>JAEEGH010013542.1_pt1 | contig 18069 bp, 12 predicted proteins | sample 9134181 | NCBI WGS metagenome assembly JAEEGH01 (sample SAMN16246544, study PRJNA631951) | gut metagenome | biome: gut microbiome; feature: rumen; material: DP-attached | host: Bos | place: Iran: Karaj | collected 2018-10 | reverse complement strand
TCCCACTTCTTCCATCATAAAGATATTGTACAGCCCTTCCCTTCCTGGGAGGGCGTAACCCACGTTCTCGAAGTTGCCGGCCATGTTTTTCTGGCGGTAGAGATAGTAAGGGAAACGGCCCATGGAGCGGCAGGCGGCCTCGGTCAGCGCCATCTGCTCTGTCGTGTTCTTCATCTGGAATTTCCGGTAAGAATCCCATTCGATCTTCAGCCGCGAGGCGCGCTTTAAGGCGAGGGAATGGACCGTGATATCCTCGGGAGAGAGGCGTTTCACCTCCGAAAGGGTGTGGCGGACGTCCTCTTCGGTCTCACCGGGAAGGCCCATGATCAGGTCCATGTTGATATTATCAAAACCCATGCTGCGCGCAAGCTCAAAGCTTTCGACAGTCTCTTCGACGGTATGGCGGCGGCCGATGAGGTCGAGGGTTTTCTGCGAAAAGGTCTGCGGGTTCACGGAGATCCTTGTGACGCCCATGTCTTTTAAGACCTGCAGCTTTTCTTTCGTGATGCTGTCAGGCCGGCCTGCTTCCACGGTAAATTCCAAGGCGCTGTCGACCGGAAAGCGTTTACGCAGGCCCTCCAGAAGAACCTCCAGCTCCTGTGCCGAAAGGGCTGTCGGTGTGCCGCCGCCGACATATATCGTGAGCAATGTACGGCCGCTAAATAATTCCGAAACAAAGTCAAGCTCCGTAAAGAGCGCCTTCAGATAAGCTTCTGTCATCTGTCCGTATTTTCCCAGCGGGTAAGAAGCAAAGCTGCAGTAGGCGCAGGTCGTCGGGCAAAACGGGATCCCGGCATACAGAGAATACCCGTCCTTTTCCTGCAGCCGCCGGATAACGGAAAGCTCCCGATGCGCGATCTCCGTGGCAAGGGAGATCTTTTCGTCCGAGCAGAAGTAGGTTTCTCTCATATAGGAGCGGATCTCATCCTCTCCCTTTCCCTCCGTCAAAAACTTCATCGGGATCTTAACCGGGCGGATCCCGGTAAGGCTCCCCCAGGGCAGAGTTCTGCCCGTTTCAGCGGAAAGGCGGCGGTAGAGATCCTGTTTTATGCTGTTCTTGACCGCAACGCGGTCCTCTCCCTCGGGAACCGAAATACGAAGGTCTGCGTCCTCATCTGTTTCTTCGGAAACAAAAACATCCTCCTCCGGGAAGAAAGCCTTCACCAGAGAATGGATGTCGTATGCGTACCCTTTTTTATCTGTCACAACTTTCATAAGAATGGGTTTTGGATCTTCTCCCTTCCGATCGTAGTAAGGCCCATGTGGCCCGGATAGACCTTTGTTTCCTCCGGCAGAGAAAGCAGTTTATCGCGGATGGAACGGATGAGCTGGCTCATGCTGCCCTCCGGAAAATCCGTCCGTCCGACCGAGCTTTCGAAAAGCGTGTCGCCGGAAAACAAAGTGTTTTCTTCTTCGAAATAAAAGCAGCACCCGCCCGGCGTATGCCCCGGCGTGAACAGCACTTTGATCTTAAAGCCGGCCAGTTCAAGAACCTGGCCGTCCTTTACCGTTTCATCCGCCTCATACGTTTCATGACGGCCGATCATGCCGCAGGCGTTGAGGCGCGGTTCGGCGAGCACTCTTTTTTCCTCTTCATAAATGATCCGCGGGATCTTATATTCCTTCGCCAGAGCTTCCGCCGCCATCACATGGTCGAAATGCCCGTGGGTCAGAAGGATCGCTTTCGGCGTCCCGCCGATGATGCGGAGCCTGTCCACGATCCTTGATGCTTCGTCTCCGGGATCGATGATCAGGATCTCTTCCGTTTCTTTATTCTTTGCAAGATAACAGTTGGTACCCACCATGCCGACTTCAAGGCAGGCGATCTCCATTTTTCCCATCAGCCCGAACTCCTTTCCACATCGATCACACCGATAACCTGCCGGATCTTCGTACACAGGACATCCAGCTGATCCCTGTTCGACACGGCAAAGGAAACATTGATGGTCACAATGTTGTGCTTGCTGGTCGCGGAATTGATGGAGCGGATGCTGATCTCCTGCTCCGTAAGGATCTTCGAGATATCCACAAGCAGACCGTTCCTGTCGTGACAGTAGATCCGCACCTCCGCGACAAAGACTTCATCCTTCGGAAGATCGGTGGTCTCCCACTCCGCCGGAATAAGACGCGACTTTTCCGTTTCGGAGAGATTGATCACGTTGACGCAGTCCGTGCGGTGGATGGAGATCCCACGCCCTCTGGTCACAAAGCCGACGATCTCGTCTCCGGGCACCGGCGAACAGCACTTTGAAAAACGGGCCGACACATCCTGGATCCCCTGCACGATGATCCCACTGCTCTTGCGTTTTTCCACGGGAGGCTTTCGGTAATTGTCCTGGATGTTCTCGATGATCTGCTCATCCGTCAGCTTATCCGGATGCTCTTTTTTGTATTCCTCGGTCAGTTTGTTGATCACCTGGCCGTCTTTGATCGCGCCGCGTCCCACTGCTGCCAGCAGCGCATCCCAGTTGTTATAGCCGTACTTTCTGAGCGTCGCCTGCTGGTACTCCGTCTTCATCAGATCTGAAGAAGAGAGGGTCCGGCTCTTCATGGCGGAAGCAAGAAGCTCCTTCCCGCGGGTGATGTGCTCTTCCTTCAGTTCGCTCCGAAACCACTGGTTGATCTTATTCCTGGCCTGCGTGCTCTTAACGATACTCAGCCAGTCACGGCTCGGGCCTCTTGAATTCTGAGACGTTAAGATCTCGATCCGGTCCCCGTTCTGGATCTGATAATCGATCTGGACGAGGCGGTCATTTACCTTGGCCCCGACCATCTTATTACCCACCGCCGAATGAATGCTGTAGGCAAAATCCACCGGCGTGGACCCCATCGGAAGGTTCTTCACATCTCCCGTTGGTGTGAAACAGAACACGGTATCCGCGAACAGATTCAGGTCGTTCTTCAGAAGCGACATGAACTCACGGTTATCCGACATATCCTGCTGCCATTCCAGGATCTGGCGAAGCCAGGAGAGCTTCTCCTCTTCCTGCATCTTCATGTTCTTCCCATCGGCCGCTTCTTTATATTTCCAGTGGGCTGCGATACCGTATTCCGCGGTCCGGTGCATATCATAAGTCCGGATCTGGATCTCAAACGGCTGGCCGCTGGGGCCGATCAGCGTAGTATGCAAAGACTGATACATATTGGGCTTCGGCATGGCGATGTAGTCCTTAAACCGGCCCGGAATGGGTTTATAGATCTCATGGATCACGCCAAGCGCCGCATAGCAGTCCTTCACGGAATCCACAATAACACGGATGGCAAACAGGTCATAGATCTGGTCAATCGTCTTTCCCTGGTTCACCATCTTTCGGTAAATACTGAAAAAGTGTTTCGCCCGCCCGTCAATCTCCGCTTCGATATGAGCGCCCTCAATGGCGTCCTTCACGTCCTCGACGAGATCGTGGACATACTGCTCACGTACCTCTTTCCGGACCGCCACCTTTTCCACAAGGTCATAATAGGCCTTCGGTTCGAGGAACTTGAGGGCAAGGTCATCGAGCTCCACCTTGATCTTACTGATACCAAGGCGCTGCGCGATCGGGGCGTAGATCTCCTGCGTTTCCTTCGCAATCCGTAGCTGAGAATGCCTGGGCTGATACTTAAGGGTCCGCATATTGTGAAGCCGGTCCGCAAGCTTGATGATGATCACGCGGATGTCCTTTGCCATTGCAAGGAACATCTTGCGGAGGTTCTCGGCCTGCATCTCGAACCGCTCCTGATTCTTGTCTCCGGTTCGCGTCGTGAGATGGAGGTTTTTCAGCTTGGTAACGCCATCGACAAGGAGCGCCACGTCCGGGCTGAATTCCTTCCCGATCTCCTCGGTCGTCATGACCGTATCCTCAACGACATCATGGAGGAGGCCCGCTACAATGGTTTCCTTATCCATCTCTAATTCGCCCAGAATGATCGCGACCGAGAGCGGATGGATGATGTAGGCTTCCCCGGACTTTCTCATCTGGCCTTCATGCGCTTTCGCGGCGACCTGGTAGGCCTTTTCGATCAGGGAGATATCATCGGAAGGATGGTAGCGACGGATCCGGCCGATCAGGATCCCGTACAACTCTTCCGGGGACACAAATTCCCTGAACTTGGTCAGACTCCCGCTACGCGGAAGGATCCGCTCTTCCAGTCGTTCGAGTTCATCCATTTTGTTTTGAAGGACTTCTGCTCCATCTTCCATGATCCGTCACCTCCTTTCCGTTTATTTGTATTTGATCTAGCTTTCCAGCTTAAACCGCCCGACGGTCTCCGTCAGCGTATCGGCGATCTGCTGCTGCGCATCGGACATATTCGCCACGTCTTCCACATGCTGGGAAACGGCATCCACCGAATCCGCCATCTGCGTGCTGATATCCGTGGTCTCCTGTGTGGCTTCGGCCACGGCCTGGATCGCGTCGGTCACTTCGCCCATGATCGACTTGATGTTGCCGGCCATCTCGGAGATACGCACACTGGTCTCTCCGAAGCTCTTGGCATCCTCTCCGTACTGCGATGCAACTTCCACAAAGTTCTGGTAATCCGGCGAAACGGTATCCTGCAGGAACCCGAGCAGCCCTCTTGCCTCTTCGGTCAGCTCGGAGAAGGCACCCTGTACCTCGGCGATCGTCTTCTGGATCTCGGTGACCGCTTCGGTCGTATTTCCGGCAAGATTGCCGATCTCCGTTGCCACAACCGCGAACCCTCTTCCGGCTTCTCCGGCACGGGCCGCTTCGATCGAGGCGTTCAGTGAAAGCAGGTTGATCTGTTCGGCTATATTGCTGATCACATCCGCCATCTCGCTGATCTTCTCCACAACCTGGGCGTTTTCTATGCTCTTCGCAAGCCTGCCCTGGAACTGTTCCGTAAGATCCTGCGCGGTATCAAACGAAGTCCGGCTCTTGGATTCCACCTCTCCGGCACGGTCCATGATCTCCCGGCTCATCCGCAGCGTATCCTCGGTTTCTCCTGCCAGAAGGTTGACATTGGAAAGAACCTCTTCGGAAGAAGCATTCACCTCTTCGGAAGCCGCGCTCGTGGTCATCATATCCTCGTTGACCTGGCCGATCTTGACCTTGATCCCGTCAAAGAGATCGATCAGTTCTTTAGACGTATCATTCAGCTTGCGCGCCTGGCTGTCGATATCGACGGAGTAGTTCGCGATGATGCTGATCACGTCCTTGTTGCTGTCGTACATGTCATTCAGAGACGAGCTCATCACGCCAAGTTCGTCCGCCGTCTTCACGTCGATCGGTTCGACGGAGAAATCGCCTTCGGCCAGAGACCCCGCAAAAGCCTTGACGCGTGTGATCCCCTTGGAGATCGAACGGATCTGCAGGATCACGATGATGACCTCAATGACGAGGAAGACAACCGCGATAACGATCATCAGGAGCATCAGGTTCATGATCGGTTTCTGGATCTCGGAATACGGGATCTGAACCATGAGCTTCCATCCGGTGCTCGGAACGGTCGCAAAATGCACGGACATGGTGCCGAGCGTCGGTGATTTATAAGTAGTCTGTCCGGACTCGCCTGCCATGACGGCGCTGCCCGCTGCCGCAAGGGAGGTATTGGAGTCTGAAGTGATCGTCTGGCCTGCGGAAACCTTATCGCTTTCCACGCCGGCAAGATAGACGCCAGTGCTGTCCAGAAGGATCGCGCTGCCCGCCTTGCCGACCTTGATCTCTTCGACCATGGCGGAAACCGTTCCAAGCTCCATATCCACGGTCACGCAGCCGATATATGATCCGTCCGCGATGATCGGTGCGGAGCAGGAGCTCATGACCACGTTGGATGTGGGGTCGTAATACGGGTTCGTGATGATGTAGGAGGAAGAAGCCTTTGCGGCTGTGTAGTACTCCTGGTTGAAATAGTCATAATCGGCATTGCTATAGTCATAAGTCACGACCACGCTGCTGCCGTCCTTGTATGCATAAGGTCCGAAATATTCCTGCTCTTCGTCATACACAAACGGCTCAAACCATACGCCGCTGCCCAGCACCATCTCATTTCCCATGATCACGGAAGAAAGTGCTTTTTCGATGTCCTCCGGCGTCATGCTCTTATACGTTTGGCCGAGCATATCCGCCTCAACTGTGGCCATAGTGGAAACGGCTCCGAGCTTGTCCTCGATCCCCTTCTCCGCTGCGGAAAGCTCCGCCTCCATGCGGGACTGGATCTGTTCATTGATGGTCTGGCTGCTGTTTACCACGCTGATCACGGTCAGGATCGCCATGGAAGCGATCAGGATCGGGACGATCACCGCCAGCATACGTGCACTGATCTTCTTAAACCTCATACACCTTCTCCCTTCTTGTAAAGTCAATGTTAAAAGTATTTTTCATTATACCGCCTTTAACCGTATTTTGACAAGTATTGTTACATCTTCTTCAGTGTCAAATACCAGTCCAGGCAGGTCAGGGACGGGTCGTTTGCGGCTTTCCTGTTTTCCGCTTCTTCGAGGGTCAGAGGGGCGCCGAGGACAACCTTGTCTCCGGGGTTCCAGTTTGCCGGCGTGCTCACGTTCTCGGCGTCATGAAGCTGGAGAGACCGGATGACCCTGATGATCTCCGGGATATTGCGGCCGGTGCTCATCGGGTAATAGAGGATCGCGCGGATAATGCCCTCCGGGTCAATGATAAATACGGCGCGCACGGTCTGCGTCTTCGCCACGGTCTGGATCATGCCGTACTTCTTCGCCACGTTCATGCTGATATCCGCGATGATCGGAAACGCCACCGGCACAGCGCCGCTCCCGTCCAGATCGATCGATTCGATACTCTTTGCCCAGGCCAGATGAGAATGCAGAGAATCGATGGAAAGCCCCAAGAGCTTTGTATTCAGCGAAGCGAATTCATCCGCCGCTTTGGATAATGCTATAAATTCCGTCGTGCAGACCGGCGTAAAATCCGCCGGATGCGAAAAGAGGACCACCCATGAGCCCTTATAATCCACGGGAAATTCGATCTTTCCCTTTGTCGTCATGGCGCGGAACTCCGGCGCCGGATCGCCGATCATCGGCATACGTTCTTCACTCATTTTTCCCCTCCTTACAAATACTTTTCCTCATACTCTTCCATTGGGATCGGGCGGCTGTAGTAGAACCCCTGGATCACTTCACAGCCCATGATCCGAAGGCAGTCCACCTGTTCCTTGGTCTCGGCTCCCTCCGCGAGGCAGGTAAAGCCCAGCTCCTTCGCGAGAGAAATGATGTGCCGCGTCACAACAATGTCCTTTTCGTCCTCCTTATCCGACCCGAGCTTATCCACAAAGCTCTTGTCGATCTTTAAGGTATCAAGCGGCATCTCCGTGAGCAGGGAGAAGGAAGAATACCCGGTCCCGAAATCGTCCATCGAGATCTTAAAGCCCTCCGCGCGAAGCTCATTTAACACCCGGATCATCTGCTCGGTGTTGTCGTAGGACGCGCTCTCCGTGAGCTCAAAGTCAATAAGAGAATGATCCACTTCATACGAATTGACGACCGCAGTCAGCTTATTGACGAGATTCCGGTCATAAAGCCGATCCCGTGACAGATTGACAGAGATCGGGAACAGCTGCTTTCCTTCCTTTTTCCAGCGGGCAAAGGCCGCGCAGACCTTTTTCAGCACGATATCATCCACCTTCGCGATCGAGCCGTCCCTTTCAAAGAACGGAACGAACCGCCCCGGATATAGAAATTCCTTTTTCTTGTAGTTCCAGCGGATCAGCGCTTCCGCGCCCTTCGCGGTCTCCTTATGGATGTCAAACTTGGGCTGCAGATAGACGACAAACTCGTCGTTATCAATGGCCGTATCCAGATATGCCTTGATGTATGTGGACCAGGTGACGTCTTCGTGCATCTTGTCCGTATGGATGATGACGTCGGTCGTGCTGCGCTTTGTCCCAAGCGACTGTGCCATCTTGGCCGCGTCCGCGACCCGGTTCCCCATCAGCATCGACCGCGGCATCCGCACAACCCCGCAGCGGTAAAAGATCTCGTAATTCGGATCGACCTTCAGATAAGACAGGTCCTTAAAAAAAGCCTTCAGCTTCGCGATCGTCTCGTCTTCGGGCATATCCTTTATTAGCATCGCGAAATTGTCGTTATGGCAGCGCGCGCTGGCATAGACAAAATCCGATTCTTTCATCTTTTTGACCACATCGCATAGCACCTCGTTGGCTGCGACATGGCCGTACACCTCGTTCAAAACATGGAATTCCTTGATATCGAAATGCACGAAGGCGTATTCCTTGATCCCCTTATCCATCGGCATTTCAATAAAGGCAGACAGATGATTCCAGTTATAATGCTTCGTGATCGGATCGGTAAAGGACATCCTGTAAAGCTCTTCCTGATCCATTTTCGAATGATCGCCGTTGATAACGAACATCGCGCGGTCGTCTTCGATCTCCATGTCATGTAAGATCCGCATTTTTTTATCCGCGTTGAACATGCCGATGACATCAGGCACCTTTTTCAGCCGCAGATCACTGAATACGCGATGCGCATCGTTATCTTCATCAATCTCCATGAAGATGTCATGAATAAGCTCCGGCGTCACCTTCACCTCTTCTTCGATCTCGACCTGATAAAAAAAGCTCTCTCCCAGTGGAATGCTTTTTAAGCCCTTCGGATAATCGATCCTCTCGTCCCCGGCCCGGTATTCGATCCCCTCAACGATCTTATCGAGCGACCGCAGATAAAACGCCCCCGGAAAATCATAGGTTCCGAACGCGTTCGCGTATTTCGCGATCTCCTCCTTCACCTTTCCCGTCTGAAATTCCGCCACTTCCTCATCACTGATCTCCGTGAAGAAAAGGATCCGTTCCGGCTTATACAACTGGTTCAATCTATTGATAAACATGGCATTCGTCCTTTCCACATCATCCTATTTTCCCATTCTATCACATTTTCTTTTTGTTTACAGTTACTATTTCACATAGTAGAATAGAGAAATACAGGAGGGAACCATTTATGAGGATTAAAAGATTTTTTGCGGCTGCATTAACGGCCATTCTTACTTTGACAGGACTGCCGCTCGGCTACACAAATGCCGCGGAACGGCGGTACGACCCTTCGGAAAAAACGGGATTTCAGCCCCTGCAGGAGTTTACGCCTTCCGAAGACGAGTGGCCTGGAAACTTCACCTTTAATGATCTGCAGATCAGCGGGTCCGCGCCTTATGGAAATACCGAAAACAGCGAATGGGCGGAGTATTCCACGTATTTCATTTACAATCAGCTGAATTCTGACGAGAAAAAGCTGTTTGATGATCTGATGACCGAATGCCTTTACTACATGAACGGAGGCGGAGACATCTCCGGAAACATGATGCCGGGAGTATCTTACTCCTACTCGATTTCCGACCAGCGGGCAAAGGATTTGTATATTCTGTTCAAATTCGCAAATCCGCAGTTTTACTATCTTTCAAACTGGATCAGCGCTTACGGAGGCACGGTATATCCCATCGTGTATGACGATTTTCAGAGTGAATCGGCGAGAAAGAATGCGACGCAGACGATGAAGGAAAAATTAGCCGTATACAATAACGCGGCAGCTGCGGAGTCCTCCGATTATTACAAGATCAAAAAGATCCACGATATGCTCTGTGAAAACGTCACCTATAACCACGACGCTGCAGAAAACAGGGTCGATGAAGAGGATAGTTTTTCCCAGTCCGCCTACAGCACTTTCATCATGGATCACACGGTCTGCGCCGGATACGCCGCTGCCTTTACCATGCTCTGCAACAAGCAGGGAATCGATGCGATCGAGGAGACCAGCACCGTCCACGCCTGGAACCGTGTTATGCTCGATGACGTCTGGTACGTCACCGACTGCACCTGGGACGACCCGGACGGAGCATACGGATTGACAGTAACGTATGATTATTTCCTGAGAAGCTCATCTGCCGTTTTATCCCAGGATACGACCGGGGCTCATGTTACGGAATCGTGTCATAACTCCCTCCTTCCGCCCTGCACGCAGGACTGCACTCCTTCCGGAAGTTCGGAAGCGGGCTTTCCGCCGGAGATCGTTGAAATAGCTCCCGACCCCGAACTCACCTATGAAAACGGGAAATTCTCGCTCTCGGCCTATGGAGCGGATAAGATCTATTATACGGTCAACGGAATGACACCGGCCGTCGGTCAGCGCCGTTCATTTGTCTATTCCTCTCCGGTTTCGGCAGCGGACGGAACGGTTGTGACCGCTATGGCCGTTGCGGATCCGAAAAACAACAGCGCTGTAAAAAGCTGGCTGCTGGAAGGCGGAACCCAGCAGCCCGTAGACCCGCCAATTACCGACCCGACCGAGCCCGAACCCGCGGATCCCGACCCGACGGATCCCGTAGATCCGGATCCTGAAGACCCGTCGGATGTCACCATTTCCATTTACCCGACATCAATTGAGCTCGAAGTCGGTGAAGCTTACTATTTCATAGCATTTACGGATCCTTATGACGCAAAGCTGACCTGGTCTTCCTCCAACAGCCGGATCGCCACTGTCGATGAAGACGGCTATGTGGAAGCCGTCGGAAACGGAACGGCCACGATCACCGCTTCATGTGGAAGCGCCAGCGCCTCTGCCACAGTGACAGTAACGGGCGGTTCTGAAGATCCCGACCCGGATCCCGATCCGGATCCCGACCCGACAAGGCCCTCGATCGAAATCTCTCCGACTTCACTTGAGCTTACGATCGGAGAGATCGGGCATCTCAGCGCAGAGACAAGAAACATGTCGGACACCGAAGTGACCTGGTCCTCCTCGGATCCGGATATCGCAACAGTGGACTTTGGTTATGTCACCGGAGTCAGCGAGGGCACAGCAACGATCACGGCTTCCTGCGGAGGAGTCACCGATTCGATCGAAGTGACCGTGCTGGGTGAAGATGAGCCGGAGGTCACCCCGGACCTGACCATCTCCGTAAAGCAAAAAGCCACTCTCAAATCCAAGAAAAAGATTTCAAGAGTCAAAGTGTCCGACACCACTGTTGTCCGCGTGAAAAAGGTAAAGGGCAAAAAGATAACCATCATCGGCAAGTCGCCCGGTTATGCGACCGTCACCGCCTATAACAAAAAAGGCAAAGTGATCGGTACCTGTGTCATCGAAGTAATATAAGATTTCCAAAGTCAAAAGGGGAACGCTAAACGCAGCGTTCCCCTTTGATCTTGGAAATAATGATCTCTTTTGCTTCCTTCGCTTCCGGCACCGGCATCAGCGGATAGACATGATAAAGGCCTTCCCTGACGATCAGCTCGTTCGTGCCGTCATCGTCCAAAAGCTCAAAAAAGCGTTTCACGTCCGGATAGAGCATTTCTCTGGTGCCCAGAAAAGCCGTGACATTTTTTATGCCCTTCAGATCCCCATAGATCGGGCTCACCCGGTAATCATGAAGATCTAAGTCCCCTGCCCACCATTTTCCGCAGACCTTCAGCCAATGACCGGGAAGCCAGGGATCCGTCGGTTCATAAACCGGGATCTCCGGATTTTCCATGGAAACATCGACCCAGGGAGATAAAAGGATCAGTTCATCCGGCATCTTCATCTCCTTTTTCCGGAAAAACTGCGTCAACGACAAGGCCAGTCCGGCGCCTGCCGAATCCCCGCATAAAATGATCCTTTTTTCGGGATGCTCCCTTACATAACTCCGATACAGCGGTGCGATCAGGGAGAACGCTTCCTTCCAGGTCCCGAACGGAAGAAGACGGTAGGCGGGAACGATCGTGAGCGCCCCCGTTTTATCCGCCAGTTCTTTAATGAACAGCCAGTGGAACGGCGAAAAGTCGTTTTCAAACGCGCCGCCGTGGATATAAAAAACCGTGGCATCGGCGGTGCTGTCCGGGTTCAGATAATAGACGTTCCCGTAGGTCCTGTGCGATATCTTCGGCCGGACAAAAGGCGGGATCGGTTTCGGCCGCACGCCGTGCTTCAATTTCTTTTCCAGGCGCTTTTGCGCCCCCTCTTCTGTCGGTTTCGGCCGCAGTTCCAAAAACTTTGACACCACCGACGCTCCGAAACTTGGTTTCATTTTCTACTCCTTTTCTTTGTCATCAGAAACGCCGGAGGCTTGCATCTGTTTTCTCCGCCGTTTCAGTTTTTTCAGCTTCTTTCCAGTTTCTTCGAGCATGAGGCGGTCCTGTTCGCCTGCTTCTTTTTTAGAATACAGAAGGTCCTCATAGATTTCGAAAAACGTAAGGTCCTCTTCCGGAACAACCGCCTCTGCCCTGTCCTTAAATTCTGCAAGCGTTTCCCCATTCTCCCGGCTGATCCTGCACCGTTTCAAAAGGTCCATATTTCTACGGCACAAAAGGAGGCACTTATCCTTCTCCGTCATACTCTCAAACCGCCGTTTCCGGATGAACCGGTCCAGCGCATACCAGATCAGAATAAAAAGCAGTCCAACCATCGCCGGGATCACGATCTGATACCACCGGATCACAAAGGCCGGTTTCTCTTCTTCGGTTTCTTCGTCCTCTTCCGTGTCCTTCAATGCAGGCAAAGGACTTTCTTCTGCCTCTTCTTTTTTTCCGGCGTTTTCCGACGTCATCCACATGGAAGAGTTCTGATACCCCGGCGTGGGTTCAAAGATGATCCAGCCGATCCCGTCGATATAGCATTCCGGCCAGGCATGCGTATAGGAAGAGCTGACTTCGACAGTAAGCGCTCTCCCCACGGGCACACGGTAGCCTTGCGCAAATCGCGCCGGGATTCCCTCTGCGCGCGCCAGCAGCGTGAACGCGGTCGCATAGTAGGTGCAATACCCCTCTCTTTTTTCAAGTATAAAATAATCCAGAAAATCCGAAGCACTCTTTATGCTTTCCGGGAGCTGCCCCGGATGGTCCGTATAGGTAAATCCCTTAAACATCTGTTCCAGGCGCAGCAGCTTCTCGTAATCCGTCTCCGCCCCGTCCAGGACTTTTTCCATGGTGCTTTTGAGTTCCGGCGAAAGTTCCGTCTTCGGAAGATAATATTCACTTATCAACTCCCGGTACGAAAGGTAATCCTCGTATGAAACGCCCGGTGTCCCCGTCAGACCGCAATAATCCAGGGTCTTATCCCAGTCCTCCTTTGTGACGGTATTCTCCCGGTTCAAGAGTTCGTAAAGCAGGGGATTATCCCGCTTAAACCGGTAGTACACCATGTCGATAATGCCGCGCGAGGCTTTTTGATCCTCAAAGCTTAAGTCCGCGCCTTCTACAATGAGATCCCCGGATCTCCCCGGAATATATTTCGGCGGGACAAAGAAGCTCTTCGTCGCCATGTCCTTATATTCCATCTCATAGGCCGTTCTTTTCAGAACCTCTTTCGAATACTTTTCTCCTACGGCACAAAACGTCTCCAGCGTGTCCAGCGCCCTCTCATTCAGGGAACTGTAGTCGGTCTTGTCCCAGATATGGCCGTCGAAGGTGTCAAAGACCTTGCCCGAGAGATAAAGGTAGGGTTCGTTGTCCATGAAGTCTCTCAGCTCCATGACCGTGTGCTCGGCCTTTGTAAGGTCCCCTCCGACCAGGCCGCGGTCGGAAAACCCGATGACCGGGTTCGGAGAATCCCAGCCTGTTTCCGGGAACATCATCTCATTCAGACGGATCAGGCTGCTCTGCACCGTTTTTATGATATCGCGGACAAACTTCCAGTCATACGGCTTGTCCGGTGTTTTCAGAACGCCTGTCAGCAGGATCAAAGCCAGCAGGAACGGAGACACAAAGATCAAATGCTTTTTCGGTTCCGTATCCCCTTCCTTGACCGAGCGGCGCTGGATCTCATCCGCCACCGCCAGGAGGATATAGAGCACGATCATGCAGACCGTAAATTTCCCCATTTCGATCTTCAGCGCCAATGATGCCGCTAGGAAGGCCACCGCGGCAGCCACCGCCACGATCCGCGCTTTCCGGAAGCGGTTCAAAAGAAGTCCAACAAAAAAGCACGCCGCCGCGATCAAAAGTTCATAAAACAGCCAGTCATGGCTTCGGAACAGATCCAGCCTGTCTTCCGCCGGCTGCAGCAAAAAGAATGCACAGAATACGGCCGCAAGGATGCCGATCAGCCACTTCCGCCCCCTGCTCTTGAAGTGTATTAAGAAAACAAGATAAACCACCGTAAGGATCGTCGTTGGGATCCAGGACAAAGCCAATTCTTCCGGCGTGAACATCCGGTCCGCAACAGGGCAGACGGCAAAGGAAAGCGGTAGGATAAAAAGGAGGTCATAAAGGATCGCGATCATCACAACACCTCCTCCAGTTCATCCGAAGGACGGATCCGCACGCAGACCGCATCCGGGTCCAAGGGCCTTTCTCCGGCGTTTTCCTTTTCCTCTTCCACAAGAAAAACCTTGATCGGAAGCCGTTCCGCATTCAGCATCTCAACCTTTTCTCTGTCCTCCTGCGTCCAATGCTGCAAAACCAGGATCAGAAGATGGTGCTCCCCCAGACTCCCGCTCGCAAAAAGTTCTTCAAGAAGCGGCAGGAACTCCGCGTCGCTGTAGAAGAAGAAACGGCTCATCTTCTCATATAACGTATCATAATCTCCTGCCCCGCGGATCGCAAATTTGCTCATCTCGCTGTCCATCGTGAAGACATCCAGCGGTATGTTTTTCTCCATGTAGTACCAGGACAAGGCGAGGATGATCTCCACCACCTTGTTTTCCGCAGGCAGGAAGTCCTCCATCTTTTCGGCGTACCGCTTCGGATCCATGATCAGGGCAACCCCTGTTTTTTCCTCTCCGACAAGCTCCCGCACCATCAGCTTCTGCGTCACGGCGCTGGCTTTCCAATGGAGAAAACGGATATCGTCCCCTTCGACGTATTCCCGAACCGGGATCGACGGGCGCGTCTTAAAGGTATCCTTATCATGATCGGATTCCGAAAGCTCTTCCGTATTGCGAAGCTCATGAAGCTTGATCCTGGCCGGCGCGACAATGATATTCAGCGGCTCCCTGATCGTATACGTGATCGAAAAAAAGCGCAGAAAGTCCGTCACGACAATGCTCTTTAAGCCCACATCATAAACGCCCCGGTATTTACAGATCAGTCTCGTTTTCTTCACAAGCGAGGAATGCGGGGGCAGCTCATAGATCACGCTGTCCTCGAGATCGGTGATAGACGAAAAAGAGGAGTAAAAACGCAGACGAAGAGACGAAAAAGGGATCCAGCCCTCATTCTGCAGCGTAATGTAAAAATCCGAAGGGGACCGGCAAACCATATCGCGCCCGTCCGACCGTTGATAGATCTTCAGCGACGCGATCACACACCCGATATAGACGAGCGAGACCAGCGGCAAAAGCAGGGTGATCCAGAAAAAGATATAGGGAACCGGCCCGCCGAAGAAAGAGATCCCGACCAAAGAAAGAATAAATACCGCTATCCAGATAATGATCTTCTTTTTCATGGCTTATTCCACGGGAACGCTGATCTTCAAAAGCATCAGATCCAGAAGGTCTTCTGCCTTCTTTTTCTGCAGCTTCATTTCCGTTGTGGGGATCAGGCGGTGGGACAGCACGTTTTTCACCGTCTTCTTCACATCATCCGGTTTCACAAAGTCCCTGCCGCCAAGAAACGCCTTCGCCTGCGCGGCTTTCAAGAGCTGTAACAGGGCACGCGGGCTTGCGCCGAGAGAAAACCCGTTCCCCGCGCGTGTCCGGGCAATGATCTGCTGCACATAGCCCATCACCGCGTCACTGATATGAACACGGTTCACCTTTTCCTTTAGTTCCAAAACATCCTTCAGTTCCAGCACCGGCCGGATCTCCTCTTCATACCGTCCCTCCATGAAGGACCGGGCCAGCCGAAGTTCTTCCTCTTCCGACGGATACCCTATCGAAAGCCGCATCATAAAACGGTCCAGCTGCGCTTCCGGCAGCGGGAAGGTTCCCGTAAAGCTCACGGGGTTCTGCGTCGCGATCACCATAAAGGGCTGTGGAAGCGGATACTTCGTCCCGTCCACCGTCACCTGGCTTTCCGCCATCGCTTCAAGCAGCGCCGCCTGCGTCTTCGGAGACGTGCGGTTCAATTCGTCCGCCAGAAGGATATTCCTCATGACCGCCCCTTCGCGGTAGGTAAACTCCCCGGTTTTCATATTATACACGGAAAGCCCCGTCACATCCCCCGGCATCGTGTCCGGTGTGAACTGAATACGCCCGAAGGACAGACCGAGCGACCCGGCAAAGGTACGGGCCAGCGTGGTCTTCCCCACGCCGGGAACATCCTCGAGGAGCACATGGCCGCCCGCGAGAAAGCAGCATAAAACATCCTCCACGATCTCGCCTTTCCCGGCGAAATAAGTATTCATTTGTTCCAAAAAGCGAGTCAGCATCTTTCTATACTCCCAAGATCTCATTATCCAGCCGTAACTTCTGCGGCATATTTGCCTTCCAAAGATCAATGTATTCCCGGATCATCTCCTCATTTTGCGGATCTTTTCTGTATGCCGCAAAGATCGTGACCATAGAATCCTGGATGATCCTGGATTCAAAACCGTATTTCTCTTTAACCTCCTCCGGAACGGGAAAGCTGATCAAAAACCCGTTCGTCTTCCTGATCAGCCTGCATCTGACATCACCGGGTTCCATAACAACGGTATTTTTGAAATCCACGCCGTATTTCGTAAACACAAAAGGAATATAGAATTCCGTGCTGGATGCGTGCATGCCGGAAAAGCAGGTGTATTTTTCGAGAAGGTCGTATCGTATCTCTCCTTCCCTGATCAAAGGGTGTGCTTTGTTGCAGGTGATCTCGAGATGTTCTTCGCCGATCGCTGTGGTAGCGATATGCCTCTTCTCCGCATTCTGTTCAAAAGATTTATATACACTTTTATTGCATAAGACAATGGCCACATCCCCGTTCCCGTTTCCCAGCATCCGTATCGCGTCCTCGGTACCGCTGATCCGGTGGTAGCACAGATCGACTTTCCCGTCCCCTGCCAGGTATTTTTCGCACAGCTTTTCAAAGACGATCTCGGAAATACCGTCCTTTATCGAAAGCACCTTGAAGCGTATCTTCTTTTCCGGCGCCTGGATCTGATAGATCGCGTTCAGCGACCGTTCGATCGTTTCCGCGTATTGAATGAAATCAATGCCTTCATTCGTCAGGATCATCCCGCCTCTTGTCCGGCTGAAAATGGGATAACCCAGCTCGCTTTCCAGCGTTTTCAACATATTGCTCGCCGTCGGCTGTGAAATGAACAGAGAGTCCGCGGCCTTGCTCAGTGTTTTTTCCCGCGCGATCGCAAGCATCAACTTAATCTGCTCTGTTTTCACCTTTCCAATCATAATCCTTTCTTTTTATCACTAAGTCCAAAAGAACTACCAAACAGTATAGCAAATCCGCCGGGAAGATTCCACATTTATTCGTACCGGACCAGATGTTCATCCATGTAAACCGGCAGCCACAACCCGTCCTCCCGGAAGCTCACTCCCTTAAGCCTCCCCCCGTCATCCGTATGCCACGGAACGTAAGCCGCGCTGTAATCCGGAAAAAAGGAATGCCGGTTTTCCCTGATATCCTCCGCCACCCAGTACCCCACGAGCTCCATAAGCTGCTGCCTCCTGCTCTCCTGTCTCAATGAAAACCCAAGCAGCAAAAGCATCAGACCGGCAACCGCCATCACCCTAAGCACTCTTCTTTTATCAAACTGATCTTTGTGTCCTGTTTTCGTCTTCATGTTACTGATCTTATCACAAACAAACCAAAGATCCGGACAATTCTGTCCGAAATACAACTGTCCTATCCCGGCACAATTTCACGTAAAGCGCTTTCAAAAATGCTATCCTGCGCATGAAAAAATGGGAGCATAACCATCTCCCATTTCTCACAATCATGTTCAACCTGATATAAACAATCGTTTCAGATTTTCACACGGTAAATGTATACAGCGTTGTCTGCTGTGGAGTTCCCCGCCCACCAGACATATCCGCCGGCATAGACGGGAGTTTCGCAGGGATTCAGTCTTGCAGATGATGAGAGCAGCTTCGATTTTGCCAGTACATTGCCGTCAGCTCCGACGACAGAGCAGAAAATCCCGTCATAGGTAAACCCGTCATTTCCATACCGCTCATATAAAACAATCGTATTTCCGGTTTCATCAGATGCGGCCTGCGCACGACGGTAATGATA
>JAEEGH010013541.1_pt1 | contig 18069 bp, 9 predicted proteins | sample 9134181 | NCBI WGS metagenome assembly JAEEGH01 (sample SAMN16246544, study PRJNA631951) | gut metagenome | biome: gut microbiome; feature: rumen; material: DP-attached | host: Bos | place: Iran: Karaj | collected 2018-10 | reverse complement strand
CGGCATACTCCCACACGGCGTTAGAACCATTGGCCAAAACCTTCACCTGCGTTGCCACGAGGTTGTTTTCCGCACCGATGACGTACGAAAGTTGGTATTTCTCGGCCAAGAAATCGACCTGCAACTCATTGTTTTCCATCGGATACCACGTCAGCCGACTGAAATCGTCTTTTGCAGCCAATCCGCGGCCGGGCACGAACATCCGACCAAGCAGCAGGGCCTCGACCGCCTCAATCTGCGCCTCGTCAGCCAATCCGAGACGGGCTGCGGCATCGGCCACAGTCGTCCGCACATAGGCCTTGTTGACCTTGTCAACGATGATGATGCGCTCGGCATTGGCCTCAACACGGGCCACCTCTATGCCAAGCACGGTGACGGTCATGCAGATGCGTTGGCCATGTTCGATGTTCAATTTGCCACTCAGGGCCTTGCCTCCGCCCAGGGAATATTTCACCTTGGCCTGCAAATACTGATAATCGAAATTTTGGCCGATGACAGCCGCGTAGCGTTCTTTTGCCACGCTCAACTGCTCTTTGTCGAGGCCACCGGCGGTCTGTTTCGACGAACGGCATCCGACCAGCGACAGAGCCATCGCACACGCCGCGAAATATAGGAAAAACTTTTTCATTCGTTGTTGGCTTTTAAGATTGCTTCATAGTGCAGCAGAATTTCATCGGGCGGATTCTCACCGGACTTTTCGATGGCCTGCTGCTGGTAGAACTTGGCCAATGTATAGTTTCCCTGGAGATAGAAGATCCAGGCATAGGTGTCGAGATAGCTGGCCACGTCGGGTCGCTGTTTCACGGCCTGGGCCGCCATTTTTTCGGCCTTGTTCAGGTCGCCCCCGTCGAGACACAGGAAGTAGGCATAGTTATTCAACACACTGGTATTCTGCGCATTGCATTCCAGCGCCTTGTCGTAGTAGGTGTAGCTCTGCTCGCGTCGGTTCTGCTCGTGGCAGACGTCTCCCATCAGTCCGTAGATATGCGACTGGCGCATCTTTTCGGTGGGTGGGATGACGGCCAATGCCCCTTCGTAGGCCGCAAGTACGCTGTCGGACTGCTCCTTGTGGACGTAGGCATAGGCCTTGGTCATAAAGGCCGTGACCGATTTCGGGTGGTGCTGCAACGCCTCATTGGCCAACGACAAGATCCGGTCGTAGTCGTCCAGCTGCGCGGCGCAGGCCAACAGTTGGCCCCAATAATCCTCGTCCGACGGTTTGAGATCGACGGCAAAACGCATCTGGACCAGCGCCAGACTGTCTCGTCCGATGGCGCTCAGGTAGCTGGAGTGCAGCTCATAGACCTCGGGCGCAGTGGGGTGCATCGCAGCCACAGTGAGGAAGAGCGAATCGACGCCGGGCAGGTCAATGTCGGTCGTATCATTGGCCACAGACTTCTCTTTGGCGACCTTGGCCAATGTCGTTTTCAGATATTCGCGCAGGATGTTAATCTTCGTCTCGATGTCGAGGTTGACGTTCAACAGGGCGTTCTGGACCAACGAATCGGCCGCAGACTGGTTGCCCGTGATGCTGTAGTAGTTCGACTGCGCAATCCAGAGGTAGGCGTTGTCGGGGTCAATCTTGGCCGCCTCGTCGTAGGTCGCCTTGGCCTGCGGAATCATACCGTTCTTCATCTGCAGGTCGCCCAGCTGCAGGCGGTGGGAGATGTCATACGGATAGCGGCGGATGAGTTTCCCGTACTCCTCAAAGGCGGCGTCGGTCTTTCCCTGCTCGCGCAGGATGTAGAACTTCTGCAACGTCAGGTGCGGGTTCATGCCGTCCAGCTGCTCGATCTGGTCCAAGACGGCCAGGCACTTGTCGAGGCTGTCGATGCGCAGGTACAGCTCGGCCAGATTGTAGTTCGGCTCACGCTTCTTCGGGAAGAGACGAGCCAGCCGCTCGTAACACGGGATAGCGAGGTCAAAGCGGCCACGCTGCATGTAGAGGTCGGCCAGGAAACTGCCGTACCAGTAGTTTGCCGTATCGATACGCGCCGCCAGTTCCGCATCGTGCAGGCCGTTCGGGTTGTTGGCCAATGTATATAGCCGACTGCGCAGGAAGAGCGCCGGGGCCGACAGGCTGTCTATGGCCAATGCCTCGTTAACGCGCGCAAAGGCATCGGCCGAACGCTCCTGCAGGTTCAGTGCAAGCGCCTCGAAATAGAGCGAATCGAAGGCCAATGTCTCCCTCTCGCTCAGCGCGGGACGGACAGTGGCATTGGCCGATACCTTACCACGGCTCGACCGGCGGGCCATGGCGACAAGCGGCAGGAGTGCCACGCAGCAGAGTATCAACAGTCGTTTCATGCTATCGAGACGTTAAAGCCTTCGGCCACAAGCGGAGCCACCAGCCGGGCCATTTCCTCTTTCGGGACACGCGTCAGGTTCGGCTCGGGCGTCGGGCGATCCAGCGAATAGACCATGATCTGGTGCGGACGGATCTCGCGCATCAGGTCCTGCCATGCGGCGACCTCGGCCGGAGTTGTGTTATCGACGCATTGGCCGTCATGCTCACCCCTCACGAACATCGTCTGGACGATGAGCTGGCCCTGGAACGACTTCATGCCCTCGACCACGCGGCGCACCGAATAGCTCGCGTCGCCCGGCTGGTCAATCTGGCGGATGGTCGCGTCAAATGCGCCGTCAATCTTCAGAATATTGTTATCGACCTTCAGCAGGGCAGCGTGGACGCGCGGGTTGCCGATCCGGGTCGCATTGCTCAGGACGCTGACCTTGGCCGATGGATAATACTCGTCACGCAGCTGCAACGTGCGGTCGATGACCTTGTCGAAATCCGGATGCAGCGTCGGCTCGCCATTGCCGGCAAAGGTGATGACGTCCAACGGAGCCCCGTCGCGCTGCATCTGCCGCAGCTTCTCCTCAAGTTCCTGCATTACGACATTGGCCAATGGAAACCGCCCGCCACGATGGTCGCGGTTCCAGCCGCACTCGCAATAGAGGCAGTCGAACGAACAGATTTTTCCATCCTTGGGGAGCAGGTTCACGCCGAGCGAGATGCCAAGTCTGCGGCTGTGAATCGGGCCGACGATGTTTGTATTGAAAATATCGGGTTGAGCCATACGTGTGTCATATTTTACGGGCGCAAAGATAATGAATAATGCAGAATTTACCAAAAATATTTGTCTGTTTTTGAAAAACTGCCTACCTTTGCGTCCGAATTTGCAACCCCATACAATTGATGAAAGAATTCATACTGAGCCAAAGCAAAAGTGAGAATGCCGTTCTGGTGGGTCTGATTACCCGAAACCAGAACGAGCAGAAGACCCAGGAATATCTCGACGAACTGGCATTTCTGGCCGAGACCGCAGGCGCCGTACCCGTCAAACGCTTCGTGCAGCGTCTCGAGACGCCCAACAATGCGACTTACGTCGGCCCAGGCAAGCTGGAAGAAATCAAGCAGTTCTGCAAGCAGCGCGATGACGAATACGAGGAATATTTGGCCGATTACAAGGAGGAATTGGCCAATGCCCGCAACAAGAAGGAGGCGCAGGACATTCCTCTGCCGCCCGACCCGCGCATCGGCATGGTCATCTTTGATGACGACCTCGGCCCCAAACAGCTGCAAATCATCGAAAAGGAGTTGGGCTGCAAGATTCTGGACCGCACGTCGCTCATCCTCGACATCTTCGCCTCCCGTGCCCAGACCGACACGGCAAAGACGCAGGTTGAATTGGCCCAATACCAATATCTCCTGCCCCGTCTGACCGGCCTGTGGACCCACCTCGAACGACAGAAAGGCGGTATCGGTATGCGCGGCCCTGGCGAAACGCAGATTGAGACCGACCGCCGTATCGTGCTCGACCGTATCTCACTGTGCAAGAAGTGGTTGGAGCAGATTGACCGCCAGAAGGCCACACAGCGCAAGAATCGCGGCAAACTGGTTCGCGTAGCGCTCGTCGGCTACACCAACGTCGGCAAATCGACCCTCTTGAACCTGTTGGCCAAGAGCGACGTCTTTGCCGAGAACAAGCTTTTCGCCACGCTCGACACCACCGTGCGCAAGGTCATCATCGACAACCTGCCGTTTCTGATGTCCGACACCGTCGGCTTCATCCGCAAGCTGCCGACCCACTTGGTCGAATCGTTCAAATCGACGCTCGACGAGGTGCGCGAGGCCGACCTGCTGATTCACGTGGTCGATATCTCCCACCCGACTTTCGAGGACCAGATCCGCGTAGTGGAAGATACATTGAACGACATCTGCCGCGACAAGGATGCCCGCGACGAACATCTGGACGACCGCAACGGCTACAACCGCAAGGACAAGCGTCAGTTCGAGCGCAACCTCAAGGACCTGGGCCACGACAAGCCCACGCTGCTCGTCTTCAACAAAGTCGACAACTACACCTTCACGCCCAAGGACGAAGACGACCTCACGCCTGCCACGCGCGAAAACATCTCGCTCGACGAAATGAAACAGACCTGGATGGCGCGCATGAGCAACAACTGCATCTTCATCTCGGCCAAGACCGGGCAAGGCATCGACGAACTCAAGTCACGCCTCTACGAAATGGTGAAGGAAATCCACACGCAGCGGTTTCCCTACAACGACTTCCTCTTCCAGAAGTACGACGAGGAGGAACTCGAATAATTTGATTCAAAATGGTTTTGTTGGCCAATGGCATTCCCGCCGTTGGTCTTTTTTATGGCCGATGGACATTGGCCAAAATAGACAGTTTTGCAATATACAGATTGCAGAATCATAAAATTTCACTCATATTTATTCATCTATACCATTGGCCAAGAATATTATTTGGATAATACGGAGAATCGCACCATCTTTGTTGCACACAATTGCTCACAACTATTGCACAAACTATTTAATCTTTCGTTTAACCTCTAAAACATTTAGAATTATGAAAAACAAGTATTTTTGGCTACTCGGCGCAATGTTGGTAGCCGGAACATTTACATTCACCTCATGCAGCGACGACGATGACGACAATGGCACCGGAACCGTAAAGCCTGTCAACTTCGACGAAATGGGCGGAGAAGGCTATGCCACATTGGCCAATGGCACGAAAATCAGCATCCCCGTCCCTGACGTGGACAGTGACCACATCGGCGGTGTGTCCATCTACGGCAACGAGCTGAGTGTCAGCATCTCAGAATACGAGTATGACGGAGAAAAGTCAAGCAGTTCCAACTGTTACATCAGCATTCCGGAATACACGGCCTCCAAGACCGTCTATGAAAACGTTGACTTCTCATTCTACGAGAGCGAAGAGACTTACGACCGCACGGCACAGACATGGAATTCGATCTACACCAGCGTTTCGAGCATAAACAATGGGACCCGTTCGGCCGACAACCCGAAGAACCGCGTGACCGTACAGCGGCAGAGCGACGGCTCGTACAAGTTCGTCTTCGAGGGCGACATCTCTGTCTCAACCAACGACATCCAGAATCAGGGTGGTACGGCCAATGCCACCATCTCGCTGGAAATCACGCTGCCACTCGCTGCGTCTGGAGAGACATTGGCCAATGTCTCAAGCAAACAGTCCACGTTCCCCAGCTTCACCCCGTGGCTGGACGGCAAGAAGGCCGAGGGCGTCATGAAGATTACAAACAGCCAGCTGGTCAAGTCGGGCGTCCTGTTGTGGTACTATGACACCAATCTGGGATATTCCGACTACGAGAACCTGAAGGCGCAGGCAGTTAAGGCCTTGGGAGATCCTGTCAATTGCTACGATGCCAGCAAGGCGGATGCCGGTCAGGAATGGACGGACATTGCCTGCTCATACTTCTACAAGGACCACAAGTTCATCATGGTTTCCTATTGCCCATGGCGCTACGAGGAGGGACCGGACTATCAACTGCCCTACGGCTGGGATGCCATAAGGGAAAACCACGCCGCCCGCATCCAGGTTCACGCATTCGAGGGCGTCGGCTTCGACTACGAGAACCTCATCAATGCACATTGGTAAAAAACTTCAACCAAGACATAATCGGAGGCCTGCGCCACATCGGTTGGCGTGGGCCTTTTTTCAGACAAAATCGGGTCGGTGGGAGATTTTCATTGGCCAATGCCACACTTTTTCACGACGCGAAACCCATCGGACAAAAAAATTACACTATCTTTGCACCTCTCACATTTAAAACTCCAAACAATATGCGTAAGATTCTTTCATTTTTATCTATTTTTTTGTGGACAACAACGATTTTCGCCTACACGCCGCAGCAGCAGGAACGCCATGACGCCATCCTCCATCAGATCAGCGGAGCGACATTGGCCAATGACCAGCTTACGCGCAGCATCCTCTCGTTCGGGGCCAAGGCCGACGGGCAGAAGGACTGCAAACCGGCTTTCGACAAGGCCATGCGCGCGGCGGCCAAGAGCAAGAACGGAATGCACATCGTCGTGCCCGCAGGCACCTACCAGCTCAACGGTCCGATTCACCTCGTGAGCAACCTCTGCCTCGAGCTGCAGGAGGGCGCAGTGTTGCGTTTTTCGGCCGATGCCAAGTATTATCTCCCCATCGTCCAGACCTCGTGGGAGGGCACTTTCTGCCAGAACTACAGCCCGTTCATCTATGGATTCCAACTGGAGAATGTCGCCATCATCGGCCCCGGCACCGTCGATGGCAATGCGGCCGACATCGCCGCATGGCGCAGTGACCAGAAGGCCGACCAGCACCTGATCCGCCAGATGGACCACAGCGAGACGCCCGTAGAGCACCGCAACTTCGGCGAGAAGCATCTGCTCCGTCCGCACCTCATCCAGCTGTTCGACTGCCGGAACGTGACACTGAGTGACTTCTTCATCACCAACAGCCCGTTCTGGTGCCTGCATCTGCTGAAGTGCGAGAACGTCATCTGCCGCGCGCTGCGCTACGATGCGAAACTGGTCAACAACGACGGCATCGACCCCGAAATGACGCGCAACCTGCTCATCGAGGACATCCAGTTCAACAATGGTGACGACAACGTGGCCATCAAGGCGGGCCGCGACAACGACGGCTGGAACATTGGCCAAAATAAGACCGGCCTGTACGCACCAGTGCCATCGGAGAACATCATCATCCGAAACTGCCGTTTCAAGGGGCTGCACGGCGTGGTCATCGGCAGTGAAATGAGCGCCGGTGTCCAGAATGTCTTTGTCGAGAACTGCACCTACGGCGGCTACTGCAAGCGTGCGCTCTATGTCAAGACGAACCCGAACCGAGGCGGTTTCGTGCGCGACATCTATTTCAAGAACTGCGAGTTCGACGAGGTGGAGGACCTCTTCTACATCACCTCGATGTATGCCGGCGAGGGGGCCGATGACATCCACTTCAGCGAGGTGAGCAACATCCATGTCGAGGATGTCCGATGCAACAAGGCACGCAATGCTGCCATCGTCTGCCAGGGTACATTGGACAAGCCTCTGAGCGAAATCTCGTTCACCAATGTCAATGTCGGCCAATGCCGCGTGGGCTTCTCGTCGATGAATACCGAACCCATCCTGCTTCAGAATTGTCACTTGGGCGGCGAGGTCACATCGGCCCCAACCCAAATCACCAAGAGTGACAAGATATTTGAGCGCTAAAGGTCATTGGCCAATGATATTCAAGCAAAAAACAAGCCCTCGCTGAGTTTGTCAGCGAGGGCTTTTCGTATTTCGTCGGGTGGGTTCGGGACATTGGCCAATGCCCCTTACTCTTGCATCGTGTCGGCCGGTTCCTTGAGCAGCGTCTCGTCGTATTTCATCAGGCGGATCTGGTAGAAGCGGGGCACGAAACTGCCACAGTTGGACGACATGCGGAGCACGATGTTCTTCTTGCCTTGCAACAGGTCGGCCGGTACGCGGATGACCTCGTCGTAGAACTTGCTGCGTCCCGTACCCGTACGCACCTGCGGCACCTCGTAGTTCTCGAAATCGTTGCCGTCAATCGAAATCAGGCACGAACGGCCGCGGTCAGCAATCGAGAGCATGAACGAGAGGGCTACATCCTGACCGCCGTCAATGATATCGGCCGCACGCGTGGCATCGATGGTGTATTCGAACCATTGGTTGGGCTGGGCATCGCGGAACGGACGGCCGTTCAACGTACCGCGCGAACCGGTTTCGCTAATCTGCAGCTTGTGGGCAGCCTCGCTCGTAGCCTCACCCGGCGTAAGTTCATCGAGGGTCAATGATTCCAGTTCTGATTTACGCAACTGCTCGACAAACAGTGGGTTGCGTAGCCATTCATCCTCACTCTGGCGGTTCCAGTAGATGGAGTAGCGCGTGTGGTGCAGGTCGTAGAACGGACGTACGTGGACAGTCTTCCAGGAGGAACCTGTGGCCGATGCATCGACATCGAACTCCAAGGTCTCGCGATTGGTCATCTTGACGCGATCCGGGACATCGGCCATAGGACAGATCAACATGGGCGCATAGGCCAAACTGGGGAACTTTTCGCGCGAACGGGGCGAGAAGTCGTGCACGCCGTCGCCACCATATTCGCGGGCCAGCGGCTCGAAGTGCGGGTCGGCAGGATTGCGGCTGGAGGTTTGGGCGGCCAATACCGATGGACCGTAACGCAGCGCAATGTAGTCGTCGTTCTGACGGCATGGGACGAGCGCGAGCGACATCGGATAGGTGATTTCGACCACATCGCCGGACTTCCAGCTCTTGCCGCAATAGACATAGGTTGCGAGGCCTGGCTCGACGGAACGTTCGTCCTTGATTTTCACGTTTTTGCCGTTCACCTTCACGCTGAATTCTTCGGTCGCCCAACTGGGATGACGCACCGCGAGATGGTAGTTTCCGGACTTCTTGATGACGATGCGTGAACGCTCGCCGTAGGGGAAGTCGGTCTCCTGACGCATGACGAACTTGTCGGACTTCAATTCACTGGGGACGAAGAGGTTGACGAAAAGGGTGTCATCGGCCAATGAATAGATAAACTCACCATAGCGGCTCTGGCTTTCCAGTCCGCTGCCGACGCAGCACCACAACGCATCGTTCACCTTCGAGTAGATGCGGTAGCTTTCCGGTCGCAGCGGCGTGAAATAGGTGAAACCGCCGGTTTCGGGGTCCATGCTGGCCAGGACGTGGTTCAACATCGCCTGCTCATAGTAGTCGGAGTAGCGCGCCGAATGGTCATTGGCGAACATCGTGGTCGAAATCCGCATCAGGTTGCACGTGGTGCAGAGGTCGGGACCATCGGCATCGGTAATAAGGCTGTTGGCCTTGCTTGGAGCGACGAAATATCCGCCCACGCCCACGCCACCTATCGCCATGGTGCGCTTGCTGACCACTTCGTTCCAGTAGTTGCGTGCACTGCGCTGATAACGCGGTTCGCGACGCAGGCTGCCGATACGTGCGAAACCCAGGGCCATCGCTGTAAGCTCGTTCGTGTGGCGCTTGTCGAGGAATTCCTGGAGGTTCTTGGCCAACATATTTTCGATAATCAGCTGGTGCGAGAACTTCTGCGCGGCCTTCATGTATTTCGTGTCGTCAAAGAGGCAATAGGCATCGGCCAATACCTCATTCATCGCGCCCGTCTCCCACTGCAGGATCTGCATCTCCATCACGTCGAGGCCGAACAGCGAGACGACCTGGATCACCCAGTCGCACATTTTGCGGAACATCTCTCGTGCCTCCTCGTTGCCCGCATAGACATAGGCATCGCGCAGACCGGCCATAATCTTATGCTCGCAATAGAAGGGCACCCAGTTGCCACGCTGGTTATAGACGCGATAGTCGGCATCCAGCAACGACGTCCAGACCGAATTGTCGGGAATTCCGCCGAGGAAGCCTTTCATGCCATTCGTATCGTTGTCGAAGACGTCCTGACAGTCCTTCAGCACGCCCACGATGTAGTTGATCCGGTCGAGGAAGGCTTTTCGTTGGCCAATGTCATGGCTCGACGCATAGGCATAGGACAAGGCCGACAGATAGTGGCCCAGGAAATGTCCGTCCATGGCCAATGCCGGGTTCCACGCGAAACTGGTCGAAGCGGGATGCTCGAATTCCCACTGATAATAGGGGCTCTTGCCGTCGGTCGTCTTGGATAAACCAGATTGACGCACATACGGTGTGAGTAACCGCTGTACGTCATACTGCATCAAAGTCGCATAATTCTTCTCCTGTGCCCGCTGGAACGGGCTCTCCAATAGTGTTACATCCTGCAAGTCGAAACTGGCGGGATTGAGAATGTGCTGCGCAAAAAGGCCGCATTTTCCCATACTCAACAAGATGATGAGTATTATCGAAGTTTTAGTCAAGCAGCCTTTCATACGCTAAATTTTGCAAAGGGTTATTTGAACGCCGCGCGTCAACGGCTGACGGCCGGCTTTCAGTCTGGTGTAATGCAGATGCGGAATCCGCAATTGGCGAATGCGCTCTGCTTCTCGTCTTCGGTCTGATAGTTGCTCACAACGCAGGCGTTGCGGTTTGATGGGCAGAAGTCGTAGTTGTTACGCTGCATCCAGCTGCCTCCTCGCAGGATCAGTGTATCCTGACCATTGTTCAGCGGAGCCTTGCCCTGTGGGTTGACGGAATCGGTCGCAGCATAGCGATAATAGCAATTGGCCACCCACTCGGACACATTGCCGGTCATGTCATACAGGCCAAGTTCATTGGCCAACTTCTCTCCACCCTCATGGATGCCGTAGTCATCGTAGCCTTTCAGCATAGCAGCCGAGTTGCGATAGACCCAACCGGCCTCAGTCTGTGTGTCTGAGCCGCTGTAGCGGTACCCCCGGCAGTAGCGGCCTCCTCGTGCGGCACATTCCCATTCGGCCTCGGTTGGCAGGCGGAACCGGAGTCCAGTCTTGGCCGACAGCGAATCGCAGAATGCCACAGCGTCCTCAAACCAGATGTTGTAGGCGGCATATCGGTCACCCTCGCCTATGGCACTATCCCATGACCGCTGGATGGAATGGTCGATGATGCAATAGTGGCCCGAAGGCTGGCGATGCATGACGGCGGTCCACTCGCCTTGTGTGATTTCATATCGGCCAATGTAATAATCCGGCATCGAGACCTCGGTGACGGGGCCGATCCAATAGGGGCCGATGCGATTGATGCAGGTGTAGAGCATGGTGTCGCGCTTGGTCTTGATGGTATCAAGGAAGTGGAAATCGTCCGCATTGTACCAGAGCGTGTCAGCACTCTTCAGGTCGCGCCAATAGGCCGTATGTGCTGTCCGGTCCAGCCAGATGGTGTCACGCGAACCATAGCTGCTGAAATAGTTGGCCTCTTTCGGCTTGCGGGACTGTACGCCCATATAGAACTGGCACGCCTCGACCTTGACCATGTTGTTAATCAGTCCCGTAATGACGGCCTTGTCTTCGTCGCTCACATCGCTGCGCCAGACGGCCTCGCCCACGGGAAAAACGGTTTTCTTATAACGGATGCCGGTCTCTGCATCGTCGCAGGAGATGGCCAGAAATAACGGAACGAGGGCAAGCAGGCCCACAAGAAAACGTGACTTATTCATAACAGGCGCAAAGATATAGACATTTCAGAACAAATGCAAGATTTCCGTGTTTTATTTCACTTTTTTAACCAGAAATTTGCGTAAAGCAAGCAAAACGCAGAGCAGATAGACGCCCAACAGCGCGATTTTCACCGCTATAGCCGTCCAACCCGACATCGGAAGCCACTGCATCGCTACATAAAGCACGGCAGCAAGCAGGACATATTGGCCAATGGACTTCAAGTCGTAGGGTATCGGATTGACTCGTTGGCCGACGGCATAGCTCAACAGCATGCAGACCGCGTAGCCCGCAAATCCGGACCAGGCGCAGGCCATATAGCCGAACTGCGGAATGAAAACAACATTGGACACAATCATCACGGCACAACCGGCAAGCGAGAACCACGCGCCCCATATCGTCTTGTCAATCAGCTTGTACCAGAACGAGAGGTTGAAGTAGATGCCCATCATGATTTCCGCCGCCATGACCACGGGAACAGCCTTGATGCCGACGCGATATTCCACATCGACGAAATATTGCAGGATGTCGATGAAGGCAATCACGGCGAGGAATGCGGCCAATGTGAAGACGATGAACCACTTCATCGCCTCGGCATAGTAGCCGACCTTGTCGCTGACCGATTCCGACGAATTGTTTTTGGCAAAGACAATCGGCTCGTAGGCATAGCGGAACGCCTGGGTGATAAGTGCCATTATCATTGCAATCTTGACACACGCGCCATATTCGCTCAACTGGGCATCGGCATCGGCCGCATCACTCACAAGCGGGAAGAGAATCTTGTCGGCCGACTGGTTCAGGATGCCAGCGATTCCGAGCACCAATATCGGCCATGAATAGCCCAACATCCGCCGCAGGAGCGCGCCGTCGAAATGCCACTTGATGCGGAAGAGATCGGGCACGAAAAAGAATGTGATTATGCCCGTGCAGGCCAGATTGATGGCGAAGACGTAGAAGACGTCGGACTTGTCGAGATAGGCAAAGAAAAGCAAATTGAGGGCGCAGTTGATCACGATGAAAAGCAACTTGAGCGACACGAACTTGATGGCGCGCTTCTGGAACCGCAGATAGCAGAACGGCAAAGCCTGCAACACGTCAAGCACGGTAATGCCGGCCATCATCGCCAAGAATTCGGGATGGTCCTGATAGTGCAACGCTTCGCTGATCGGCGACAGGAACCCGCCCACAAGTGCCGCAAACACTGCGACCAACGCTCCAACCCACACGAAGGCCGTCGTGAAGACCGTATCGGGATCGGCGTCCTTACGGTTGGCGAAACGGAACAGCGTCGTCTCCATGCCGAAAGTCAGGATGACCAACAGCAGCGCCGTCCACGAATACATGTTGGTGAGCACACCGAAATCGCCCGACTCCTTGGGCATGTTGTAGGTCCAGAGCGGAGTCAGCAGATAGTTGAGAAAACGGCCAACGATTGACGACACGCCATAGATGACCGTATCCTTCATCAGTCCCTTGAAATTTGGCATCAGCTGAATGAAAAATTGTGAATTGTTTTTATGGCCGATGTCCCATCTCCGTCATTCATCGGCCGACAAAAACTCATATTTCTTAATTCTAAATTCTTAACTTGTTCATCAGAACAGAGTGCCCTGCAAGCCGTCCACGCCCTTCGGCGTCCGACCCAAATGCTTGTAGGCCAATGGTGTTGCCTCGCGACCACGCGGTGTACGCTTGATGAAGCCCTCCTTGATGAGGTATGGTTCGAGCACGTCCTCAACGGTGCCGGCATCTTCGCCCAACGCCGTCGCGATTGTGGTCAGTCCGACAGGGCCGCCGTTGAACTTGTCGATGATGGTGGTGAGCAGCTTGTTATCGACCTCGTCCAATCCGTATTGGTCAACGCCGAGAGCCTCCAGAGCGTGTTTTGCAATGCCGATGTCGATGCGTCGGCCATCGCCCTTGACCATCGCGAAGTCGCGCACACGGCGCAACAGGGCATTGGCCACACGCGGCGTTCCACGGCTGCGCAGGGCGATTTCGATGGCGGCCTCCTCGCCGATGGTCATGTTCAGGATTCCGGCCGAACGGGCGATGATTCCGGCCAGCACCTCCGTGTCGTAGTACTCAAGGTGCATGTTGATGCCGAAACGGGCACGCAACGGAGCCGTCAGCAGGCCACTTCGCGTAGTGGCTCCGATGAGCGTAAACGGATTAAGGTCAATCTGGATGCTGCGTGCGGCGGGACCCTTGTCGATCATGATGTCGATGCGGTAGTCCTCCATCGCGCTGTAGAGATACTCCTCGACCACGGGGCTCAGGCGGTGGATTTCGTCGATGAAGAGCACATCGTTCTTGTCCAACGACGTGAGCAGGCCGGCCAGGTCGCCCGGCTTGTCGAGCACGGGGCCGCTCGTCACCTTGAAGCCCACGCCAAGTTCATTGGCAATGATGTTGCTGAGCGTGGTCTTGCCCAAGCCCGGAGGACCGTGGAACAACGTATGGTCAAGCGCTTCGCCACGCATTCGGGCGGCCGCCACAAAGATGCGGAGGTTTTCGATGACCTTCTCCTGACCGGAAAAGTCGTCGAACGAGAGCGGGCGCAGAGCCTTCTCGATTTCCTTCTCCTGGGTGGTGGCGCTGTTGGCGTTTCTTATATCAAAATCTTCTTGCATATCTCAGGGTTCATCATTTAAAAGGTCACATCGGACAATACGGGGGAACGGCTGCATCACGGGATGCCTTACCGCGCCCGACATGACATTTTCAGGACTTTCCTTCTGTTTTTTCAGCCGCAAAGATAGACATTTATTATTAAAAAAAGGCATTTTGGGCAGAGAAAGTTTCGGGCGCGGCATTTATTTGGCGAAATATTTGGGAAGAAACATTTTTTTCAGTACCTTTGCGGCGCATTTTTCGGCAGGAATGCCATTTTCACCCCTGTCGGGAGACGCCTGTCTGGGTAGTTCAATGGATAGAACGGAGGTTTCCTAAACCTTTGATCTGGGTTCGATTCCCAGCCCGGATACAACCCCGCAAAAAACATACTGACCCTTCATAGAAAGTTCATAGAACCTTCGGGAAAAGATTACTTCGATTGCCAAAACACGGCATTCGGAGTTTTTTTATGGCCAATGTCTCATTTTTCCGGCCAATTTGTTTTGTACAATCGATAAATTCCCTATCTTTGCGGCCGACCTTTTTGTTGAACAGTATTTTTATAGAGACATTGTTTTACTGTTTTTTATTATTGATTGGGCTACATTTTTTTGAGATGTTGTGGCGGGATTGTGCCGTCGCAGCATTCATCGTGTGTCCATGCGGACCGCCTCGGGTTGAGGTGGACATTGGCCAATGTCTCCGCTAATACACACACTTAAAAACATGATGAAAATACTTTTATACACAATTATAGCAATGAAAACCAAACATTTACTTTCATTCTGTCTTCTCACAATCATGATGTTGTGGGCGGGCATTGCGAGTGCGGCCACAGAGGCCACGGAAGCCACCAAGTATGACTTCACGAAATTCTATCTGTGTTTCAACAAGGCCACTACGACAAGCAAGGTCACACTGAGCGCGGTCGGTTCGCCATCGTCAACACCGACGTTGCAGTATTCCTACGACGCCGCCACATGGACCAACTACACCATCGGCACCGCAGTCGGCTCATCCTACTCCAAGGTCTATTTCCGCGCAAAGACCCTCAATGCGAATTTCAGCACCGACGCAAGCAACTATTATAAGTTCTCGGCCACAGGCAACTTCAGCCTCACGGGCAGCATCGCATCGCTGATAGCAAACCCAGAGTATGCTTATGATACATGGGCTGCAAATGCGAGCCTCTATCTCAAGCAGCAGTTCCCAGTATACTACGCCAGTGGAATCAAAGCCATTCCATCTACTTATATGTTTGCCAACCTTTTCAGGGGCTGCACGTACTTGACCGACGTTTCGGCTCTCAACATGCCGTCCACGACATTGAAAGAGGGCTGCTACTATGGCATGTTCTATGGCTGTACGAAAATCACTGCTTCACCGGAACTGCCGGCCAAGACACTGGTCGAGGCCTGCTATGCCTCGATGTTCTACAATTGTACAAATCTGAAAAGAGTGACATCGTCCGCATCGACGTTCACATTCATTTCGAAACTGTCCAACACAACAAAACCAACTCAAAGCTGGCTATACAATGTAAGCAGCGAAGGCACTTATCTGGGTACAACCACAGCTACGAGTCGAGATGCCTCTTCCGTACCGACAGGCTGGACTTTCAACCCACTCTGCATCACGGCCAACACAGCGAGCAGCAAAGTGACATTGGCTGCAAATGGGTCTCCTGCCGCACTCACAGGACTACAATATTCAACCGACGGACTCAACTGGAGCACCTACAAACTAGCAACAGAAATCACGCTGTCAAGTGCGGGCAGTCCTGTCTATTTCCGTGCCACTACGACAAACCAGACATTCAGCACAAGCGGCACCGCCTACTACCATTTCACCGCGATAGGTAGCATAAAAGCATCGGGCAACGTGATGTCGCTGTACGACAAGACCTGCACCACAACGACGCTGACTGATTACGCATTCAGCCATCTGTTCTACAATTGTACTGCCTTGACCAGTGCCTCGGCACTCAAACTGCCGGCCACGACGCTAACTACCTACTGCTATCACTCAATGTTCGCCGGATGCACCAATCTGACGGCTGCGCCCACACTTCCAGCCAAGAATCTTGCACCGGAATGCTACTGGTTCATGTTCTCTTACTGCTCAAAATTGGCATCCGCCCCTGCACTGCCAGCCACGACACTTGCCCAAGGCTGTTATGTACGAATGTTCGAATATTGCACAAGCTTGACAGAAGCCCCAGAACTGCCAGCCACGACATTGCCAAGCTCATGCTACAACTTTATGTTTACAGGATGCAGCAAACTGAGCAAGATCACCGTTGGCTGTACCGCTTGGGCTTCGACCAGTACAGCTGCCACTACATCCTGGGTGAGCGGCGTAGCCAGTACGGGCACATTCATCTGTCCTCCTGCATTGCCCAAGACCACAGGAGCGAACTACATCCCGACCGGCTGGGTGAACGACACGAAATATCTGACATTCACGGCCAACAGTGCCAGCAGTAGCGTGGCATTGGTCAAGAATGGCTCGCCAACAGCACTTACAGGTCTGGAATACACGACCGACTGCATCAATTGGAATGACTACGTACCTGGCTCGACGGGTACAATCTCGTTGGCCAGTGTGGGCAGTTACGTTTCCTTCCGCGCCAAATCCACCAACAGCACATTCAGCACAAATAACAGCAAGTACTACAAGTTCTCCTTATCTGGTTCTGTTGCGGCATCGGGCAGTGTCCAGTCGCTGCTCAATGTGAATGCAACGACCACAAGCGTGCCAGCCTATGCTTTCAATCACCTGTTCTACAATCAGTCAGCACTCACCCAGGCGCCCAAAATGCCAGCGACTTCCGTCGGAAAATCCGCTTACAGCAATATGTTCTATGGCTGTACAGGAATAGGAAAGGCACCGGAACTACCCGCTACGTCATTGGCCGACAGCAGCTACTTTTATCTGTTCTACGGATGTTCCGGATTGACATCTGCACCAGAGAAATTACCTGCCACCACTCTCGCATACAGATGTTATTACAGCATGTTCGACGGATGTACAAATCTGGGGAATGCACCAGAACTGCCTGCCACGACCTTAGCGGAAGAATGTTACAAATACATGTTCTACAAATGTAACAAAATCAAACTGGTAAAGGCCAACTTCACCGACTGGGCAAGCAGCAGCAATGCAACTTACTATTGGTTATATGGCGTGGCCAGCGACGGATTGTTCCTTTGTCCCGACAATTTGAGCATCACAACCCGTAGCGTCAGCTATGTACCCAGCTCATGGTCCGTCAACCCGCTCACGCTCACGGCCAACGATGGAAGTGCCACGGTCAAGATTACGAAGACAGGCTCACCCACTGCACTCACTGGCTTGCAGTATTCGACCAACGGTCTGGATTGGTACACCTACACGCCCGGCACGACGGCTGCCATCGGCTTGGCCAATGCGGGCAACAAGGTCTATTTCCGTGCCACATCGACCAACAGCACATTCAGTTCAAGCACGTCCAGCTATTACAAGTTTGAAATGACGGGGTCGATTGCTGCATCGGGCAACGTGATGTCCTTGCTGGACAAGACCTGCGTACAGACCTCATTGCCGCAAGGCGCATTCGCCATGTTGTTCAACGGATGCAGCACATTGACCTCTGCTCCGAAACTTCCGTCAACGACATTGGCCACCGATTGCTACCGTGGCATGTTCCTCGGATGTTCGGCATTGACCAAGACACCTGCATTGCCAGCCACGACATTGGCAAACTTCTGCTATAGCGCGATGTTCCAAGACTGCACAAGCCTGACTACTGCGCCGACATTGCCAGCCACGACGATGTCCGATTACTGCTATCAATATATGTTCCTGAGATGCAGCAATCTGACCAGCGCGCCGGTTCTCAGCTCAACGAGCCTTGCCCCCTATTGCTACCGCTATATGTTCCAAGGCTGCACAAGCTTGACAACTGCCCCGGCACTGCCTGCAACGACATTGACCGACTTCTGCTATCAGAATATTTTCAACGACTGTACCAATCTAGCAACT
>JAEEGH010013539.1_pt1 | contig 18070 bp, 16 predicted proteins | sample 9134181 | NCBI WGS metagenome assembly JAEEGH01 (sample SAMN16246544, study PRJNA631951) | gut metagenome | biome: gut microbiome; feature: rumen; material: DP-attached | host: Bos | place: Iran: Karaj | collected 2018-10 | reverse complement strand
TAGATTCCCCCCATGCCCATGACGACCATCAGCAGAAGACTGATGCCGAACGTAGTCAGCATGAATCTTCCAAATTTGAAGCGTATGTCCTTAAGGGCCAGATTCATGGTTCATGCACCTCTGCTTTTCGGCCAATGTGTGACAGGTGGTCATCAGGGAAAAGGACGAGTCTGTCATCGACGGAAAGCCCTTCGGTGATTTCCGTCGCCATTTTGGTCTGAAGGCCGAGTTTCAGTGGACGTTTGGCGATTTTGCCGTTGTCCAAGACCAAAACAAAAGGACTGTTCTTTTCCCAACGGATCATTTTCGTCGGAGTGCACAGCCTGCCTTCAAGCTTCTGTATCATGATGTTAGCTTCCAGACGCTGTCCGAGCGTCCAGTTGTCCGGAAGCTTCTCCAATGCCAGATCGACCATGAATTCACGCGTCTCGCGATCCGTTTCTTTTGACAGACGCCGTACCGTGGCGGAATACGGCTGATCTGGTTGCGAACGGAAGATGACCTGCGCCTTCTGGCCGATCTTCAACTTTGATATGGTGATTTCATCAACCCAGACAGAAGCCCAGATTTCGTCGGTCGCCGCAATTTCCATGATGGAAACGCCTGGATTGACGACGGCGCCGCTCTCTCGATTCCGTCGAATGACGATTCCATTGAATGGCGATGTCAATATCGTCTCCGCTAATTTTGTCCGATTATATTCAATTTGGGCGGATTGTTTTGCCATCGTCAATTCCGCTTCGCTTTTCTGGGCTTGTGCACGGGCGAGGGCGGATGCCGCAACTTTCCGGGCCTCCGTCTGCTTGTCAAAATCCGCCTGCGTTTCGACATTCGCCTTGAACAGCCGTTCACTACGCTGAAACGCAAGTTGTGCATAGTCGTATGTCGCTTGTGCAGAGGCGATTTCTGCATCTAGACGCTTAATGGTCGCCTTTGTCACTTCAAGTTCGTTTTCAGAGACTTTGAGCTGTTGTTTCAAATCGTCCGCCGCCATCGTGCAGAGCGTCTGTCCGATTTTGACATTATCTCCTTGATCGGCAAACAGTTCCACAAGTTGTCCTGTGCTTCTTGGGCTGATGGACACGACGGTTTTCGCCTCCAATGTTCCCGTGCCGAACACGGTGTCCATCAAATCCTGCATTTTTGGAACGGCCGTTTGGACAGGAACAGGCGACAGACGGAAATAATAGTAGCCGATGCCCAACGCAACTGCAAGCAGCAGAATCTTAATTGCGGTCTTCAGATGATGTTTCATTTCCGTGTTTCCCTTTTGCCTTGCATTGGCAGTTTCCCGTATCATGGCAGTTGCATTTTCGACATGTTGTACGCTGCAATTTGCATAGATCATCGAAATAGAGCGCCATATTCCGTATGGCTTCTCTCTCTGTTTTATAATGGACAAAATACCCTTTTCGTTCTCCTGATACAAGCCCCGCCTCTCTGAGCAGGCGGACATGGACGCAGATTGTTGCCTCCGACACTTGGAAATGGCGTGCTAAAGCATGGATGCACATATCCTTCTGAAGCAACATCCACACGATTTCCAGCCTTGTGGCGTTGGCCAGAGCTTTCAATGTTTTTACTGTATCCATATCTTCATGTCCTTTCTCTGACAGTGGTTTGCATTGTGTGATCAAATAATATATGGTTGATTTACTGATTAGCAATCTGACTAATCAGATTTACGTATCTAGGAGGGACGATTTGGGAACTATACTCATTTTTTGTTCCTTGAGGAGAGGCTTGGAACACGACATGGAAAAAATAATCAAAAATCTACCAATATAATAAACATTTATGATGACTGAAGTGAATCAATATATTTTCATAAAGATAAAAATATTATTCATCTATATCAATATATAGATGTAAATGTTCTCTGATAAAATCATAATAAAATTATTGTTTTTCTTGATTTTAATGGTAGATTATAAAGCGAAACAGCAGGAGATTTATTGCGTTTACCATCCATTATGGCCAAGGAGCACATGAATCATGGAAAATCCTTTCGCAAAATTCAAAAAAATTGACGCGCATTCACACATCGGCGCGTTTGGAAGTCCGTTCAACGTCAATTTCGACGTCGAGGCATTGTCCGCCCAGATGGCGGAATACAATATTGAAAAGACCATTCTCTGCCCGGCGGGAGCGACATTGAACCACGAACTGTTGGACGCATGGCATAAAATGCCTGAAAAAATCATCCCGCTGTATTGGATCAATGCCAATTTGGGCCAACCCGCCTATGATGATTTGGAGCATTATCTGCGCGACATCGGTTTCGCGGGCGTCAAGATGCAACCGCTGTTCGACGCCTTCACGGCGGATTCGCCAGCCGTCGATCCCATCATGGAAATCGCGAAAAAATACTCCAAGCCGGTCTTCATTCATTGCGGCCATCCGCCATTCTCCCTCCCATGGCAGATCGGCCTGCTGGCGGAACGCCATCCGGACGTGCCAATCGTCATGGTTCACATGGGACATGGCCACGGCGTCTATATTGAAGGCAGCATCAACATGGCGAAAAAATACGACAATCTCTTCTTGGAAGTCTCTGGCATGCCGATGGGCTGCCAGATTAAAAACGCTTATGAAACGGTCGGCCATGAACGGGTCATGTTTGGCATCGATTCACCTTTCCACCATCCCACTGTGGAGATCCAACGTGTGCTTTCCTGCGGCCTGAATGACGCCCAACTGGAGGATGTGTTTTACAACAACGCCATGAAATTCATGGGATTATGAAAATCGAATATGAACATTGAACAAGAAATACTTGAATTGAAGGCGAAGCGGAATGCTTTGATTTTGGCGCACAACTACACACGCCCTGAAGTGCAGGATATCGCGGATTTCGTGGGGGATTCGTTGGAATTGTCGCGGAAGGCGGCGGAATGCCATGCTCCCGTGATTGTCTTCTGCGGTGTGCGATTCATGGCGGAGACGGCCAAACTACTCTCGCCGGAATCCATTGTGCTCCATCCGAATCCGCGGTCGGGCTGCCCGATGGCGGATATGGCGTCTCCAGAAGACATACGGGCCTATCGTGCGGAACATCCTGATACGCTGGTAGTTGCATACGTCAATACCACAGCCGCCACCAAGACGGAAGTAGATATCTGCTGCACAAGCGGCAATGCGGAAAAATTAGTCGCGGCTCTGCCGTCGGACAAGCAATTACTTTTCGTGCCAGACGCCAATTTGGGCGCGAACATCGCCGCCAAGCTTGGACGGCATATCGAACTTTGGCCTGGATGCTGCCCGACGCATAACAAAATCATGCCTGAACACATCACCGAAGCACGAAAACGTCATCCAAATGCCATTGTATTGGTTCATCCAGAATGCCTTCCGACTGTGGTTGAACTGGCGGATCATGCGCTTTCCACAGGCGGGATGTTGCGATTTGTCCATGAATCACCGAACAAAGAATTCATAATCGGCACAGAAGGCGGCATCCTGCATCGCATGCGTAAAGAGAACCCTGACAAGATCTTCCATCCGCTTGATCCCCCTGTGCTCTGCCCGAATATGAAACGTATCACGCTGGATGACGTGTTGCTGTCGTTGCGCGACATGACTCCCACCGTGGAGTTGGATGACGACGTTCTCCGCCGTGCTCGCGCGCCGATCGACAAGATGCTGGAGGTCCGTTGATGAAAATCGCCGTCGGTTTGTCGGGCGGCGTGGATTCCTCCGTCGCCGCCGCGTTACTCTGCGAGCAGGGCCATGAAGTCATTGGAATCACCATGAGCCTTTGGCGGGAAGGGCGGTATCATGGCGGTTGCGGCGACGCATGTTTCGGCCCAAACGAGGCGGAGGACATCGCCGCCGCCAAGGAGCTCTGCAGTCAATTGCATATTCCATATCATGTTTTCGACTGCGCGGATGCATACGAAAAAATCGTATTGGACTATTTTCGAAACGAATATCTTACAGGACGGACGCCGAATCCATGCGTCCGTTGCAACGCCTCCATGAAATTCGGCCTATTGCCCCGCCTTGCAAAAGAATCCGGACTGTCGTTCGATGTATTCGCGACGGGCCATTACGCAAGAGTGCTTCAACGGGACGGCACATGGCATTTGCTTCGTGGCGTAGATGAAATGAAAGACCAGTCGTATTTTCTCTATCGCCTTAAGCAAGAACAACTTCAAGGCCTTCTCTTTCCGCTTGGTGACTTCCATAAAACCGACGTACGTAATCTTGCAGCGCGTTACGGCCTGTCCGTAAAGGACAAGCCAGAAAGTCAAGATTTCTATAGTGGCGACAAAAGTGAATTGATGCAAGCTCCTCCGCGCCAAGGCAATATCGTAGATGAAACAGGGCGTGTTCTTGGAACGCATTCAGGCCATTGGAATTTCACGATTGGACAGCGCAGAGGCCTTGGCGTCTCTTCGACAAAACCGTTGTATGTTGTCGATATCAACGCCTGCCGCAATGAAGTTGTGGTCGGCAATGCGGAAGAGTTGCTGTCGAAGCGTCTTGAATTGGAAGATTGCCATTGGATTACGGGAACGCCGCCGTCTGGAATGGTCATGGCGAAAATCCGCTCTACGTCGCAACTTGTTCCAGCGCAATTCATTAACGGCGAACTCATCTTTTCGGATGGCGTCAGCGCCGCCGCCCGTGGACAATCCGCCGTCCTCTATCGTGATGATGAAGTGCTCGGCGGGGGAATCATCAGCCGTATTATCAAATAGAATTAGTATAAGATATTATTACTGATTGTCTTATCTTTCAGCCTTCCATAGACAATGCTTGCTTGGGGCATTTTTCGATGCAACGGTGGCAGTGCATGCAGTCCGGATTGCGGAAAACGCCGTCCTTTGCATCGTCCGGCGGGAAGAAGCCGAAGGGACAAGCCTTTGCACAAAGTCCGCATTTCACGCATGTTGATGCAACACGGATGCCACTTTTGTTCGGTTGAATAAACTTGTAGATTTTTCCCATCGGGCAGACCGAACACCAGAAATATCGGTTGAAAACCAACCATCCCACAAGACCGATGGTCGTCGTGATGACAATCATGATGTACATGAGCATTCCCCAACTTCGGAGCGTGGATGGCCGAAGCCAGATGGCCAGCCCTGCAAACATCACAATCATCACCACAATGGACGCCTTACGTTCCAGAAGCCCGGCAGGAACTTTTCGCTTCGTGTCGGGCAGCAACGAATAGAACGCTCCGCGCGGACAGAAGGTGCCGCAACCATGCCGTCCGCCATGGCGCAGCGCACCGACGAGTCCCACAGCCACATTCAAGACAAGGCAGTAGGCGAGATATGGATATCGCCAGCCCAATGCGAGCACGACCACAAACAACAGTGCCTCAATGATGCGTTTTATGGATTTTTGGTTCCGCTTCATTGCGTTCCTCTTATTGTTATCCAATCAACAATTTGATATCGTCATCAACTGTACCGATTCCCGCGATGCCGAAGTTATCGACCAACACTTTCACCACATTTGGCGAGAGGAAAGCAGGAAGCGTCGGTCCGAGATGGATGTTTTTTACGCCGAGATAAAGCAATGCCAACAGAACGATGACTGCTTTCTGTTCATACCAAGCGATGTTGAACGCGATGGGCAACTTGTTGATGTCGTCGAGTCCAAAAACTTCCTTAAGCTTCAATGCGATCAATGCGAGTGAATAGGAATCGTTGCATTGGCCTGCGTCCAATACACGTGGGATGCCGCCGATATCACCGAGCGGCAGCTTGTTATATTTGTATTTGGCGCATCCAGCCGTCAGGATCACGACATCCTTTGGCAGCTTTTTCGCGAATTCCGCATAATATTCGCGGGATTTCATGCGACCATCACAACCTGCCATCACAACAAATTTGCGGATGGCTCCCGATTTGACGGCGGCGACCACTTTGTCCGCCAAGGCGAAAACCTGCTCATGCGCAAAACCGCCGACAATCTTTCCCGTCTCAAGCTGTTCAGGCGGCTGGCAACCTTTCGCCTGTGCGATGATTCCGGAAAAATCCTTCGTCTTTCCATATTCGCCTTCAATATGCTTGCATCCCGAGACGCCGACCGCACCCGTCGTCCAAAGACGGTTACGATAGCTCTCCGCTGGCGGGACGACGCAGTTGGTGGTCATCAGAATAGGGCCATGGAACTTTTCGAATTCCTCTTTCTGTTTCCACCAGGCGTTGCCGTAGTTTCCTGCGAAATGCGGGTATTTCTTGAACGCGGGATAGTAGTGCGCGGGAAGCATTTCCGAATGTGTGTAGATGTCAATCCCCTGTCCGGCGGACTGCTCCAAAAGCATCTCCAGATCACGCAGATCATGGCCGGAAATCAAGATGCCAGGACGATTGCGGACTCCTAGCTCTACCTCTGTGATTTCTGGATTGCCGTAGGCCTCGGTATTCGCCTTGTCCAACAACGCCATGCCCTGTACGCCAAACTTGCCGGTCTCCAACGCAAGAGCTGTCAGAGCAGCGGCATCCAGCGAATCGTCAAGTGTCTTTGCAAGAGCGGATTGGATGAAAGCGTCAATTTCAGCGTCATCCTGCATCAATGCATTGGCATGCTTGGAATAGGCGGCAAGCCCTTTGAGGCCATAGACGATAAGTTCACGGAGGCTGCGGATATCTTCATCAGCGGTCGAAAGCACGCCGACGGTCGCCGCCTTGGCGTCAAAATCCGACTGTTGCGCATCCCATGTTACGGCCTCAGGCAGTCCCGATACATTGGCAAGTTGCGTCAGCAACGAACGTTTCACATCAAGCGTATGGACGATGGCGCGGATGATTGCCTCGCGGTCGAAATTCGCGTTGGTGATGGTGATGAAGAGGTTGACTGTTACCAAGTGGTTGATTTCCGCAGAAACAGGCTTCCCTTCCGTGCGAAGTCTGGTCGTGACGGCGGAGAGACCTTTCGTGACATAGACGAGCAAATCCTGCATTGCGGCAACTTCAGGCTTCTTTCCGCATACTCCGCTGATGGTGCAACCTTTGCAACCGGCTGTTTCCTGACACTGAAAGCAGAACATCTTGTTTTCCATGGCATCGTCTCCTGTTTTTTGATTCATGAAAATTCGATTATATCATAAGTTGTTATCAATTATTGTTTTGACAGAAGTTTTCTCAAGCTTTCCTGAAGCTCCTGACGTTTCTCCTGCAAATCAAACGCCCCGTTGGACAGTCCCCATTGCTTGATGAGAAGACGAAGCGGGCCGATGACCAGCCGGAAAAGCGTGTCCAGAGGAATGTCGTCGCGTATTTCACCAGCCTCGATGGCTTCCTTGAAATGGCGAAGAAGCATCTCGCGATGACGTTGCATCATTCCGAAAAGCAATTGCGCCACCTCCTTGTCCCCTTGGAACAGTTCCTCCGCAAACACTACGTGGGCCAAATCTGGAGTTGCCAAAACCAGTTCCGTCCGTCTTGCCATGGCCGCCTCGACAGCGGCCCACCCATGCAACATTCCTTCCTTTTCATCCACTTCACCTTCAAAACGCGCCACTAGAGCTTGAATGACCTCCAGTTTGCCTTTAAAATGGCAGTACAGTGCAGCTTCAGTCAGATTTAGTCTTTTACTGATGTGGCGGATCGTCAGATTGCCGATGCCGCCTTCCGCTATGAGATGCAACGCCGTATCCACGATCTCGTTCTGTCTTGGTGTCAGTTCCTGCTTCATATTCCATGCCTTTTCAGTCTTGGTTAACAAACGTTAGTTAATATAATGGCCTTTTAAAGTTCTGCAAATGCTTTTAACTTTTTTAAGACAGATTTTTTTGGCTTGGTTATTTCATGGCCATAAATAAAAAAGGGCTGTTGCTTACCATAAGTGGTTTTGCAACAGCCCTTTGTAATTATATTTATATTGAACGCGCAGATGCGCGTTCGGTCCCGCTGGAGCGGGACCCTCCCGATTGCGTTTTAGACTCCAGAATAAGCGGAGAAGCCGCCATCGATCGGAATGACCGTTCCGGTGACGAAGCCGGCGGCTTCGTCGCTGAGCAGCCAGAGGAGGGCGCCGATCAGATCCTTCGGCTCGCCGAATTTGTTCATCGGCGTGTGGTTCAGGATCTTATGGGAACGCGGCGTCAGGCCGCCGTCGGGCGTCGTCAACAGACTACGGTTCTGATCCGTGAGGAAGAAACCAGGGGCGATGGCGTTGACGCGAATGCCGACGGGCGCCATGTGAACGGCTAGCCACTGCGTGAAATTGCTGACAGCGGCCTTGGCGGCGCTGTAGGCGGGAATCTTCGTCAACGGCTTGAAGGCGTTCATGGAAGAGATGTTGATGATGCAGCCATGATTCTTTTCGGCCATGTCCTTCGTGAAGACCTGCGTGGGCAGCAGGGAGCCTAAGAAGTTCAGATTGAAGACGAACTGAATGCCAGTCGGATCCAGATTGTAGAAATTCTTCCCTTCGGTGGCGGTCAGATCGGCCTTGCTCATGACTTCGTTGTCGGTTGTGCCTTTCGGATTGTTTCCGCCTGCACCGTTCAGCAGGATGTCGCACGGTCCGTATTCTTTCTTAATCAAGGCGTAAGCCTCTTCGAGGCTTGCGCGGTCCAACACGTTGCAGGCCACGCCCATGGCGGTGCCGCCGGCGGCTTTGATTTCATCGGCGACCTTGTCGGCCGCTTCCTTGCGCAGATCCAGAATGGCGACTTTTGCGCCGCATTCCGCGATGGCTTTGGACATGCCGCTGCAGAGGATACCGCCGCCGCCTGTGACGACGGCCACTTTTCCGCTCAAATCAATCTTGAAAGGCAATGACATGATGGTTCTCCTTTTGTTTGAATAGATTGGACTACAGGACTCAATGAATCAAAACGGCCTTGATACGGCGGACGCCGCGGCTGGAGCTTTCTTCTTTCAGAATCTTGAACGTGCCGAGCTGCGATGTGTTCGTAGCGTGCGGGCCGCCGCAGATTTCCATGGAGAAGTCGCCGATCGTATAGAGTTTGACGACATCGCCGTATTTGGATTCGAACAGACCGATGGCGCCGCGCTTCTTGGCTTCTTCCAGCGGGAGCTCTTCGCAGACAACGTCCATGTTGCGCTTAATCTGTTCATTCACAATCTTTTCGACTTCCGCCAGCTGTTCGGGCGTCACTTTGTCCGGATGCGTGAAGTCGAAGCGGAGGCGTTCCGCCGTGATGTTGGAACCCGCTTGTTCGACGTGGTTTCCAAGCACGCGGCGCAGGGCGGCATGGAGCATATGCGTCGCCGTATGGAGCTGCGCAGTGGCTTCCGAATGGTCGGCCAGACCGCCTTTGAACTTCTGTTCGGCGCCCGCGCGGGACTGCTCCTGATGTTTCGCGTAAGCTTCCTGGAAGCCCTGTTCATCGACTTTGAAGCCCTTTTCGGCGGCCATTTCCTGCGTCAGTTCCAGCGGGAAGCCATAGGTTTCATAGAGGTTGAACGCCTTGCGGCCGCTGATGATCTTGTTCTCGATGTTCGGCGGGAACTTTTCAATTAACTTGTTGAACTCCTTGATGCCGTTTTCGAGCGTCTTGCCGAACTGCTCTTCTTCGCGATTCAGTTCCGCGAAGATGAACTCTTCCTTTTCTTTGAGTTCCGGATAGAAGGGGCTGTATTCGTCAATGACGACTTTCGCGATCTTAGAAACGAACGCGTCCGTAATACCAAGCTTGCGGGCTTCGCGGATGGCGCGGCGGATCAGACGGCGCAGGACATAGCCCTGATCGACGTTGGACGGCGTGACGCCGTCGCCGATGATGAACGTGGAGGCGCGGAGATGCTCCGCCACGATGCGTGCGCTGCGGTTGTTGAAATCCGCTTCCGGATTGCCGCTTAACTCCTTGATTTTCGCGAAGATACCAGCGAACAGTTCCGTCTCGTAGGCGCTGCGGACGCCCTGCATGAAGGCCGTCACGCGTTCGACACCCATGCCGGTATCGACGTTTGGATGTTCCAACGGGACGAATTTGCCGTCCGCCGTCTTGTTGTACTGCATGAAGACATCGTTCCAGATTTCAACCCATTTGCCGCAGCCGCAGGCGGGGCCGCAATTCGGGCCGCAGTCCGGACGGTCCAACGGGACGAACATTTCCGTGTCAGGGCCGCATGGTCCGGTCTGACCGGCGGGGCCCCACCAGTTGTCTTCCTTACCTAAATAATAAATATTCTTTTCAGGGATGCCGTTTTCCATCCAGATGGAGGCGGCCTCCGTGTCGCGCGGGGCGTTTTCATCGCCGGCGAAGCATGTCACTTTGATGTTTTCGGGCTTGAAGCCGAGCTTCTTCGTGAGGAATTCGAAACTCATGCCGATGGCTTCTTTCTTGAAATAGTCGCCGAGAGACCAGTTGCCGAGCATTTCGAAGAACGTCATGTGGAAGGGATCGCCGACTTCATCGATGTCGCCTGTCCGTAGGCACTTCTGAACGTCCGTCAGCCGTTTTCCGGCAGGATGCTTTTCGCCCAACAGGAACGGAACAAGCGGATGCATGCCCGCCGTTGTGAACAGGCAGGTGGGATCGTTTTCCGGAACCAGCGGCGCACTTTTAATTTCGGCGTGGCCGTGGCTCTTGAAAAAATCAATGAACATTCTTCTCAATTCAGCAGCAGTCATCATGGTTGTCTTAAAATCCTCTTTTTTACACAATTGTCAATTTATTTTTTTGTTCTATCAATGATTTGTTCTTGGTTAGCGTCTATAGGCTCAAAGGAGTAATGATCTCCTTCATCCTTCAGTACATATCCAATGCCGGGGAAGGGGAGATGGGCGCATAGCACGAGCTTTTTCGTTTCCGCTGCTTCATCGAAGAACTTCATGCGCGATTTAACCGCCTTTTTCGTGTCCATATCGAATTGCGCGCAGATATTCGGATCGGCGAACTGCAAGGCCGCCGAATGGATTAAATCACCGAAGAAAATCATCTTGTTACTTTCGAAGACGGTATGGCCGGGAGTATGGCCACTGGCATCTCGTCCCTGAAACGCATCATCCACCATTTCAATGATTCGTGCTGCTGGCTTTTTCCGCAACAACGCAATATTTTTTTCCGCCTCCGTCTGTTCGACACGCTCTATCGGCAGGTTTTCGCCATATACAAACAGTTCAGACTGTTTTAAATAGGCGTTCATCAATTGCTTGATATTTGGATTAGCCTGCCTCCAGTAAACGTATTCCTCTTTTGCAATGTGGAGCGTCGCATTCGGAAAGGCGGCTTTACCATCCTTAAGCAAGCCACCGATATGGTCGGCGTGCATGTGGGTAATGAGAATGACATCGATTTCTTCCGGTTTGACATCTGCGTCACGAAGGTTTTTAAGTAGTGTCTCCGTGTTCATGCCTGAATCAATCAAATAGGTATGTCTTATGATTTTTTCTACTTCCTTACCATCTATCTTTTCCATCTTCTTTGTTTCTGTCTTTACGACGAACGCATTGATGGAGGCTGGCGATTTACCAGACGGCACGGCTTCATTGATTTCCTCAACTGGCGCGCCGTGAAAGATTTTGTTCGGCATGAAATTCTCTCTGTCCTGCATGGCGATGATTGTCATGTTATCGTATTTATACGTCTTCGTCTGTCCTGCGAATGACAGACCGGCCACGCATAATAAAATGGAACAAAGGCGCATGTTCATGTTGACCTCCTTTTTGTTGTATAATCGACGGCGAGACGCCGTCGTTACCTTCAACGGCGAGACGCCGTCGCTACTCAATCTTGGTAACCATTTGGATAAAGGCGACGCCACTTCCAGGCAGATTCCACGATGGCGTTGATATCGTCATATTGCGGTTTCCAGCCAAGAACGGTTTTTGCCGCCGTCGAATCTGCAATCAGTCTGGCGGGATCGCCGGGGCGGCGTTCCGCATATTCGACAGGGAAGTCAAGACCAGTCACTTTCTTGACGGTGTCGATGATGGATTTAACGGAATGGCCCTGTCCCGTGCCGAGGTTGAAAGCGCCGGAATCTTGATTTTCCAACGCGAGCAGGTGGGCCTGCGCCAAATCCAGAACGTGGATGTAGTCACGGATGCATGTGCCATCCGGCGTGTCATAATCCGTTCCGAAGACGCTTATTTTCGGGCGTTTACCTTCAGCGGCCTGCATGACGAGCGGAATCAAATGTGTTTCCGGATGGTGGTCTTCGCCGTGGACTGGCGTCGCGCCAGCTGCGTTGAAATAACGGAGAGCCGTGTATTGAAGACCATGGATGTCGTGATACCAACGGAGGATTTTTTCAAACATCAGCTTGGATTCGCCGTAGGGGTTGATGGGAATTGTCGGCTCCGTCTCCTTGATGGGAACGTTCTTGGGCATGCCGTATGTGGCCGCCGTGCTGGAGAATACGATTTTACGGACGCCGTTCTGCGCGCAGGCTTCCGCCAGATTCATGGCGTTGGCGACATTGTTGCGGAAGTATTTGCCCGGCAGTTTCATGGATTCGCCGACTTCAATGAAAGCCGCGAAATGGATGACGCCTTCCGGCTGGAAGTCATGAATCGCGTTGCTGATGGCGGAATAGTCTTCGAGATTCCCCTTGACGAATTTCGCCCGTGGATCGACTGCCTGCCGATGTCCGTTCAACAATGCGTCAAAAACGCAGATTTCATGGCCGCGTTCCAGAAGGTATTCGGTTGTGCAACTGCCGATGTAGCCTGCGCCGCCAGCAACGAGAATTTTCATGATATCTCCTTGTTAATGTCCTATATTGATAGATTGTAGTTCTTTCAGTAATCCCAGTCGTCGTCATCCTTCGGTTTGTCCTGCGTTTTGTCGTTCAGGAAAACGCGCCGTTTGGCGAGAATCCTGTTCAGATCCTCTGCATCCATCGGCGGCAATGTTTCTAGACAAGCACGCAGACGGCGAATCAGTACATCCGTATTTTCCGACAATTCCGCGCAGACGGGAATGATAATCGAGTTCGGTTCCGCTTCTTTCAGACGTGCAAGGTTCGCTTCTGATCCTTCTAGATCCATCTTGTTGGCTACCAACACGAAAGGCCGTTTTTCAAGGCCTGGTTCGTATTTCTTCAGCTCTTCCCGCAGGGAGGCGAGATCGGCCAACGGATCGCGACCATCAACGCCAGCCATATCCAGCACGAAGCAGAACAAACGGCAGCGTTCGATATGACGCAGAAAGGCGTGACCGAGACCGACGTTTTCTGACGCACCGTCAATCAGTCCGGGGATGTCCGCCACGCTAAAGCGGTAGAAATCCTCCATATCGATGATACCGACGCTTGGATGGAGCGTCGTGAACGGATAGGGGGCGGTTTTCGGACGGGCGGCTGACAATGCGCGCAACAGTGTTGACTTGCCGGCGTTGGGATAGCCAACAAGTCCCACATCCGCAACGGTTTTCAGCTCCAGATCCAAATCTTTCACCTCTCCTTCCGTACCAGGCTGGAATTTTTTCGGGGCACGGTTGACGGAGGTCACGAAGTGGGTGTTGCCGAGACCGCCTCTGCCGCCTTTTGCCGCTGTAAATGTCGCGTCCGCCTGATTCAGATCGCAAAGCAAGTCACCTGTGTTGGCATCGAAAACCAACGTTCCGATTGGGACTTTGATGATACAATTTTCTCCGTTGACGCCGTGCATCTTACGACCGCGACCGTTCCCCCCGTGCTGTGCCTTCCACAAGGGTTGGTAGCGCAAAGCCACCAAACTTTGCTCGCCCGTAACAGCCTGGATGATGACGGAGCCGCCATGACCGCCGTCACCGCCGTCCGGTCCGCCGAGCGGCACGAATTTTTCACGGCGGAAGCTGGCGGAACCAGATCCGCCATGTCCCGCCTCAACATGTATTTTCGCTCTATCAACAAACATTTTCTGTCTCCCGTGCCTCCATCGCCTCTATTTTGCAAATTCTCGCCGCAAAGATTCCTTCTTGTCTTCGCGTTTCGCTTCCAACTGGCGAATGTCTTCTGCCAAATGGTCTTCAAATTCCTTCAATTTTGCAGCATCATCCGCGACTTTCAGTCTGTCAGACTGAGCCTGCAGTTTGATCTGCGCAAGCCGTGCATCAAATTCACGGTCGATTTCATTAAACTGTGCCTTTTGCTCCTCCGTGTATTGCCGACTGTTGCCTCCCAGCCGTTCCATCGCCAACTCAAACGCGCTTTTCATGTTCTTCACCCTGTTGTCTATGACCCTTTCATGTAAAAACCTATACTATAATGCATTTTTTGCGACAACATAGGAATGAAATCTTGAAAATATGCATCTGTGATGTTACGTTTTTAGAAATTACGGGATGCAGATGGGTTGTCTGCGTTCATTTTGTTCAAAAACAAGGGGAGGTAACCAAATCATGGCGAGTCATTCACAGGAAATTTACACAGGCATTGAAATCGGCACGGCGACGATTAAAGTCGCCATTTGCTCTGTGGCGGACGATTATTCCGTTACGCTTTTGGGATGGGGGGAGGCGCCATCCATCAAAGTCATCAAAGGGGAGGTTAAAGACCGCGATTTTGTCTGCCAACAGCTCACGCGTGCCGTGAAACAGGCAGAAGCGGAAGCACAAATTCCTATTTCGGAGACATTTGTGACGCTTTCGGTCGGTGGTCGTTTTGTCAGTCTTGTCCGAACAGAGGGCACGGTTTCCTTTGAAACAGGAAACATGCAGATTACGGAGGAACACATCATCGCTGCCGAGAGGCAGGCGATTTTTGTCCCGAAAGATGATTCTCAGATAGTGGATTGTCAATACACACGCTATTACCGTCTCAACAAGGATGAGATTCTTCTTGCGCCTCCCATCGGCAGCTATTCGTCGTATATCCAAGTGCAAAACGAGTCCATTGTCTTTCAACATCGATATCTGGAAGCATATGTATCAATTGCGGCGGATGTCATCGAGGGGCCTCCGAACGCAGTTGCCTATACGCCTTTGGCGTTGGCCTTTGCGGCTTTCCAGCGGAAAAGCGGCAATACGCCGTCGGATGGCTTCCTGATTATCGACATCGGAGCTGGCGTCACAACATATGTCCTCTATACAGGACGAGATTTCTTCACGATGGGGCAGATCACAGTTGGGTGCGACCATGCAGCGAACGACCTTTCCATCGCTTTCTGCCTTCCCATCAATTCGGCGCGTAAAATCCTCCGTGACTTTGGAAATCTCCAATGTTCGGTCATGCCCGAAGCCGATGGCCGTCGTCGTTATATTGCGGCGGAAATGGAAATCAACGGATCAATGCAGAACATTCCTGCGGGCAGAGTTGAACAGATTGTCCAGTTACGTTTCCAAGAGCTTTTCAACATTATCAACAAGAAAATCAAAGATGAAGACGCCTGGCAGTGGGCCACAGGAGGCGTCATGATATGCGGTGGTGGCGCACGGATTCCGAAAATCCAAGAGCTTGCAAGCACAGTTTTCAATCGTCCGGTGGCCATTGCTCATACAGCCAATGCCAAAGGTCGGGCGGATATCGTTGATTCACCGGTCGCACTCGTCCCGCTAGGGCTTGCCCGATTCGGTAAACAGAACTATGATATTGAAAATCAAAATCATCCGCATGACACTGCTGGGAGATTCAGGAATTTTCTAAAGACCATGCTCAATTGGTAATATTTCAGCAACAGGGAGGGAAAAAATATGGATTACGATATCGATCAGGAATTTGAAAATAGTTACGAACAGACGAATATGCTGATGGTCGGCGTTGGCGAAAGCGGTTGCCAGACCGTTGCCGTCATCGCCAAAGACTTCAGCATACCGGGGCTCCGTCCCGTTTTGGCGGACAAGCGTGTGGCGCTTTCGAGCTTCCGATTTGTGAAGGCGGAACGCATTGATTTAGATGTCGAATGGCGTGAAGACTACAAACGATGCCTGCAAGGCGTCAATTATGTCTTCATCCTCGTCAAATTGGGCGGCGAACATGAAATCAACGCGGTGAAAATCATGTCGGAAGTCACGGCGGACATGAATGTGCCGTTTGTCGTTTTCGCACGCATGCCGAGCCATCGGTTGACAAGCGTGATGGAACAAAAAGCGGCGGATAGCGCTTTTGAAGCGTTGAGACGGTTGGCGAACGCAAGCGTCGTCATTCCGGATGATACCCTTTTCCAGACCATTCCGAATGCAGATAAATTGACTGTGAAAGCGGCCTATGAACGTGCAACGAAATGGTTTGCGGAAGCGGTGGCCGGTGTGGCCCGTCCGTTTGCCGCGGAGAATATCTCCGACACCAATGCCGCGCGTCTTGAATGGCTTGTCAAGCGGAAGAACGCCACGTGTTCTGTCGGTTTCGGTTGGGGAAGTGGTTCGGATGCGGCGGATGAAGCCATCGAACGGCTCAAACAGTCGCCTTTCCTGAAAGGCTCCACAGAAGCCTTTGCGGTGGATGCGGCTCTTGTCATCGTCAGCGTCGCGCCGAATGTGACCAATGATCGTGGCCAGCAGGCCTTGAGACAGGTCAAAGGCATTTTTGACGAAACCATTCTTCTGCAAAGTTGCCTCTGCGTTGATCCCTCGCTTGAGGAAGATATTCGTATCACGGCACTTCTGCGTGCGACAGAACAGGCCGAACCAGCCGAACCGGTCGTAAAGCCTGATGCAGAAACAGGGAAGCAGAACGCCGAACCGTCGCGCAGGCGGACACGCAAATCGAAGGGGGCGGACAACCAGATGATGCTTGTATTCCGTGAAGAAGATCTTGGCATTTTCAGTGCCAAGGAGCCGACGAAATACTGCGGGGAGAATTTGGATCTGCCAACATATTCCCGTCTCAATCTTTAACTTAGTATGTGTTGATTCCATAGTTCATATATAACCCGAACGCCATTTACGGGCTAAACAAATGAAGGAAACATCATGGAAGAAAAATTAGAGAACATCGCAGCCTTGTCTCAGAAATACGGCTCGGACCCGAGCTATGTTTTTCTCGGCGGCGGCAACACATCCGTAAAGAATGAAACAGAGCTTTACATCAAGCCAAGCGGTGTCGCGTTGGCGACCATCAAGCCGGAGCAGTTCCTCTGCATCAGCCGTGAAGCGTTGAATCGCCTATTCACGTTGGAAATGCCTGAAAACGTGACCGCTCGCGAAGCCGTCGCGAAATTCATCTTGGAATCCTCCGTTCGTCCGCTTGGAGCGGGCCGTCCGTCCGTCGAAACACCGTTACACGGCGTCATTGACTACACTTACGTCGTCCATCTCCATCCTGCGCTCGTAAACGGTATGACTTGCGCCAAAGACGGTAAAAAAGTCTGCAAACGCTTGTTCCCAGATGCTTTATGGATTGAATACACGGATCCAGGCTGCACGCTTTCGTTTTTCGTGAAAAAACAATTGGACGCCGTCAAGGCGAAGACTGGCAAGCAACCGAAAGTCTTCTTCCTGCAGAATCATGGCGTGTTCGTCTCCGCCGATACACCGAAGGAAATCGACGCCCTGTACAAAAATATCATGAGCAAGCTGAAGGCCGAATACAAGAAGGCTAAAATTTCCATCACCGCGCCAAAGATTCCCGCCGCCGCTGATGAAGACATCTTCGAAAACGCGCCTGTTTTCCGTCAGCTGCTGTCCAATGACGAAGGTGTCCGCCCCGTCGTACGCTGCATTGGAAATGCCCTGCCTTATGGCGGGCCGCTCACGCCTGACCATGTCGTGTATGCGAAATCGTTCGCCTATGTCGGTGACGGTTCGGCTGCCAGTGTCGAAGCCTTCAAGAAGAAATACGGCTATGCTCCTAAAGTCGTGTGCGTCAAGGACAAAGCGCTGTTCGTCACAGGAGATACGCCGAAGGATGCCGACGCCGTCGCGATCGCTCTTGACAACGCGCTTCTCTGCCAGAAACTGACGGACGCTTTCGGCGGCCCGAACTTCCTGACGGAAAAACAATATAAATTCATTGAAAACTGGGAAGTCGAATCTTACCGCCGCAGCGTCAGTCTCAAAGGCGCGGCTGGCGGCCGGTTGCAGAACCGTATCTGCGTCGTGACTGGCGGCGCACAGGGCTTCGGCCTTGGAATCGCTGAATATCTGGCGGAGAACGGCGGCATCATCGTAGTGGCTGATTTGAATCTGGAAGGTGCGCAGGCCACGGCCGACGAGCTTTGCAAAAAGTACGGTGCCAAGCGAGCGTTCGCCGTTGGCGTCAACGTGTCGGATGAA
>JAEEGH010013537.1_pt1 | contig 18072 bp, 6 predicted proteins | sample 9134181 | NCBI WGS metagenome assembly JAEEGH01 (sample SAMN16246544, study PRJNA631951) | gut metagenome | biome: gut microbiome; feature: rumen; material: DP-attached | host: Bos | place: Iran: Karaj | collected 2018-10 | reverse complement strand
GTGTGTCTATGCTATTAGTTGGGGGCAGGAATATATCGACACGCTTCGTTACTTGTGCGAATATGATTCCGCGGGGCGCATGCTGCATGAGTATTGCGACGACGAGGGGAGCGGATACCGCGACAGGACGCTCTTCTATGATGCTTCGGGACGTATTGTCGCCAGCAGGACCTATTATTATGAATCGTGGGACACACTCGACTATAACTATGATGCCAACGGGGTCCTCGTCTCGCAGACAGGCAAGCTGTACGACCTGGATATGGAAGCCGATGTAACCATCACTTTCCGGCCGGATGGCACTCGTCGTGAGCGAAGGGAGCATTGGGTTGTCTATGGCGATTCGACCCAAGAGTCGGACGAGTTGTTCCGCTACGACGAACACGATGTGCTCATCTATGAGAAAACCCCTATGGTTATCATTGAATACGAAATAGAATACTGGGAATAAATAAAAAAGAAATATGCGAACACTTGTTAAGAATATCAAGGAGCTGGTGGGAGTGGAAACCTCACCAAAGCTGCGCAAGCAGGGCAAAGAGATGGCCCAACTGGAGACCGTCAAGGATGCCTATCTGCTTATAGAGGACGGCAGGATAAAGGCTTTTGGGCCGATGAGCGAGTGGAATGGCACCGCTGATAATGTTGAGGATGCCGCAGGACGGATGGTGTTCCCGACGTTCTGCGATTCGCACACGCACATCGTCTATGCCAACTCGCGCGAGCATGAGTTTGTCGACAAGATTCGCGGCCTCAGCTATGAGGAGATTGCCAAGAGGGGAGGAGGTATCCTCAACTCGGCGAAAGCCACTGCTGCGGCCTCAGAAGACGAGTTATACGACATGGCCAAGCAACGCCTCGACGAGGTGATGCGTATGGGCACTGGAGCCATCGAGATAAAGAGCGGCTATGGTCTGACCACCGAGAGTGAGCTGAAACTGCTGCGCGTCATTCGTCGCCTCAAGGAGACCTCGCCCATGACTATCAAGTCGAACTTCCTCGGTGCCCATGGCATCCCCATGGAATACCGTGGCCATCAGGAGGATTATGTCGACCTGGTCATCAACGAGATGATACCTAAGGTGGCGGCCGAAGGGCTGGCCGACTTCATCGACGTGTTCTGCGACCAAGGGTTCTTCACCGTCGAGGATACCGCCCGTATACTGGAGGCTGGTATCAAATACGGCATGCGGCCGAAGATTCACGCCAACGAGATGGCCGTCTCGGGTGGCGTGCAGGTGGGCGTGAAATACGGCGCCATCTCGGTCGACCACCTCGAGCAGATGGGCGACGCCGAGATTGAGTGTCTGAAAGGCACCGAGACCATGCCCACGGTGCTTCCTGGATGCGCTTTCTTCCTCAATCTGCCGCTCTCGCCGGCCCGCAAGATGATTGAGGCAGGTCTGCCGGTGGCTATGGCTTCGGACTATAACCCCGGCACCTCGCCCTCTGGCAACATGCAGCTCATCCTCTCGATGGCGTGCATCCGCTACCGCCTGACGCCCGAGGAGGCCTTGAATGCCACCACGTTGAACACCGCATACGCCATGGGCGTGAGCAACGAGGTGGGCTCCATCGCCGTAGGCAAGAAGGCCAACTTCTACATCACCAAGCCGATGGCGAGCTACGAGTATATGCCCTACGCCTACGGCGAGAACAAGGTGGAGCGTGTGTTCCTGAACGGAAAAGAAGTATGATAAAGGCTGTTGATATTAACAAGAGTTACGGGGCGCTGCATGTGCTGCGGGATGTTTCGCTGGAAATAAAGCAGGGCGAAGTGGTGTCGATAGTGGGCGCATCGGGCGCCGGCAAGACCACCTTGCTGCAGATTCTAGGCACGCTGGACAGTGCCGACAGCGGCAGCATCATGTATGGTGATGTCGACGTGACACGCCTGAAGGAGAAGGATTTGGCGCGGTTCCGCAACGAGAAGATAGGCTTTGTGTTCCAGGCCCACCATCTGCTGCCCGAGTTCACTGCCGTGGAGAATGTCATGATACCGGCCCTGATACGAGGCGACAGGCCTGAGGAGGCCCGCCATCGGGCGATGGAACTACTGGAACGGCTGCGGCTTGCAGACCGTGCCACCCACAAGCCTGCTGCCTTGAGTGGCGGCGAATGCCAGCGTGTGGCTGTGGCAAGGGCGTTGATGAACAAGCCGATGGTGGTGCTTGCCGATGAACCCACAGGCAACCTCGACTCGCAGCGTGCCAGTGAGTTGCACGACCTCTTTTTCGAGCTCCGCAACGAGTTGGGACAGACCTTCGTAATCGTCACCCACAACGAGCAGTTGGCGGCACGTGCCGACCGCAAAATCACTATAAAAGATGGAAAAAACACAGAATAAGCAACAGATAGTCTATGGACTGCGGCCGGTGATAGAGGCCCTTTCCAGCGGCGTCCAGATAGAGCGTGTGCTCATACAGAACGGTCTCAATTCGTCGCTCTTGAACGAGCTGAGGAGCAAGCTGAAAGAGGGAGATGTGCCCTTCCAGTACGTGCCGGTTGAGAAACTCAACAAGATGACCACCGGCAACCACCAGGGTGTGGTGGCTACCATTGCCGCGGTAAAATACCGTCCGTTTGTGGAGCTGATGGAAGACCTCTGTGCCGACGAGGCACGGATGCCGTTGGTGGTCCTTCTCGACCATGTGACCGACGTGCGGAATATGGGTGCCATAGCCCGTACCGCCGAGTGTGCAGGTGTGGATGCGTTGGTGGTGCCCGACCGTGGCTCGGCGGCTTTGAACGAGGATGCCATTAAGACCAGCAGCGGAGCGTTGCTGAGGCTGCCTGTATGCCGTGAGCAGAACCTCAAGACCGTTGTCAACCTTGCCAAGCAGTATGGATGTCAGATTGTTGCTTCGACAGAGAAAGGCGCTGTACACTATCGCGAGGTTGACTTCCGTAAGCCCACACTTCTCATTATGGGTAATGAAGAAACTGGCATTAGTCCTGAACTATTGAAGATGAGCGATATACGTGCCAAATTGCCTATCGTCGGCGAGGTGCAGTCGCTTAATGTCTCGGTGGCCGCCGGTGTGATGATGTATGAGGCTCTGGAACAGCGTAATAGATAGTAATTAATTTTTTTTAATATAAAAATGGGAGTAATATCCCATTTTTTTTGTACCTTTGTACTGCGATTTGTGCGCCCCCAAAGGGTGCGCATTGTCGGTAGAATTTATTGTAAGAAACTGTATTATAGAAAAATAGTAATATAAGATATGAAAACAAAGTCTTTGCTTTTTGGAGCGATTTTTGTGATTTTCGGCTTCGTGGCCCGTGGTCAGGTGTACCAGATGTTCTACCAAGGCTTCGAGACGTCGGAGACGGTGAACTACACCGTGAGCTCGACAGAAACTCCGATACTGAACACGGCGCTGCACATGGGCGGCGAGCGGTCGTTGCAGTTGTTGCAGTCGACAAGCGTTAAGACCGAATTTCTTACCGACACCATCGACTTCACGCAGAATTCGACTCTGCGTTATGTTGTGTTGGAGTTCGACCACATCTGCAACCTTGCCACCAATGCCGGTTCGGGCGGCGAGCTGTGTAAGATTTACGTCAAGCTTGCCCACCAGGACGACAACTCGTGGGTGCAGTTGCTCGGTAATGAACACTATAACAGAACCGAGACTTACAGCTCGTCGTTCATACAACTTTCGAGTTTCAGTAAGAACTCGTATTCCGAGTGGGGCCAGACAACAATGACAAACGACTACTGGAAACACGAGCGCTTCGACATAAACAACATCCTTATCCCATCGGTTCCGGTTAACTATAGAAAGCTTATCTTCAAGTTCGAGATTGTGCGTAAAACCAGCGGCTCGGTATCATCCAGCAATGGCTGGTGGCTCGACAATGTCCTTGTCAGGGCAAGTCAGAACCAGATAGTGTCGCCGAATATCGAGATGGTGCTCTATCCCGACGGAGGAGCACATCCCAGCAGCCGTGGCGCACGCATCGAGCTTGCGGCCAGCACAACGCTGCAGCAGGGTATTAACGACGACTCGGTGTATGTGGTCTACAAAGTGGGTAGTGATCCCACGGAGCATCGCCTGTACATGGAGAACTATATGCAGAACAGCCCTGTGTATGGTAACCGCAAGGTGTACCGCACCCGCATCCCCTTTGAGGGGTTCGACACGGTGATGCAGTTCTACTGTGTGGTAAAGGACAACACGACCAACAACAACGAGAGGACATATCCTAAGTCGGCGGGATCGTGGATTAGCTACTGGTGCGTGCGAGACACGTGCCGGACCAACTATCTGCCTATTCCGGATAACTATGGCACAATGACTAACAATGGCAACTATCCTTTCCCCCAGTTTGCCGACAATAGGGCAGAGTATGTCTATGACTCGGCGACGTTGCGACAGGCGGGCTATGGCCCTGGTGCCATCACCGACCTGAGGTTCCTGCTTGGACAGGATGTGTTGACGCCATCGGCACGTACCAAGTTCCAGTTGAGGATGAAGAATGCCCCTGCCAATTATGTGGTAAATACCAATGCAAGTCAGCCTCAATACACCAACGACTATATGCATGTGGTATATGACTCGACCTACTTGATTGGTGTCGGCAGCACTGGTGCGGAGAGATTGATACATCTGAAAGACACCTTCTACTATGCTGGTAAGGATATCATTATCCAGACCATTTATGACTGCACGTCGGATCCATCCAAGGTTATGGTGAAGACAATGTCTACCGCTGCCAACAAGCCCACCCTCTTCTATTATGGCAAAGAAGCTGGTTTCGCCGCCGATGCTTATACCGATAACGATTTGAGGGCGGCTACGGATGTAGAGTCTCAGCGTCCTGTTTTCCTTATTACCCAGCACCCCAACCAGCCCCTGGTCTTCGATGTCGGTGTGTCGGAGTTGATTGATCCCAATTACAACGTTCCTATAGAAAGCGTGCCAGCGCAGATATCTGTGAGGTTGAAGAATTTCGGTGTGACTACCGTCAACGGTGCACGTATAAACTACAGGATAATTACACCAACCACAGGAGATACCATCAATGGTTATTATGACTGGACGGGTTCCCTCGCTTCTATGGCCAGTACGCCAGTTACTATCGCCACAGGTATTACATTGCCTGCCGGCTACCATGAGTTGTGTGCCTGGACAGAAGACACAGTGACCTCGGGTGGTCAGCACTACCGCGACCATGAACCGCTGAACAACAAGAGTTGCTCGTCGTTTATTGTCTGTGCCGGTCCGCTGAATGGTGTGCGCACTATCGGCGGTGCCAATGCCGACTACAATACCATCGAAGATTTCCTGTTCTCGCTTAGCCGCTGCGGTATCAACGACTCGTTGGTGGTGCGTCTGGCTCCCGGCAGCTATCCTCCGTTCACGATGCCTCCTGTGTCTGGTCTCACCTCGCAGCATTATATTGTGTTCTGTCCGCTGAATGGTCCAGTTAATATCTACAGCGATGAAAATACTGGTGCCACGTCGATTGTCAACCTCGATTCGGTTAGCAACATCCGTTTCCGCGACATAACCTTCACGCGTCGCAGCGGTGCGTTGACTTATATGGTGGCCCTCGGATTGAACAGCACCAATTGCCGCTTTGACAACTGTTTGTTTGTCGACAGCCTGCAGAGTGTACCGGCATCGCTGAGGATATCGGCCTTGCTGCATTCAGGTTTCGCCAATAACTTGCAGGTATATAACAGCACATTCCTAGGTGGTTCCATTGGTGTTAATCTGGTGGGTCAGGCTGTTGATGCCCGAGCTACAGGCAACCGAGTGGAGAACTGCTTGTTCCGTATGCAGAACAACAATGCAGTGGCGGCCCAATACCAATCCAATGTCACCATCAAACGCAACGAGATGTATGATGTTACCGGTAATGCCAGCTATGTGTTGCTTGTTTATGCTTGCTACGATACGGTGAATGTGTTCGCCAACAAGTTGTACACTTCGCATGGTGCCGGTGCCATCGGTGTCAGCCATGTACATGGCAGCGCATCGCGCCATGCTTATATTGCCAACAATATGATTGTGTGCGACGACGATGGCAACTCCAACCTTTTAACAACTCCGCTCAATATCATCGAGGGAGATTGGATAGATGTTGTGTATAATTCGGTGAAACTCACGGCACCTGCCCGTTACAGCATTGCTACAGCCACATTTGGTGGCGGCGGTCCCCTGAGTAACAGCCGCTTTATGAACAACATCGTGGCATGCTTCGACCAGGTAAACTATGCTTTCAACCTCATTCCCAGCACGTCGGGCACCAACACGGTGGGGCATAACATCTATTATTCCGAAGGATACGTTCTTAACCGTCGTTCGCCAGGTGGTACCTACAGCACATTGGCCGCATGGCAATCGGCAGTACCTTCGGACAGCTCATCGCAGTCGTTCAACCCTGGATTCCTGAACGGCTCGTTGGTGGACCTGCGTACGTTTAACCGTATGGTGAAGGGGGTGGGTACCCCACTAGCGGGTATTACGACCGATATGTTCGACACGGTTCGTAACGCAACAGCCCCGTGCCCTGGAGCATTTGAGTTTGTGTCGTTGCTCTATGACTTCGAGATTGAAGCACTGCTCAACCCCACCGACAACTGCAACATGCCTTCGAGTGTTGAGATGGTGTTGCGGTTGCGTAACAATGGTGTTAACAGTTATACTCCTGGCAGCGGTATGAACTTCAATATTGGTTACAGAGTTAATAATAGCAACACGCAGACCTTCGCGGTGACTACTACTGTTCCTGGCGATGACACGGTGACCTACAATACAGGACGTATGCTTGCTCTACCAGCTGGTGCTATCGGAGACTCGATTTATCGCATTGTTATATGGACCGCTTGCACTAACGACCCCAACCAAACTAACGATACTTCCGTGTTCACCGTGGTTAGTCGCTACCATGAACCGGCAGCGAACACGGTGAATGTCAACATACCGTATGCCACGCGTGCTACAATTATACCAACTGCAGGTGTTATCCAGTGGCCACTCTATAATACCAGTGTCGCCAATGCCCCCACCAAGAGAGGTAAGCTTTATTGGTACCACCATACCGATGACAACGAACCGTTCTTCAACGGTGATACGCTGGTGACGGATACGTTGCGCAACGATACTACAATCTATTTCGTGCAGCATCGTGAGATTCCGTTGGTGCGAATGACGCAGGTACAACTCAAGCTGGGTTATACGCAGGGACTTACCACACCGCAGCCTGCATGGATGTATAATCCCACGGGCAACAATGCTGGCAACAAACCTGTGCTTGCAGTCCAGCTTACCAATCTGGGCAACGATACGGCCTATCTTCAGGGTAACAAACTATATACCGTTTCGCCTACAAGCCAGATAAACAACAAGTACATCAACTTTGGTAATATCAAACTAGCCCCAGGTCAGGCCATTGTGGTGCAGTTTGCCCAGGGAAGTGCCTCGGCGGCCAACTCCATATACACCGTCCATACGGGTAATAACCAAGTACTGGCCGACAATACAAACCTCAGGGCTAATTTAGGTCTTCTTTACATGGAAGGCTCTTCGGTGGTTGATGCAGTTGCTCTCAACGGAGTTATCACCACCACCACCTCTTTGGGCGTTAGATGGAACAACCAGAATATAGCAAACTATGTTTGGTCTGGCGACGCTATACAGATATCGAACGATTCGGTGGGCGGTATTTACCGTGTAGCCTTCAATGGTAATGCCTCCGACTGGACCGAGGCTACCGTGGCATCGCCGATGTTCATCGACAGGATTGACAACAGCTGGATACGATATGCTGAGAATGGGTGCCAGGGCGACTTCGCTCAAGCCGTGGTTACTTTGCAGGCCCCTCCGACGGCCGATATAGCCCTCTTCTCGCGTCCGCTTGCTGAAGGATGTGACCTCGGCCTGGAGGATGTTACGGTTTATGTTCGCAACTATGGTACGCAGCCTGTCAGCAACCTTGTGCTCAACTATAATGCTGGTGCAACAACCGTCAGTGAGACTCTTACGGCTCCGATAGCCGCAGGTGGTGATACCGTCTATACCTTCCTGCAGAAAATCAACATGGCTACCGCCGCCGACTCGCTGTTCAACGTGAAGATATGGGCTTCGGGTGTCAGTGGCGACACATATCATATCAACGACACTTGCTGGAGCAGCGCGTTGGCTCAGTTTACACCTCCCATGCCAAACCGTCCTGCTGTGGAGAATGTGACCTACGCCACTGCCGACACTATTACCATCTATCCTGGTCCGGGGATGGTACCGGTGTGGTACGACAACAACATGAACCCTGTTGACACAAGCCATACATACATAACGGACATCCTCTATGCCGACGAGAATGTTGGCGTTGCATACGTGGTCGCTGACAGTTCGTCGACTTACCAAGTTGGAACGGGTACATCTGTTAATGGTAATACTGCATTTCCGTCGCCATATCAAGCAGGCAACAAGCACGCCAAGCAACAGTATATCTATACAGCTTCCGAGTTGCGTGCCCAAGGTCTTGAGGCTGGTCCGATATGGAAAGTGGCATTCTACCTCGATGCCTTGCTCGGCAATGCCACTTCGGTGACATTTGACGACTACTCCATTGCAATGGGCCTCGTAAGTGATACAATATTTGCCAACACTTCGGACTGGAAAACTGCAAATGTGGTTTATTCCCGCACCCCATTTGTGCTCCAGAGCAGCAGTGTTGGTAGCTGGGTGGAACATGAGTTTGACAGCTCATTTGTATGGGATGGCGTTTCTAGTATTGTGGTCCAGATTGCCTACGACCTTACCAATAAATACACCTCGGGTATAAAGACTAGATACTCGGCTAAACCTAATACTACACTGCATAAGAACAACGATGGCGTATTTGTTGCAAATACTGCTACGATAGACTTTGTCGGTGCCGGTACCAAGGGTAACAACAGACCAAACATTATGTTTGGTGGTGTGAAATATGGTTGTGTCAGTGGTGTTGCAACAACAACCCTGCATCTAATCGGCGTTCCGAATACCGATGCCAAAATATTCTGGCCCGATGGATCCGATTCGATAATCTATAACAACTGTGGCAACGTGTCAATGGATGTCAGTGTCCGCAACCTCGGACTCAGCACACTCAATAATTACAAACTTAAGTACTATCTCGACAATCAGCCAGTAGATTCCGTGATGATGACCACCACGTTGGTTGGTGGAGCTATGACGCAGACCCAGCTGTTCAGCAAACCTCTCGACCCTGGTCGTCACACTGTAGTGGCTGTTGTTAAGGCTGATGGAGATTCCATTGTCAGCAACGACACCATTGTGCGCAACTTCATTGTGCGTTTCTGTGGCGGTAACTATTATATTTCGGCAACAGATGCATCGGCTGAGTTTAGCTCTATCGGTGAAGCTGTAGACACCCTCACCATAGTCGGTGTTGACGGTCCCGTGGTATTCAATATTGATTCGGGTACCTACAATGAGCAAATTCTGTTGCAGCCATTTATCGGCTCTTCTGTTGCGAATACCGTTACTTTCCGTGGCGAGACAGATAGCACGGTGTTGGTTACATACCTTACCACTGCGGCTGCCAACTATGTGCTTAGTGTCGAAGGAGCATCGAATATCATTTTCGACCAACTAAAGATCTTGTCGGTGCCCGCAGCCACGACTGGTAGCGGTGCCAACAATGCCAATGCCGTCAATTTGAATGGTGCCAACAATATTAGGTTTAGCAACAGTACCATTAAGGTCAATGGTACAGTGAACAATACCAATGCCTCCTGTTTTGTTCTGCAGGACAATGTCAGAAACCTGACTGTCGATAACTGCAATATCGACAGTGGCTACTATTCGGTTAAGACTACAAGCACGACGGGCGGCTATAGCAACCTGACATTCCAGAACAACCGTATTACTGGTTTCTGGAACCGTGGTTTCGAGCTCACGGGTGTCACCAACCTCAACATTTCGTCCAATAAAATCCGGGCAGGTATACAAACTACCCTCAATGGCCGTGGTCTTGTGGGTATATATCTCCAGCAAATTGACAGTTCCATTTCTATCCAAAAGAACTATATCTACCTCGTTGACAGCAAAACTGGTGGCAAGGTCGGTATCTATCTTAAGAATGTGGTTGGCTCCAATATGCTGTGGGGTAGTGTTATAAACAACATGATCAGTTGTGTTGGCACAGGTACTGCTGGCAACGCACCTTGTACCAACCCGTCGGGTATGTATATCGACGATGGCTGCAAGTACCTTAACATCTACTACAACACTATGCGTACGTCGGCAGGTTTGCAGAGCAACGGTAACGGCATTGCCAATACTCGCGGCCTCTTTATCCAGGGCAACAATACCGACCACATCCAGGTTATGAACAACATCATAGCCAATGCCAGTAAGTCGTATGCCTATTATGTGAATGTGGCCAACAATGTGTCGGTATCTGACTATAACGCATTCTTCACCGAGGGGGCGAATATTGCCAAGTGGGGTGCTGATTGTCCCACGCTGGCCAACCTCCAAGCCACCAACGGGAAGGATGCTAACTCGCTTGACGAGGAGCCTTACTTTGTTGCCGAAGATGACCTGCACCTCATCATGACCAACTTTGCCACAAAGGCCCAGTATAACACTGATGTTATTGATGATATTGATGGAACTATGCGTCCGCAGATTCCTGCCCCGACAATTGGTGCACATGAGGTGGATCGCAAGACACACAATATGTCCATTGTCCGCATTCTCCAGCCTGTTATGCCGGCGGCAATCAATAAGCCAAACAACATTGAGTCCGACTCAATTAAGGTCAAAGTTGAGTTCTATAACAACGGTAGTTCTACCGAGAACAATGTCCAATGGTACGCTTTTGTCGAGGGATATGAGACAGTGACGATGTCGGCCACTAGAAACCTCGGTACTTTCTATGCCAACCAGATGAAAACAGACTCTGTGCTTGTCCCAACTCAACTGGGTATTATAGATACACAGACTATCCGTGTTGTGCTTATATTCAACAATAATGACGATGATACAACAGATAATCAGCGTACCGCACCCGTCTATCTTGCTCCCGCATTCGACCTCAAAGCCGATAAGATTGCACCAGACAAGACTGGCTGTGACCTGCAAAACACTGCTTTGACAATTACCATCAGGAATGCTGGCTTTAAGGCTATCCCGGCTGGTGTGCCTGTCACGATAGGTTATCACGCCCAAGGCTATAGCCCCAATTATCAAGCCAACAACCCGACCAGTAATATGGTCAACATTCCTACGATGCCAGACACCGTTATTGAGGAGCATATCTTGGTGAACCAGATTGACTCTAATGGCCTGACGACAATTACATTCGACTCCATCGCCAACCTCTATCCTACAGACACGGTGCTTAACATCAAGGTACGTCTCAACGCATGGGTGAAGTATATGTTCGATGTCAACACCGTCAACGATACTACGGCGGCCACCCCGGCTTCTGCCACAAGCCCCTCGCCCGTCTTCGACGCTTATTATACCCCAGCATCGCCAATTGGTCACGATACCACACTGAACTATGGCACGTGGGGTGAGGTTACTGCTACGCAGGCTAACTCGCGTCCCATTCGTTGGTTCCGTGATTCTACGTCGACGGCCTTCTACAGCCCGTCAAACTACAATGCTTCTCGCAAATGGAGCACCACTCCGCAGTATTTCCACGACACGACTTACTATCTCCTCTGTCTCAGCGACAAGGGTTGCTCCAGTTACTTCTCGCCGGTTACGGTGCATGTAGCTCCGCAGAAGGCTATTGATGCAGCTGTCGAGGAAGTCCTTGCTCCGCTTGGTGGCCGTGTATATATGGAGAACGACACAGTGCGTGTTCGTATAGCCAACTATGGTACCACCCCCATCACAGGCATCCCGATAAAGTATGCCTTGCGTAAGGGAAACAACACCAATCCTCTCCAGGTTGTCACTGAGATATACGATGGCACATTGGCGCCAAACCAGACTTATAACTACACCTTCGACTCTCTGTTGCATTTCAATAATCCTCTTCAGGGCGGCAGCTACCAACTGCGTGTGTGGACCGACCTTGAAGGCGATGGCGAACGCCGTAACGACACAATTCGTTGCAGAGAGGAACTCAGGCCGGCGGCCAACAACAACACTCTGCTTGACTATCCTTTCAATGCACTCCCGGAATCTACCTACCCCACGGGTACCCTTATGGCCGAATCCAATGATATAGACATAATAAGATTCTCTTTCAACGAGATTGACCTTGACTTGCCTCCGCTCGGACGCAGCTACACACCGCTTGCCACTCCCTTTAGCAATCCCGAATGGCCAGTGCTGCACGTGAAACGCGGTACGGTCGACTCTATGATTATAGTTGTCACCTCTCCGCAGGAACCCAATGCCATCGCGCGTGGCAAGATTGCTGCCTATATCGACTTTGACCGTAACGGCTCATATAGTGATGCCGGAGAATGTGTTGTTATGCCTCAGGTGGCATGGTTCAATGCTCACAATGTCTTCCAGGTTGCAATTCCCAACAGCGCTTCTTACGGTTACATGAGAATGCGTGTTGTTGCTACAAACTTCGATGCAGAACCCACCCCGGTAATCGGTGCCGAGGATGGACATGTTATAGACTTCCTGCTATTCATTGACTCCAAACCGCCGACCGTAGACCTCGCCATTACGCAGCTTGTGTCGCCTCGCAGCTACCTCATCCGCGACGACTCTCCTGTCACGGTATCGTTCCGTTTGGCCAACAAGGGTACGCAGACAATCTCGTCGGCCCAGATTAACTACCGCTACATCACCAGAATAGGAGACTCTCTCACCTTCTCGAGTGGCAACATAACCTGGAACGGCAACCTGCCTTCGGGACGCAGCACGATTGTCCAGCTGCCAGCGTTCAACTTCCCGGTGGGTACCACTAACGTCAGAATCTGGCACCACTACAACAACGATGAGAACTTGAGCAACGATACTTTATATTATGAGTATCACCGCTTCCACACCATCACTCTGACAATGGCCGACAATTTCGACTCGCTCAACTATTGGTACGCACCTACGGGATACAACAACTTCACACGAAACTACTGGCAGTGCGGCACCCCGACCAAGACCAACATCTCCATGGCATTCTCCGAGCCCAATGCTTGGGTCACCGACCTTAGCTCTACAGTCGTCTCTGGTCGCCGCGGTAATGTCAGCTACCTGTATAGTCCCATCATCAACATCGCACAGATACGACCCGACACTATCTCGATGCGTCTGCAGCGCCATCTCCAGAACAGTAGTGATGTCTATGTCGAGTTTTACAACTTCGCCAACCAGTGGCAGAAACTGGACTTAGATACACTCTCCCAGGCGGTATGGTACAACGATGAGGAAGCCCACGTCTTCAATGGTATTTCGACGGGTAACTCGTACAACCGCTACTGGATAAGCACGCGCAGCTTCAATACCGACTTCAACGAGAAGCTCCAGTTCCGCATCGTTTACCGTACGCCGCAGAGCAGCAACGACAATGCCGCCTTCGGCGAAGGTTGCGCCGTTGACGACTTCTGCATCGGTCGTGCACCACGTCATGTCGACGTCGGTGTTGTCGACATTACACACCCCACCGAGCCCAAGTATGGCCAGACAATCTATCCCAAGGTCGTTGTCAAGAACTTTGGCCTCGATACCGCAAGAAGTCTTGAGATAGGTTATACTCACTATGGCATATACCTCGCCAAGATATCCAATTTCGAGTGTCTCATCCCGCCGTTGGAGACCGATACTTTTGAACTCACTTCACCGATGGTGGTTAGTAGTGACTTCCCCGATACCTTTGCTATCACGGCCTTCACCATCAATACCGCTGACCTCTACCGCGACAATGATACTGTTGAGAGTGTCTTTGCCCTTTCGCCCCTCGGGGACGACATCAGTGCACATGACTTTGTCTCTCCGCTCGACCGTGTTATCGCCGGCGACTCGGTGGCGGTGACCTTACGCATTCGTAACTTTGGCCTCAGCGAGATAACAAATGCCTCACTCTCGTATATCGTCAACGGTGTCACTCGTGTTGACGAGGAGGTGGACATTGTTGCCCTTATCGGACGCCCGCTAATGTCAATGGAGTACTTCAACTATACATTCCATCAGAAGTTCCGTGCGGCAATGGGTATCATGAACCTCCAAGGCATTGCCAAGGACGACCACAACGACTATATCTACAACGACACTATATTCAAACGCGTCGAGGGTATCTCGTCCATCACCGACATCGCTGCTGCTGCGGTGGTCGTCGATACCTCGTCCTATAGTAAGGTCAAGGTTCAGCTTGTTATCGACAACCGCGGCTCACGTGGCGCCAACAACTTCGAAGTGGGCTTCTGGTACGACAACGACACCACTACTCGCTTCAGCGAGACCTATTCGCACGAGGAACCGCTCCCGGCTCTTACCACCGGCTACCACCTCTTCTCCATCGACCTCGAAACGCGTCCTGCCCCGTGGGATCACTTTGTGGGCTATGTCCATATCGTAGACGACAACGATCCCAGCAACGACACCACGACCACCATCAGCCGACAGTTTGTCGACATCGAGGTCCTTGGCCTCATCGTTGAAGAGAACGCCGCACCCGATTGCCGAGTCTTCATCCAGCTGCGCAACATCGGCAACCTTACCCTCACGGGCAAGACGTTGTCACTACGTGCCACTATCAATGGCAACGACCTTTCCGACAATATCATCCGCACCCTTGAGCCAGGACGCATCGTGACCATCGAGTTCAGCCGCCGCATCCCCAAGGACCACATGCGCCACTATGAGGGTTCGGGCCGCCTGCAGAACCTTATGGCCGATGTCAACCAGGACAACAACCAGACCACCGTGGTTACTGTCGTCAACTACTACGAGGGCATGCCCACCGTCAATGCAGGCCAGCTGGTACTCGACCAGAACTACCCCAACCCCTTCTCTGGTCTCACCACCGTGCCCTTCTCGCTGCCCAAGGCTGGCAATGTGCGATTCTTCGTCATGGATGCCATGGGTAAGATTGTCAACAGCTTTGAACGCTTCTTCCCCGAGGGCGACAATGTTGTGACTCTCGATATGGAGGCCTACTCCTCGGGTGTCTATTACTACGGCATCGAGGTCGACGGACAGCGTCAGATGCGCAAGATGATTCTCCGCTGATGCTTGAGTGCTTCGAACACTTTATCGACGAGCAACACCTGTTCATAAAAGAGCAACAGGTGTTGCTCGCCGTTAGTGGCGGTCGCGACTCCGTATGTATGGCGCACCTTATGCATGCTGCGGGCTACAGGTTCGCCATAGCCCACTGCAACTTCCACCTCCGTCCTGGCGACTGCGACCGCGACGAACGGTTCGTATCAGATCTCGCCGCACGGCTTGCGGTGCCTTTCCATATCGCCGACTTCGACACCCGTGCCGAAGCTGCCGCCACTGGCGAGAGCATCGAGGAAGCGGCGCGTCGTCTGCGATATGCTTTCTTCGCCGAAGTGTGCTCCCAGTATGGCTACCCCTGTGTGGCTACGGCCCACCACGCCGACGACTCGGTCGAGACCTTCTTCCTCAATCTCTTCCGTGGCACGGGCATCGAAGGCCTTCACGGCATCCGCCCGCAGTCGTCGCTCTATGGCATGAGTATCGTAAGGCCGTTGCTTTGCTTGTCGCGCGACGATATCAACCGCTACGTCGAAGCCAATGGCCTCACCTATGTCGAGGACAGCACCAACGCCGAGCTCGAAGCCCGCCGCAACCGCATACGCCACCAGCTCATGCCCCTGCTGCGCGAGCTCTACCCCTCGGTCGACGTCACCATGCAGGCCAACATAGCCCGCCTGTCCGATGCCGGCGAGGTCTACCACGCTTATGTCGACGACCTTCGCGCGCGCGTAATACATAAATATGTGTCCAAGTTGCCCACGCTACCTGTGGATATCCAGGCCATCTCCCTCTCGGATATAAAGGCCCTCACCCCCCGGCGCACCTTGCTCTTCGAGCTGCTGCGTCCCTATGGCTTCAATGCCGCCACCGTCGACGACATCCTCGCCGCCCGTGGCACAGGCCGCCTCTACTATTCCCCGACCCACGTCGCCGAACTCCACCGCGGCCACCTCCTCATAGCAGAGCAAACCAGCTCCTCCCCTATGATAGGGGAGGGGGACCCGAGGAACGAGGGAGGAGGAGTATGTAGAGCCTGGCGCCCCGGCGACCGTTTCCGTCCCAAGGGTATGCGGGGCACCCGTCTTGTCAGCGATTTCCTGAAAGACCTTCACCTTTCGCGCATCGAGCGCCAGTATGTAATGGTGAGTGTCGATGCCGAAGGCGTCATACGTTCCGTCATTGGCCTCCGTGACGCCGAGTAGCGGCTATCAGCCTGTCGGCGCGGTCGGCAGGCGTGCGGTAGTACACATATACCGTGTAGTGGTTCGGCGTCTCGCGGTGGTCGCCCTCCAGCCGTGCCGTCGCCGAATTAACTCCTAACTTATAACTCCTAACTAGTAACTGGTAGGAGTAATATCCCTGCTTCAGCAGCAGCCGCTTGGTATAGGCGCGGCGCGAGGCCGAGTATTCCATAAGCGAAGTCGAGTCAGTCCGCCAGTCGGTCAGCGCCCCCACCACATACACGTTGCCGTCGAGCATCGGCTGCTCCATTGGCAGGCAGAAGTTCACCCACACATAGTCGGCCTCCACCCTCGGGTTGTTACGGTCCCAGATGTTCACCTGCATGCCGCCGTTGAGGGTTTTCTCGCTCAGGAAGTGCTTGCGCGAGCGGTCCTCGTCGGGTCGCAGTATCACGAACTGCTCGCCGCCGAGGTCTTCAATCTTCATCACATTGTACATCGGGCTGCGCAGGTTGCTGCAGTCGAAGTAGCGGAAAGTGTTGCCGCCATAGAACACGTTGGCCTGGCGGCTGCGGTAGGCCATACGGTCGCCGTCGTAGCCGCTGAACTCCAGCCACCGCTGGTTGTCCTGTCGCCCGTTCTGCTGCACCATGACGCTGATATATTCGGGCCGCAATATAAAACTCCTAACTCCCAACTCCGAACTGCTAACTGTAATGTCCACTTCCTGCCGCCGTTCTATGTCCACACCGTCGTAGGGCTTGCCGAGCTCCACGCCCACCTTTGCCGTCGCCTCGCTTACGCAGAAGCGCCGTGTCAGCAGCACCTCGTCGGTGGCGTCGTCCTTCACCGTCAGCACATAGTTGCCCGAGTGCGTGAACTCGGCATACTGGTCGGGCACCGCGGTGCGGTAGTGCACATAGTCCGTCAGCGTGGTGAAAGAGAAGTCGTAGTCGTCCACCGTGCCGCTCTCGAAGCCCGTCATAAACTCCTGCGGCTCCAGGTCGTCGCGCTGCCAGTGGCGGTCGCAGTGTGCTATGCTCCAGCTTGTGTGCAGAGGCTCGGCGCCGAGTATGTCGAACTCCAGCGTCATCCTGGCCCTCTCGCCCAGCGTCAGCACAGGCGTCAGCAGCTCGGCCTGCACCTCGCGGCTCTCGCCGCCGCGATACAGCTGCACAGTCTTCACATCGCCCCTCCACGCCGAGTCCACAGCCCTCTGCGCCGCCGCAGTACCTACCGCCAGCAAAACAATTATTATCGCCGCAATGCGTTTCATGCCGTAAGAAACTATTTCTCTAAATAACGCGGAAAGCGACGGTTTATTGTTTGTTGGGCGGGTCGGCATTCCCGTTGCCCGCAGGCTTTGCAGTAGAGCCATCCAGCTCCTCCCCTACGTTAGGGGAGGGGGACCGCCGCTCTGCGGTGGTGGAGGAGTATGCTGTATCCCCCATAAATTCCTCATTCCTCATTCCACATTCCTCACTCTCAACGTATACCGCCTCGCTCCAGCGTCCGTCGGGGCTCTCCGCCAGCAGCCACACCTGCAGCTCCTCGCGGGCCATGCTGTCGGGCAGGGCGATGGAGATATGGCGGTCGCGGCGGAAGGCAGGATGCGACATGAAGCTGTAGTGCAGCCCGGGGGCGTACACCACCGCGAACACCTGGTCGTGACTGTAGCCGCGGCCCTTCTCAAAGCTTATTTCCAACACGTTACCCTCAGTCAAGGT
>JAEEGH010013536.1_pt1 | contig 18074 bp, 22 predicted proteins | sample 9134181 | NCBI WGS metagenome assembly JAEEGH01 (sample SAMN16246544, study PRJNA631951) | gut metagenome | biome: gut microbiome; feature: rumen; material: DP-attached | host: Bos | place: Iran: Karaj | collected 2018-10 | reverse complement strand
ACCAATCCCGTTAACACGTAATCCCGTTAACCCGGCGAAAAAAAATCGCTCGATTTGTCCCAAATATTTTGCGCATCCGCCGCGATTCATTTACTTTACGTCCGCAACGGTACAGATTGCCGCCAATCTTGGCGGCATCTTGTCCTGTCCGCCGACAAACCTTGTCGGCGACACATTAATTAAAGAAGTAAGACAATATGGAAAGCAACACCACCACCCAAAAACTCGGCAAATACATCTTCATCGACGGCATTTTGCAGCCGCAAACGATAGAGAAGGGCGTATTGGCATACTTTTATTGCTGCACGCCTCCCACATTGCGCACACAACTAATACGCCTCAGCATCACCGCACCCGAAAACCTCTCAAAAACCTACACAAAAGCCGAAACAGAGCGAATTTTCGCAGAACTCGGACCGGTTTATTACGATTCAGCCCTCGACGGTTGGAAAAAACGCCTTCTCGACAAACAAAAAGCCCTCAAATACGCTCAGAAAAAGAGAAAAACGCACAAAAAAACAAGATTTTCAATATAATTTGTTGCATTTTTTTGATTTATTGATTGTTGTTACCCCTCATTTTGAGGGGTTTTTCGTCTTTATCGTCCCCAAATAATAAAAAATAATAAAAAATAACGAAAAATAATGCAAAATAATGAAGAATAACAAAAAATAATGCAAAATAGAAAAAAATAAGAAAATCGCGTCAGCCGCCCGCCATAACTTTGCATCGTCAACAATTCCATAATAATCAGGAGAGGGACAAACAAAATTTCGGGGCGGCGTTGGTTGCTCGGCAGAACATCGCTGATTGACGACCGTCAAAAAGTAAGACACAACTAAAAAAGAAGTATCAGAAGCCGCCGCCCCATTTTTTTTTACAAAAGATAAACAACTAAATGGCAAGCATAGGCAAAATATTAGGCATTACGACAGCAGTGGCGGCATCAGGCATCGGCATCTACTACCTTGTAAGCAAGGCGGCAGAAGTCGATACCCTCATCAACAACGTCAATTTCAACGTTTCAGTTTCCAAAGTAACATTCGGAAACAAGTTTCTTGGCGTTATTCCAACCACGATGACCGTGTACCTCAACGTCCAAATCATCAACCCCACCACATTGTCAATATCCTTCAAAAAGCCCGACGTTTGGATTTACTACGGCGACAAAGTGCTTGCAAGCAGCAAAATCAGCGAGCAAAAAGTCAAATTAGAGCCGCAAGGCACTACAACGATACGTGATATTGCAATGCAGATTCCATTGGCAACCAACGCATCAATCTTCGTGGATATGGCTAAGCGCGTTTTCAGCAACCTTGATAGGTCGTCCGAACAATCAATTTGGAAACAGATTACCGGCAACGCACTTACCCTGATGCCTTTGCTCAAAGTCAAGTTGCTTACATACATCGGCAAGTCGCCGCTCAATTTCGAGGCTCAACTTGCATAAACAACTGAAAAACAATGAAACTTTTAAGAAGTACCGACATAGGATATTCGCCAATCTCCGCACGTGAGCGCAAGATTAAGGACGGCAGCAAGTTTGACCACCTTTTTCCTGCGCCCGACCTCCGCACAACGCTATTGCAGCGCGACGGTGAAGTCGAAGATACGGTCAAGCAGATGCAACAAATTGTAGTTGATTACTCGTGGCAAGTCCGGGAACTCTGCAAACAACTCAAAGCAAAGACCCGTCGCCAATCTGTCAAAAACGTTTTCGATTTCGTGTACGACTACATCAAATACCAAATCGAAGATGGCGAAAAACTCCGCACCCCTGCCTACTCGTGGTACGAAGGTCAGGTACAGAAACGACAGCACCCAAACAACGACAAAATAGGAGTTGACTGCGATTGTATGTCTATCTTCTGCGGATGCTGTTTCAGGGAGATGCAGATTCCATTCTCCTTCCGTGTTACCGGCTACGAAAATTCGCTCGGCTTTTGCCGTGGATTTCAGCACGTTTACACCGTTGCATACGACACCGACGGCAAGGAAATCATCTGCGACCCAGTTTACATCGAGTTCAACAAAGAAAAAGAATACGCAATTCAAAAGACATACCCAATGAGTTTAAACGGAACTGACATCGTGATGCTCTCAGGCTTGGACGACGAGAGCCACCACGAATACATAGAACACCCCGACGGCACAATGGGCGAACTTGCCGGAAAACGAAGGGCAAAGCGAAAAGCCCGCCGCAAGGCTCGCAAGGAAGCCCGCAAGGAAAAACGCGCCGCAAGAAAAGCAATCCGCAAGGCACGTAAAAGCGGAGACAAAGAGGCTCTCAAAAAGGCAAAAGCCGCCAAAAAAGCAGCCAAAAAGAAACTCGCAGCCAACCGTGGCGGTCTCGTCAAGGCGGCTAAGAAGGTAGGCAAAGCCATCAAGAAGTTCACGGTGAAGACATCGCTCCTACTCCCCCGTGCATCATTTCTCCTCCTTTTGAGGCTCAATTTCCGTGGTCTCGCCAAACGCCTCTCCACCAACCAGCAAGCCCGCGACAAGTTCGCCAAAGTTTGGAAAAACCTCGGCGGCTCTATGTCAAAACTCAACAAGGCCATCGACAAGGGCAAAGGCCGCAAGGCGTTGTTCGGCTCTAAGAAACTCAAAGGAGACCTTGAAGGACAGTTGGCGGAACTCGGCCTCGTCCTCGAAAACCACGGCGTGATTGATATGCCCGAATATCTTGGCTCTCTCGGCATAGAGCCAGCGACCACAGCCACAGGCACTGCCATAGCGTCCGCAATGCCCATCATCAAGAAAGTCCTCGAAGTAATGAAGTCTGTCGGCGAAAAAATCCACGAAACGGCGGAAGAAGCCCGTGAGGATGGCGAAGACGTAGAAGAAGCCGACGAAGACGAGGAAATCCAGTTTGACAACGACGAAGTGGACGACGGCGAGCAGTCCGACGGCGACGGGGAGGATGAGGACGAGGATGCCGACGAAGACGAGGATTTGGAAGGCGCATTTTTCGTCCGTGACGACGGCGAACTGTGCGACATCGACGGCCTCGGCAATATCACCGTTTTGGGTTCTCTTGGCAAGAAAGACAAGTCGGCTAAGAAAGCAAAGAAAGCGGCAAAAAAGGCTGCACGAAAGCAGAAAAAGGCTGCACGAAAGCAGAAAAAGTCTACCCAAAAAGCCAGCAACAAAACCAAAAAGACCAAGAAAACCAAGAAGTCCAAGGCGGAGAAAAAAGCCGAAAAAGCCGCAAAGAAACAGGCCAAAAAGGACGCAAAAGCGGCAAAAAAGCAGTCTAAGATGACCTCTTACAGTCTCCCGTCGCCCGCTCCCGCTCCCGACGCGGAGGACACTGACGGCGGCACTTCCACCACCAAGAAGGGCGGCAAGGCCAAGGATTGGATTAAAAACAACCTTACAGTTGACAACGCCGCAGCCGCAATGGACGTGGTGGACTTGTTCACAAAGAAAAAACGCGGATCATCATCCGACAGCGACGACACCGACTACACCCGCCAAGACGCTGGTGGCAGCAAGCCCGATGTGAGCGATTCTGGTAATAAGGATAAGGTAAAGAATATTGTCAAATGGGGTGCGGCGGGCGTCGGTGTGTTGTCGTTGTTCTTTGGAATCCGTGCTATTGTCAAGTCGGGCAAAAAGACAAGAAAATCCCATTTGGGAACACTCAGCAAAATCAAATTGAAATAACTTAATAATCTTTACAAAAATGGCAAAAAAAGAATTGACGGTCAAGAATATCGGCGGTGGCCTCAAACGTCCGGCTAAGATTTTAGGCGGATTGGCTATCGGCATCGTCGCCGACAGGTTTTTGGCGCAGAAGGTAATCGGCAATTCCAGCGAAAGCACCTCCGCCACGGCATCAGGCGTGGCTGGTATGCTGGGTCTCGGAGCCGACACTACCAAGACAGGCAAGAAATACTTTGCACCCGCCATTGTCGCCATCACAGGCGCGACGCTCTACATCACCACCAAGGACGAGACTATGAAGGACGTAGCCCTCGGAATCGGTGCGGCTGGTTTGGGCGAACTTGCAGTGCAGGCATTTCAGGGCAAATCTATCACCACCGCTTTGTCGGGTGCTGACGACGAGGAGAGTTTCTTAGGCTCTATTTTCGGCGCAGACGAGGACATCGACGGCTTTGAGGGCGACGACGACGACATCGACGGCGTGGACGACGACGTGGACGGCGTGGACGGCGACGACGACGAGGACGGCGTACACGGCATCGGCGAACTCCCCAACAAACCATCGTTGCTTGCTATCGGCGGCGGAAACGCAATCGAACTTGAAGGCGAATCCATCGAGGATTTCGACGGTTTCGAAGCCGAAGACATTTACTAACCACAAAAAAACATTACGAAAATGAATCAGATTGAAAACTACAAAGACCTGAACAAAGTAGCCGGCGACCTCATTGAAGGCATTGAGATTGAGGGCTTGGAGAGACTCTCCGACACCAACCTCGACGACCTCGAAGGCATCATCGACGATATGGAAGGTCTCGGCGACCTCGGCCGCTCAAAGAAGAAACGTGCCCGCAAGGCAATCCGCAAGGCACAAGTCAACAAAGCCGCAAAGAAGACGGCATCCAACAACACTCAAACACCATCAGCAATGAACTACACAAAGACCGTATATGCTTCGCAGATGAAGCAACTCCCCGAAGACATTCAGAAGGGTTTCGCAAGCAAGGACGTGCAGTTGGTTGACTACCGCTACTACTCCACCAAGGTGGTAGAAGGCAGCACCTACGTCCGAATGTTTGACCTTGGCGACAACGACACCGTTGAGGGCATCAGCAACACTCCCAACGGCAAAGTGCCCGCAGGCGAATACTTCTCCTGCCGTGGTATCCGCCTCGTGGCTGGTGAGGCTGCAACGCCTGACATCGCGGGCGCAAAGGCTGCCGACTACAACAGCGTAGCCCCGGCTATGGTGTTGAACGGCGAAATGACATTCGGCATCGGCAACGTCAACTTCTTCGAGAAGATGCCTGTAAGCGTTACCGACACCCGTCAGAACACCACTGGCAAGGTCGGCGAATACTACTTCGACTGCCCCAAGATGCTCAAAGCCAACGAAAAGATTACCTTCAACCTCTTCTTCTCAGGTGCAGCGGCTGCCGCCACTTCCGGCAAGAAGTTGTGTCTCAGGCTCGAACTCATCGGCTCTAAGAACGCTAAGAACTAAGCAGTTTTTTTCTCGCATTTATAATGCAATTACGGGGGGGCGCGGCGGAACATTGCCCGCTCCCCTTTTTATTATAACGAATAACGTCAATCCGTTATCCCGCAACCCCTAACAACAACAGCGCAACAATATGAACGAGGAACTTACAAGATATTACGAAACGCTCCAAGATAGAGAAAACGACGGACAGAGGGTCTTTTTTGACCTCTACGCCATCTCCAACAACGGTGGCAACCCTCTTGCCACGCCGCTTGTTACCGTCGCCAACGCGGGCAAAAACGCATCGGGAGCGGACGTTTTCAAGAAATACGCAGAAAAAGCCACTGAGCGCAAATACGACGCACTGCAAATCAAGGAGTATTCGCGCATCAACGGCGAAGTCACGGCTGAGGCCACAATACTAATCCCCACCCAAAAGGGGAAACGCAATTACACCCCGAAAAAGGCGCAGGGATTTCCCGGTTTGGGCGCACTTGGATACGAAGACCTTGGCTCGTACATAGAGGAAAAATCCAACAATTTGTTCCTCGCCAACCGCGAATCCGAACTCAAATCGCAACTCTCCGAGGCAAGGGAAAAAATTACCGTGCTTGAAGGCAAACTTGAAGGCCTCAAAACCGAAAACGAAGACCTCAAATACAAAAACCGCGACCTCGAATACGAGAACAAAAGCATACAGCGCGACGCCGAAGCCAAAAACACTTTCTCCACCCTCTTGATGAACGGCGTATGCAACTACATCGGCACTAAGGCGGGCATCGACGAAAAACAGTTGCAGGGATTGCTCGGAATTACACCCGGCGGCGACGACGACGACACCGACACCGACGACCAGCCAGCGGCAAAAGTCGGCGCAGCCAAGACCGAAACAGAGGAAGACCGCATCATCAATACCATCGTCAACAAACTGTACGACTTTGACACCGCAGACAGTCTCAACCGCATACTCGCCATCGTGGAACTCTGCGCAAAAAGCCCGAAACTCTTTGAAGAAATATTCGATTTCTCCAAGAGGCTTTACAAGTCAAACAAACAGGAAAAATCCGCGCTCAATCTCGACACCGAGGACGACAACGAAAACTTTTCCGGCGAGGAGGACGGCGACAATGAGTAATATGAAGACACGCCTTGTTATCACCATCGAGGCCTCCAACGACGCCAACGCCGAAAAGATAAAGGAAGTATTGCAGAACGTGGCAGCCAACATCAGCGAACCAACCTTCTGCAACATCCTATACCCAAAGATACAGAAAAACCCGGCTTTCTTTCAGAAAGTCGCCAACAATCCACTAATCAAAATGTTATAAGAAAATGGCAACAGAATTACAGATAGAAGGCACAGGCGACCCTGTTTCGCCGACCACCCCGGTAGAAGTGCTTGCCGCAATCAAGAATATGAAATGGCAGGTAATCACCGTCAACGTATTCAAGGCGGGCGAACACGTCAAAATCAACGACCTCGCCTCAGTTACCAACGAGCGTATTCGTGGCATTGTGCTTACTGCGTCCACGTCATTCGCATACGACGCTCTCAAAAGGGCGTATATGGACTTGACAATCGACCAAGAGGAAGTATTCCCGCAGGATTTCGACACGTCGCTCATCCTCAAACTCGACGAATGTACCCTCAAACAGTGCTTGCTCAACTGCAACTTCCACGCCGACGGCTCGCAGATTACAGGCAACTTCTACGACCGCACCCCGGCCACCACGGTCAACGACCAAGGCGAGACAGTCCCGGCATACTGGCCCGAAGGAGGATATTCGTTCAAAATCAACCTCTACTCCGAGTGTAAGAACCCCGTAAAATCGTAAACTATGAAAAACAACAGGCGGTTATACAATTTTTCCAAGCCCATCGACAACACATATTCCTGCGACAAGGATTTTGTGCCGCTTCCGTCGAGGGCTAAAAGGATTGTCGGCGTTTGCCCCAAACTGATTAACGGAAAAGGGTTTATATCCGTCTTCCGTGAAGCCGACAAGTTCCCGATTCTTACCGATATGCTCGTCAAGGACGATCCGCAGCCCTTCGACCGCATCAATGTTGACACCAACGTCGAAACTCTCAAAAACAACGTCCGTTACGTCCTGAGACTTGACGAGACCGACATTTCAAAGAATTGCTACCTGCACCTTTACATTATATACGAGGAGGAATGACGCTATGATAGACATCGAAAATTTAATTGACCGCGAAATGAAGGCTCGCGGCATCGCCAATTTCACCACCGAGAGGGAGTGGATTGATGTGTCTGCCCCGTCCGTGTTCAAGAGGCTCAACAAGTATATTTATATGTTCACCTCACACGCGCTCGATGCCAAGGACGAGGAGCAAAAGGTAGAACTCATCTCTTTTGACAACTACTACAACTTCACCCCGAAGTCGCTCGAAAAGTCACAGGTGAGTATGTACCAGTTCTTTGAAGGCGAACTCACTATCAAGACCTCGCAGTACGACAATACCAACAACGGCATCTTCGTACCGTACAGGTTGGAGTTCATTCGTATAATCCCAATCTACTAACGCTATGAAAGACAAAAAGAAATACTATCGTCTCGGTTCGCCCGCAGCCGCAGTAGTAGCCACCGAACTGATGAAGGACAAGGACATCCGCTCCGACGTGAAGCACGGTGTCCGCAAAGGTTTTTCCATCGTCGGCACTACGTTCAAGGTGATAGGCATTGGCATTGGCATCAGCATTTTGGTATATGCCGGGTCTAAAATCGTCAAGAAAATCAAGGAGAATCGCAGGGCTAAAAAAAATCTCAAAAACGAGACGGCAGGCCTCGATAAAAAGCAGATTACAAAATCCGAGAGTTGGTACACCAAACAGGTCGAGAATCTTCGCAAGGCATTGGAACTTGACGTACATTGTTTTAGCGACAGCACGAGGTCTTACAACGAGGACACCGTCCTGTCTGTCATCAACGGTTGCGCCAACCTGCACGACTGGCTGTACCTTGTAAAGCAATTCGGTTCGCAGACAGGCAAGACGTACTCAGGCGAGACGGAGGCAAGGACATTGACACAGTGGCTCGGCTACGATGACGAGAGCGACATAGCCAAGTACAACGCCGCGTTACAATCAAAGGGCGTTCCTTACGAATCCCTAATCACCAAACTCCAATAATTAAAATAAACAAAAAATTATGGCAAAACCCAAGAAATTCAAAGTCGGCGACGAAATTACGCTGACAAGGAGCGGCGAATCGGCTACAATCAAGGTGAAATCCAAACAGGATTCCACCCTGACGGTCGAATGTACCGACGCAAAGGGACACACGTCCACCGAAACAGTCACAGAAGAAGACCTTACGGTATTGCTCTCAAAAGCGACATCTTACCGCATCACCAATCCCCGCATCCGCAAAGTCGGCACTGTCATAGCAGTCGTTACGATTGCCGCAATAGCGGGCGTGGTATGGTACAAAAACAGATGATTCACCCAAAAACATACAAGGAAATGAAATCAAAAATAAATTACAAGATGATAGGCATCGCACTACTAAGTGCAGCGGTACTTGGCGGCGCAACTGTCGCCGTGGTCAAGATTGTCAAGAAGAAAAAGAACAATGCCAACAGCGGCGGCGGCACTACCACCACCACGTCCACCACATCCGGCGGTCTGTGGACTACGCGCACGGCTGCGGAGACCACCGCAATACAGACAAAAATCAACGACACCTACAACCAGCAGCCTTCCTTTGCCACCACCACCGCGTGGCAGTCATTCAAGAATATGATGGGCGGCACGATAGCCGTGGACGGCAAGTATGGCAGCGACACCACCAAGGCGGTATCTGCATTGCAGACTTTCTTGAAGGCTTGCGGCAAGGACATCGGCAAAAGCGGCATCGACGGCAAGTACGGCAAGGACACCGACAAGGCTACGGGCTGGAACATTCTCAAATAATCCTTAACACCACAAATAGACGGCATTATGATTACGCTATACGAAAAAGGTGCGGACATCGTGGACGAGGCCACGGGCGAAGTTGTCGGTTATGAAACTACATCGGTCAACTTCCCCGACTTCTTTTACGAATGGTCGGGCATCAAATACAACTGGGACGACAAGACGCTGGAATACAAAGGCAAGACCTATTTCAAGTCGGCATCTGCAATAGATTCTGCCGACAGCATCCTCTTGGGCAACTGGGAGAATATGATAGGACATAGGATTGATGACGTCTATTATCACGGCGTGGAACCCGGCAACCCTTCCGGCAATACCGACAACGTGATGCGCGAGGAGTACATCGACGACAAGGGCAACCTGCGTTACTACCGTACATTTTCGTGGAACGAGGCGGACAACTGCGTTTCGCGTCAACTTTACCGTGCCGTCGAAAACAAAAACAAGGAAGAGGAACACAAGACCGACGACATCGAGGAACAACAGCAGGACAGGGAAGTCCCCGTGGAACTCAATCTCAAATACTTTGCAGGCTACGGCATCAGCGTCAGCAACCGCCTACATACGGTATCTATCGTCGAGCAAGAAGGTACATACCTCTTTGCTGAAAACATTGTTGCGCCCACTCCCACACCCACCGAGCCGACTGAGCCGTCCGAGCTGACCAACGACGGCGAACCGACCAACGATGGCGAACCTACCAACGAAGGCGAACCTACCAACGATGGCGAACCGACCAACGAAGGCGAACCTACGGACGAGCCGCAAGACCCCGCTCCCGTTGCCCCAACACTTTCCGACACTATCGAAATCGCGGACAACGTATCGGCAATACGCATTGAACTTGCCAACCGCGATTGGGCGATTACGGCCTTATTTCTCGATGCCGAAGACAGGGTGCTGGGCAATTACGGCTTTTGGACGGAAAACACAATCACGATGGACAATACCAACAGGGAAATCAAGCGTCTTGTTGTGTGTGCAAAGTTTGGCGATGCCGACGACGAGCCTCAGACCGAGCCGTCAGAACCGACAGAGCCGACAGAACCCGAACCGACCGAACCCTCAGAACCCACCGAGCCGTCCGAGCCGACAGACGAGCCTACCGAACCCACTGAGCCGTCCGAGCCGACAGGCGACGAAACACCCACAGAACCCGAAACCGAAACCGAGCCTGACCAAGACCCGGAACACATCGGGCTTACGATAACGCTCACCAAAATCATAAAACAGTAAAACAAAATGGGAGCAATATTTTTTCCGTTGCTTAGGAGCAACTTCCAAAAGAAAATTGCACCTGAGCAAATATATGTCGAGGCTGACGGCGAGAAAGTCAATCTTACACAGATGCTTTCCCGCAAGGTCAACATATACCAAGGCAACGTCAACAAAAACAAGATACTCATCACCGATGGCAACGGCAACGTTACCGTCGTTACAGGCGTGGTGATGCAGCAATCGGAGCGAGACCAACTCAAAAAACTCAATCCCGGTACAGCCATCGACCTCGACTGCAACAAAATCAACGTCCGCATCGACCCTACCACGCTTGCCATCGACAACGACAACCGCCTGACGGTCGTTGACCCTGCCAACACGTCCCACACTCACGAAATCAAGGACGTAAACCAGTTGCGCCAAGAACTCGACGACCGCATACTCATCTACCAGCCTAACTATCCCGGCAAGATGCTTGTCGTTGACCAGCAGACAAAGAACATCACCTTTGCCGATATTCCTGACGGCGTGGATGTTACGCAGTATCAGATGACGGGCGTACATATCGCCACCATCAACGACACAAAGATATACGCGCCCGATTACCAGTTCACCGCACAGCAGCACGACAACATCGTTACACACGAGGAGAGGATTAAGACATTGGAAAGCAAGGTCAATGCCTTCTTTGACATCGACGTCAGGAGTTGGACGGAATTTTTGCAAGCGGTACAGGTGTCGTTGCAATTCTCTGTCCGTATTCATTTCCGCAATCACATCACGGTAGGCACATCCCCCACCCTCAATCTTAGCAACTGTATAATCAACGGACATTATTTTAAGTGGATTGTGAATGGTCATACGCCAACCCTTAGCGGCAATTTCGCATATTTCGACAACGTATGGATTCAGGGCGCAAGCAATGGCAGCGCGTCTTCTCCAATGTTTCAGTGGGTTGGCAGCGTCGTTTCAATGCCCGATGGCAGTACGTCAGGCTCTTGCTCTCTGTATTTCGAGAATTGTAGGATTTACAACTTCCTCGAAACGGGCAACGGCGTTTTTATCCGTACCGCAGAAGGCAGCGGCGTAAGCGTACATACGATAATGCACAACTGCACCATAAACGGAGAATCCACGCAGACAAGCAGCAGGACGTTGTTACTCCAACGCGCTGGTAGTTTGTGCGCGTCGTTGAAAATCTTCGATTTGATTTATTCAGGGAAAACAAGGGACTGCAATCGAGTTGCTATGTCAGGAACATTCAGGGCGCAGGATATGTTTGTATCTGACGGCTCGTGCGAATACCCGTCGGGTTTTTCTCGCCCGTCCAACTTCCACCAGTGGGGTACGGTAAGCATAACGCGCAACCTCGTTTCAGGTACGCCCATCGCGGCCATCAACGGCACACAACTCTATGCGCCAAGCCCCGACAGCATATCCTACACCATCGAAACCGTCTCCACCACAGAAGGCTTTCTCAAAACATATCAACTCGTCAAGACAGATGCCAGCGGCAACAAGACGTACCTTCCCGGCAAGATAGACATCACCAAAGACCTCTTCCTCAACACCGTGGAGCGTGTAACGGTTAGCGCACAAAACCCTGTACAGCAAGGCGGCGACTATCTCCAACACGGAGATTATTTCCGCTTTGACTTCAACACAGACAACGGCATCCGCAGCCAGTACGTCCCCATCGACCTTCTCCGCGCCGAAATGACGGCGGGCAGTCATATTACAATCAACGGTACTGAAATATCCGCTACGGGATTCGTAGCGCAATACGCCGACCTGTCCAATGCGCTGCCTTCCGAAAACATAGTGTTCTACACCGGACCGACAGAAAACGGTTTGACGACCTACTGTTTCTATGTACGAGACGGCAACTCTTGGGTGCAGCACGACGTGCAGCCACAAAGGGCAGTCGCACATACACATCCGCTGTCAGAAGTGTACGACGGCGACGCTTCCCTCGAAACCGCCACCGAACTCGACATCACCACGCTTGCGGCATCCACGGCAAGCGGGCAGCCATTGCCGCCCGACTTCAACATAAATCTCACTTACGCCACCAACGAAGACATCATCAATATCTTCCCGAACCTCAGCGAGTACACGGACAACAATGATGCAGTCGCGGCAAGCGACAACGACATCGACGGCGTATTTGGCAACTGATTGATAACTACTAAAAGACACACGAAATGGCAACAACGACAAAAGTTATATCTCTACAAAACCTCGAAAGGTTTTGGGCAAACGTTCAGGCACATTACGCCTACATCGACGACATCCTTGGAAGTAGCAGCACCGCAGATTTTTCCGCTCTCGGCACTGGCTATTCAAGCCTACTTGCGCTCTCCACGACGATGAAAAATTTTCTCACCGCCGCAGACGCATCCACGACGGCCATCAACCGTTGGAAAGAAATCGAGGATTTTCTCGCGGGTATCACAGATTCGCAGACCCTTACAGGTCTCTTGGAATCTATGCAGACCACTTTGCAGACCGCTATCAACGGCAAGGCGACCACCACACAGGGCGGATATGCCGACAGTGCGCTGCAAAGCGTTACAGCAGCGGGCAGCGGTTTTATCACCCTCTCAGCCACCGCCAAGTCAGGCAACAACGGTGCAAAGACACAGGCATTGTCGGCATCACTTACAGTACAGGCAGTCTCCACAGCGGACAGCAACCATCAAGGTCTCGCCGAAGCATCCGACGTGAAGGCCGCCATAGACGCCACCGCCAACACATACGCCACCACCGAGGAGATTAACGCAATCTTCACCCCGGCATCATCATCTTCCTCTGAATCGTAAACAAAACAGTATAAGACTATGGCAACTGAAAAAATTATAACCCTGCCGAACCTGCAAACCTATCACGCCCGCATCAAGGCAATGTTAGACGTGCTCGACGGCAACTGCACCACGCTTCAAAACAACATCAACACCGTAGCCAACAACTACGTTTCTGCCGACGAAGCGATACGGCGCACCATCGAAGGTCTGCAAGGTCAGTTAACCGCAGTTGAAGCATCCATCCGCACCATCAGTGCGGGCGGCTACCTGCAAGGCGCGGAAAACCTCTACGCATACGGCGTGGAGTTCGACGAAAGCAACGCATCTCCCACTTTGACGCGCATCGGCAACACCGCGCTACACGTCACATTGCCCGTTCAGTCAAAGATGCGCGGCGGTCTCTTAACCGACGACGGCGTTTTTACGCCCTTCACCAGCGCAAACGATTGGACATCCGAAACCCGCGACGGCTCTCTCGGTCAGGTGATGGTGGAAGTCCCGGCACATTATATGAAATTCGAGACCAGCGGCACTACACACCGTGTTTGGCTGTCGGAAGTGCCGCTGGAAGGCTACAAGTACATTCCCGCTTACTACGTCTCTGCATACGAGGCCACGGTGCAACGCAGCGCATTGAAACTCGCATCCGTCGTGAACACAACCGCCGATTTCCGAGGCGGACACAACGAGGCATCGTGGGATGCCGACGCGGACAAAACTTTGCTCGGTCGTCCGGCTACAAACATAAGCCTCACCACATTCCGCGAATACGCCCGAAACAGGCACGTTGTAAACGGACAGCAAGATACCCGCTGGAATCAGTACACATACGCCATCCACCGCGACATCTTTTGGCTGTTTGTAACGGAGTACGCCACATTCCACAACCAACTTGCCTTCAACGCTGCAAAGACCCAAGACGGGTACGCACAAGGCGGACTTGGCGCGGGTGTTACCACTGTCACCGAAACAACGTGGAACAATCTCAGCGGACACTCGCCGTTTGTTCCCTGCGGATACACAGATAGTCTCGGCAACAATAGCGGCGTTATTTCGTTGGCTCACGCTGTCCTCGGCACAGTATCGGTCAACCGCTACCGTGGTGTCGAGATGCCCTTTGGCCATATTTGGAAATGGGGCGATGGCAGCCTCGTCAACGTTACTGCGGGCAACGATGGCACATCCCAAGTGTTCACCTGCGAAAATGCAGCATATTTCTCCTCTACATCCACCGCAAACTACAAGAATATCGGAAACGAAAGTCGCGAAATCGGGTATGTAAAATCAATCCTGTTTGGCGACGACGGAGACATCTTCCCGCACGAGGTCGGCGGCACAGGTGTAGGTTCTACTACATATTTGACCGACTACCACTGGACGGACACTTCCACGACGCAGTTGCGGGCTGTTCTTCTCGGCGGCAATGCGCCCTCTGGGACGAGTGCGGGGTTCGGCTCCGTCAACACGTCCCGCGTCCCCGGCTTCGTCTATCGGAGGGTCGGCTCGCGGCTCTGCTTCATACCGTAAAGCGATGGAGCGATAGCGACCGTCACGACAGGACTTGGGGAGCAAAGCGACCGCAGAGCGTCGCAAAATTTAAACAAATTTTAACATAACAGGTTGAACATCGGACGGGCTGTTCTTCTCGGCGGCAATGCGAACAATGGGACGAATGCGGGGTTCGGCAACGTCAACACGAACCACGTACCCGGCAACGTCAATCGGAGGGTCGGCTCGCGGCACTACTAAAAACAAACACCGATGTTAACCCTGCCTCTTGGCAAAAAAAATACTGTATAGGAATAAGTGTTGGTAGCCGTAAGGCGAAGGCTCTTCCTATGACAAAGCAGAGATTATGAAGAGAATAGGCAACATATTTCAGTACATCATCGACTTGCACAACCTCAAAGTCGCCGATATGCTCGCACGTCGCGGCAAGACCGGCAATAAGGAGATTGAGGCCTTCGACAAGGACAGGGATTCGCTTCTCCTGCAACTGCATCAGTCGCTCGCCGACGGCACGTTCAGGACAAGCCCCTACACTTGTTTTACGGTATATGAGCCGAAGGAACGCTTGATTTTCAAGTTGCCCTATTACCCGGATAGAATCACGCAGCACGCCATTATGAACATTCTCGAACCCATTTGGACGCGCACTCTCACTCGTAACACGTACTCCTGCATTACAGGAAGGGGCATAGAAGGATGCGCCAAGCGTGTTGACACTCTCATCAGCCGTTTCGACGGCAGACCTTTGTACTGCCTGAAAATCGACATTCGTAAATATTACCCCTCGATAGACCACGATGTGCTCAAATCCATCATCCGCAAGAAAATCAAAGACACCAAAGCACTTGCACTGATAGACGGCATCATCGACAGCGCACAGGGGCTGCCCATCGGCAACTACCTCAGCCAGTGTCTATCCAACCTCTACCTCGCCTACTTTATGCACGAGGTCAATGAGACGCTCAAAGTTCCTGCCGTGGAATACGCCGACGACATAGTATTTTTTGCAGACAACAAAGAGACCCTGCACAATACACTTGATTTCGCCCAGCACTACATAGAGACAAATCTGAGGCTAAAAATCAAGGACAACTATCAAATATTCCCCGTCGCCGCCAACCGTCAGGACAAACACGGCAGGGCGTTGGACTTCGTCGGCTACAAGTTCTACCGACACCAGTGTCTTCTGCGCAAACGCATCAAGCAACGGCTTTGCCGCAAGGTCGCACGTCTCAATGCCAATCCCGGCATCTCCGTCAAAGAATACAAGCGTAGCGTATCACCGTGGCTCGGCTGGTGTCAGCACAGCAACAGCCGACACCTCTTGCAGAAGATTATACGCACAGACTATCAGAATTACATCATAAAACCTAAACACACAAGCAAATGAAAGCAGCATATTCTCAAATACCCGACAAAATAGGCGGCTACACGAAGTCGAGCCGCCTGTACCGCTGGGACATCAAGCCTACTGAGCAGTCCTCAGACACGGAAGGTGTTATGTACGAGTGCTATGAGGTAGAGGTCAGTCTCCCCCTCACGCCAAACAAAATCACCGAGGCGGTCATCCGCGACAAGTGGCCTATCGACTACGAACAGAAACTCATAAACGAGTACAATTCAGCCATTGCAGGTATCATTACCGACCCTGACGAATCGCAGCAAAAGATAGACAATTACATTCAATTCTTGCAGCAGCGCAGGGACATCAAGGCTCAAATCGACGCGGATTGCGCGGAACTTGGCATAATTGAGATTGGACTATGAAGACATTTGCAGACCTCAATATAAACGTCGAGCAAGACTTCTATGTCTGTGCTAAGATGTCGATTGACGACCTGTTGAATCAAAAGGTCGTAGTGCTTGGCGCGAAAAAGGGTATCACGACACGGATGGGCGAAAACCGCTATTTGCTTCATATAAAACTTGCAGACGGTACGGAAGTAAAGACCTTCACCACCGCACGTTTCATCAAGGCGGCAATCGACCAGTTGACAGACGATGACTACCCTTTTGAAACTACAATCAAGTCGGTCAAGACCGACAACAAGAAAATGTACAAATTCACATAGCATTATGGAACTCGATTTCATCAACATATTCCAATCCCTTGCCTACCCCGTTGCAGTCTCGGCGGTGCTTTTTTACGTGCTGTGGCGCATCGGCAAGCAGACCATCGAGAGCATCAACCACCGTGAGCAGGAATACACCAAGATTCAGCAGCAGCACATCGCCTATATGCAAGCGCAGAATTTGGAACTGATGGGCGCAATCAAAGAAAACACCCTCACTTTCCGCGAATTAATATCGGCACTCAACAGGTTTTCAAAGGTACTCGAAAACCTCGAAAGAAAACTCATAATCAACAATAATTAAACTTCATACGACTATGACAACGAAAAAGAAAACCAAGAAGACCGCCAAGAAGGGCGGCAACTGCCTCAAAGGATTCCGCAAGGGAAGCGACGGCAAAAACGTAACCTTCGACCAACTCGTCCACGACATTCAGGACGATATGGTCAAGCGCACTGGCACTAAGCCCTCCCTCGAACTCATCCGCAACGTCGCCTATATGATAGGCTGGAACATCGCCGACAGCCTCGCCAAGGGCGACAAGGTTTGCGTCTCGATTCCCGACTTCGGCTCGTTCAAGACCTCCGTCCGCACCTACAACGTCGCCGGAAAGAGCGGCAGGACAAAGACCGTCAAGTTCACCCCGTCGGGCGTCTTCAAAGACAGCGCAAAATTGGGCGCGAAGTAACCAGCACACACAATCTACGTAGGGGCGTACCTCGTGTACGCTCCTATTAATCAAAAAACAAGCAAAACAAATGAAACAGATACGCAACCCATACATAAAAGTTGGCAGATTAAAGGCCACCGTCGCACGTCAAGCGCATTTGAAGTGTGCAGATATTTACGTGTCCGAAAACCAAATCAAACACATTACAATCAGGCATAAAGTCGAATTGGAACAATTAGGTTTGTCGGCGGAAGTCTATGTAAAAACGATTATCGAAAACTTTACACAGATACGTCAAGGCGCGGGTGAATCCGTATTGTTGGTCGTCTATGACGATGCTAACGAACAACACCACACGGCGGCAATCTCATTGAATTATAGCCTCAAAAAAGGTTTTTGGGAGATAAAGACCGCGCAGCCAAGAAGGACTGAGGAAATATTAAAAAAGAAAAAGATATGGTAGCCTTGCACAAGGGCTAAAAACCGCCTTGTCGGTTTTGTCTTAGGTGCAATCAGTCTGAAAAACCAAGGGGACTGAAAGCCAGAGCACAACCCACATCGCCTGCAAACTTAAACACAATTTATTAAACCACAAAATTTTAAAGCAAAAATATTATGAAAAAAACTAAAAAAATATCATACACCCCCCGTCCCGTCAATTCTGCGGAAATTTCATTTCCGCACCTCTCCGGCGCGTCCGTCATATC
>JAEEGH010013533.1_pt1 | contig 18074 bp, 16 predicted proteins | sample 9134181 | NCBI WGS metagenome assembly JAEEGH01 (sample SAMN16246544, study PRJNA631951) | gut metagenome | biome: gut microbiome; feature: rumen; material: DP-attached | host: Bos | place: Iran: Karaj | collected 2018-10 | reverse complement strand
AAATTCGTCGCAAAATTGGCGCAAAAGCAAAATGCAGAAACGCTGAAATGCCGATAAATACAGGGGTTCTAGGCAATTAGACAACTTGCTTGTGGTTCTTGCCTTGCAAGCGTCCTGCGGCCGAGCGCTGAATGTCGTGGGTTCGAGTCCCACCGGGCACCCTCCTCAAACTCCTGTGAGCCAATGACTTACGGGAGTTTTTATTTTATAGCAATTTGACTTATTCAGCATTCAAAAGCCCATAAATCCGACCAAAAAGCGTTGATTGTTTACCCATTGTTTACCGCTTATCAATCAAAACACCCATAAAAATCACAAACGACCGAACGAACTCGCTACAAACGACCGAACAAAATCACCACAAACAACCGAACAAAATTACCACAAACAACCGAAAAGTTTCATGAAAATTTGGATAAAAAGAGAGTATTAACAAAATTATTTAACAACACAAAAACAAAACTAGAATTATGGCGATTAAAGTAATTGCACAGCGCCGACAGCTTAAGATCGGAAGTCACATCACACTATCCATCAGATAAACTATGGCGCAGCAGATGGCGGCTACGGGGAAGAGGCCAAGGCGGCGCCAGGCGGCAATGATGCCTACGGCCAGAGCTACTATGCCCGAGAGGGGCGACATAGTGGTTTCAACTATGCTGGGGAAGGTCATCACGGCCAGAGTAACGTAGGGCACGTAGTACAGAAAACTGCGCACGTAGCGATTGCTTATCTCGCCCCTGATAAGCAGCATGGGCAACACGCGTATCATATTGGTGGTGATGATGGCCAGCAGTATGCAGATGATGATGGTGCGGTTATCCATGAGCCTCCTCCTTAGCGTTAATAGGTTTCAACCAGGCTGCTGCGGCCGAGATAACTACCGTAAGCACGATGGTGCGAGTGCCACTACTCCACCCGCTTACCACAGGCGCTACGGCACATGCGCCACTAAGCGCCATACTGGCCACAACGGCGTAGAGCACATTGCGATCCTGACGCGCTGGAGGCATGATGATGGCCAGAAACATGCCGTATAGGGCCACACTGAGCGCTGCTACTATATTGGTGGGCAACATACCTCCGGCCACGATACCAGCCGCACAGCCCGAAGCCCAGAATAGCGTGGATATGAGTGCTGCCGAATAAGTGTAGGCGGGCGGACAGTAAGGTGTACGGGCGATGGAGATGCCGAAAATCTCGTCGGTAACGCAACTAGCCATCAGCACTCTGTGGCCCCACCAAGTGCCCGGAGCTATCTTCTGCGACAGCGCCGCACTCATCAGCATATATCGCAGATTAACCACCAAGCACATAGCCACTATCTCCACGTAGGCAGCCTGAACGGCCACCAGCGTGTAAACGCCATATTCGCCTGCCGAAGCGCGAGTAAAAAAGCTGCTCACAAATCCCACAGCAGCCGACAGCCCCGCCTGCTTGGCAATGATGCCCAGCGAGAAGGCAACGGCAAAATAGCCCAAAGCTATAGGTATGCCGTCGCGTAGTCCTAGTATTATCTCACTCCTACGCATAATAGTTTTCGGGGTGCAAAAATACACTTTTCAATCCAAACCGCCAAACAAAGGCATCGCTCCCTTCATAAATAATGTTAATTTATAAGAATTATACACATACACTGCGGCAAATACATTATTTTTGCAGACTGAATACGTATGTTTAAGTATAAGAACCTATTTAATATGACTAGACAATATGCAATGAGAATTGTAGTGATGGTGATGATGGCGCTGTGCGGGACTGCTGCGTGGGCGGCTGATGGAGGCGGCGCTATCACGCAAAAAACGGATAGCGTAAAACAACTGGAAAAATGGGAAGTGGTATTCAACTGGGTGGGCGAGCATCTTGACTCGCTGGCCGATTCGTATCTGGCTAAGAGCGGCAACATACTTGACCCCGACATAGTGCGCGAAGAACTAAAGAGCATTGGCTACAACGGCCTAAACGTAACCGACTATATATTGGGCAGCCGACAGATAGATAGTCTGGTACTGATAAAACTGTTGGACCGTGCCGAGGTCGAGAACAACAAGACGATATTCTTTATGATGGGATCGACCGGCGCTGGCAAGTCGACGGCTCTGCGAAACAATCCCGACCTGAAACAGATGGTGAACAATGTGGGACTAGTATATGATGGTGCGTTCATAAGTATACCATCATTCGAGACGCGACTGAAGATGGTGCAGGAGCGCGGATTTAAGGCCAGCATAATATTTGTGCACAACGACCCTGAGACGGGATTTACCAACACGATAAAACGAATGATAAAGACCAACCGATCGATGAGTCTGTACTACTACGCCTACAGCTATCCGCGATTCCACGGACGCATAGCATATCTGCTACGCGAGCACCCAGACGTGGATCTGTATTGTCTGGACAACAGCCAGAACAAGGGCGGAGAGCGCGTGAGCCATGACGAGGCGCTGACGTGGGACTACACCATAAGCAAGAGACTAATGAGCAAGCTGTATAAAATAAAGAACAGGTTTGTAAAGTCGGGCCTGCTGACGCCCGAGCAAATAGAAGCCCTGGAAGCAAAATAAAAACCGTAGGGAAAACTATTACTGCTAAATATTTATACCATAATTCTGCTTAACCTCGCTCATCACGAAGGTGCTCTCGATGGCGCCTACGGTGTCGATGTCGCCCAGCTTGTTGAGCACAAACTCCTGATATTGTTTCATATCGCGCGCGCGTACCTTTAAAAGGTAATCGTAGGCACCGCTGGTGTTGTAGCACTCGGTTACCTCGGGGATGCGCATGATGCGACGTGTGAACGAGTCGGCCAACTCGTGGTTGATCTGCGTGAGCTTAACCTTGCAGAACACCAGCAGGCCCTGGTCCAACTTCTCGGGATCGAGCACGGCCATATACTTCTTGATGTATCCCTGACGCTCAAGGCGCTTTTGGCGCTCGAAAACGGGCGTTGGGGTGAGATGAACGGCATCGGCCAGCTCTTTTGTGGTCAATTTGGCGTTTTTTTGCAGCGTTTTCAGTATCTGCAGGTCGGTTTCGTCTAATTCCATCGGCAATTTTACATTAAAAATTAAACATGAAACATTAAATTTCAGAAATATATTCTGTTTGGGGGCTTTGAGACGGCCCGAATTGGAACTTTATTCTTTATCGGCTGCAAATTTAGGTATATTTTCTGAATTACACAAGAAATTTGGTAGATTTTTCTAATATTCGTACCTTTGCAGCGTGATTAAGAAATAAAAGTAATAACAATTAAAAATAGAAAGGAAACAAATTATGAGTACAAGTAAGAATTATCGTTTCGAGACACTTCAACTGCATGTAGGCCAAGAACAGGCTGACCCCGCTACCGACGCCCGCGCCGTGCCCATCTATCAGACCACAAGCTATGTGTTCCACAACTCGCAGCACGCTGCCGACCGTTTCGGACTGCGCGATGCCGGTAACATCTACGGCCGACTGACCAACTCTACACAGGGTGTGTTTGAGGACCGCGTGGCAGCACTCGAGGGTGGTGTGGCAGGACTTGCAGTGGCCAGTGGTGCAGCAGCTATCACCTACGCTCTGCAGAACATACTGCAGAATGGCGACCATATCGTGGCAGCCGACAATCTGTATGGCGGTAGCTACAACCTGATTACCCACACGCTGGCCACTCAGGGCATTAGCAACACTATCATCAATGTGAACGATCTGGACGCTCTTGAGGCTGCTATCAAGCCTAACACCAAGGTGGTGTATGCCGAGACATTCGGCAATCCTAACAGCGACGTGCTCGACCTGGAGGGTGTGGCTGCTGTGGCTCATAAGCACGGTATACCATTCATAGTAGACAACACATTCGGAACTCCATACCTTATCCGTCCGCTTGAGCACGGTGCCGACATCGTGGTACACTCGGCCACTAAGTTCCTGGGCGGTCACGGTAGCTCGCTGGGCGGTGTGATAGTAGACGGCGGTAAGTTTGACTGGAAGCAGAACGACAAGTTCCCCACCCTGTCGAAGCCCGATCCATCATACCACGGCATAGTATTTGCCGACGCTGTAGGCGCAGCTGCATTCGTGACACGTATTCGTGCCGTCATCCTGCGCGACACCGGTGCTGCCATCTCGCCATTCAATGCATTTATACTGCTGCAGGGCGTTGAGACACTGAGTCTGCGTGTGGAGCGCCACGTGGAGAATGCGCTGAAGGTGGTAGACTTCCTGGCCAAGCACCCCAAGGTGGCCAAGGTGAACCATCCTGCACTGGAGAGCCATCACGACCATAAACTGTATCAGAAATACTTCCCCAACGGTGGTGGCTCTATCTTCACCTTCGAGATTAAGGGCGGACAGGAAGAGGCTTGGAAGTTTATAGATGCACTGCAGATATTCTCGCTGCTGGCCAACGTGGCCGACGTGAAGAGTCTGGTGATTCACCCCTACACCACCACCCACTCGCAGCTGAGCCCAGAGGAACTGGCCGAGCAGCACATCACGCCCTCAACCATCCGACTAAGCATTGGTACAGAACACATCGACGACATCATCGAAGACCTCTCGCAGGCATTCGACAAGATTTAATAAAAACATAGGCTCGCTAACTAGCGAGCCTATATTTTATTGTCCTGATGCCTGGCGGTATTCCAGCAGTTTGTTTTGGTAATCGGCAAAGGCATCGGTATGTTTATCGCGCGACTGTTGATAGAGCAACTGAGCCTCGAGCAGATCGCTCATACGGGATGTGCCGGCGCGATAGTAGTTGCGGTTAAGGCGCAGATTCTCTTCGGCCTGTTCGATGCTGCGCTGGGCCAACAGCAGTTGCTGGCGACTCTCCTCTACCCCATTCCACGCGTTCTGCATGCGTATCTGTAGCAGTTGCGAGTTATCGGCCAACTGCTCTTGTGCCTTCTGGTGCTCTATCTTGCGGCGCTTGATGGCGTGACTGCCGCCCCACCAGTCGGTGATGGGCACGCTGACGGTGGCAAACACCATACCAAACGAGTGATTGTTCTCCATCATATTGTGATAGGTATAGCCAGCGCCCACGGCCAGGTTGGGCAGATTCTCGCCCACAGCCATACGGTGCTGTAATCGGGTGGCCTCAACCTGCTTTTGCAGCAGCTGATACTCGGGGAGGCCGTTTACATTCCCCCCCGATAGCGCAACATTTTCCGGCAAAGACGTTTGGAAGGTGATGGCGAATGAGGTGTCGCGCAGACCGCAGTATTGCGAAAGCAAGAGACGCACGATGGTGATGCCGTTCTGCAGCTTAAGCTTCTGACTGGCGATGTCGTTCTGGCGCAGTTGCACCTGCAGCAGGTCGTTGCGCATGGCCACACCTGCACGCACAGCCACATCTACATCCTTATATATATCGGCCAGCAGGGTGTCGACAGCGGCGATGGTACGCATCTTCTCTTGCAGCGAGGCCAGCTGCCAGAAGTATTGTTCGGCAGTCTTTTCTACTTCGTTGGCCGACAGTTGCAGTTGCAGGCGGCTTACGTCCTCGCCCACCTTGGCCAGCTTGTTGCCATTCACGATACGTCCGCCGGCAAACACGGGTTGCACGGCCATAATAGACCCCAGCGTGCCGTTTTTCATCATCGAGATGCTGATGGGGTTGGCCAGTGCAGCCAGCGCCTCGGCAGGAAACGCCTGTGCCAGAGCGGGGCCTAGTTCGGCAGGGATAACCTCAGAAGGGTTGACAGTGGTTTGCGCCATACCCTTGTTGGCATTAAACCACAGGCCGGTGCCGCTCACGTTGGGGAAATACTTGGTGAATGCCTCCTTGCGCTGCTGCTGTGCGGCCTCGATGCCGTGCTGAGCCGAGCGGATGGCGATATTATTCTGCAGCGCAGAGTCCTTGATCTGCTGCAGGGTGTAGGTCTGTGCCGAGGCCGACATTGCGCAGCCCAAGGCTATAAGCGAAAATAACTTTCTCATTTCAATACTTCAATCTTTCAATTCTTCAATCTTTCAATTCTTCAATCCTACTTAGTCGAAACCTTCCAATATATTACAGGCAGCATGGTGACTACCATGATGAGCGAGCCGATGCCACCGGCAAAGATGGTTACACCCACCGGCATCCAGAACGAGCTCTGGGCGATAATCATAGGCACCACACCTACGGCAGTAGTGGCCGTGGTAAGGAATATGGGCACCATGCGGCGCTTGCCGGCATCGTAGGCAGCCTGGCGCACAGCTGCGTTGTAAGCCTGGCGATCCACCTTCCAGTCGCCATGCTGGGCCACGTGCTGCTTTATCAGGTCGATGGCGTGCTCGAAGATTAGTATCTCGTTACGCATAATCATACCCATGAGGGTGATGAGTCCGAAGATGGAGGTAAGACCGAGTGCACGGTTCATCAGTCCCAGACCGATGAGTGCACCAGGAATCATGAGCGCCAAAGCAACCATGCACACGGTGGTAACACCATACTTCTTGAAGTTGAACAGCAGGAAGAAGAACACGATGACCTCGGCAATGGCTATTCCGCCAAAGATCTGCGGCAGGGCCTCGTCGCCGTATTCTATCTCGCCGCCCACCTCGGTGCGTACACCCTGTGGCAGGAGAATCTCCTCATTCATGATACGGGCAATCTCCTTCTCGATAGGAGCAGTAAACACGCCCTGGGCGAACTGAGCAGTGACGGTGATGCAGCGCTCGCCACCACGATGCACTATGCGGCTCTCGCTCCACTTGGGTTGCACCTTGGCTATCTGGCGCAGCGGAACGGTGCTGTTGACGCTATGAACGCCACCCGACAGCATCGACATGGGCGATGTGATGCCCAAATTCTGGATGTCGCCAAACGTCATGTCGGTATCATCCTTTACCACGATGGGCAGTTCGTAGTTGCCCTCCCAAATCTGACCTACACGCAGGTCGGAAGATGTGGCGCTGAGGGCCAGCTGGGCCGTGGTGCGGGTGATGCCAAGCTGAGCTGATGTGACGGGATCGAGCTCGACATTGATGACGGGATAAGGCTGCAGATAGTCGGTGTGTACCCACTCCAGTTCGGGCATCAGGCGCATGCGGTCCATCAGTCGTTCGGCTGCCACATGCAGCGAGTCGATGTTGTCGGCATAGAACCGGTATTCGAGCTCGCTCACCTCGAGATAGTCAAGACGCTTAAACTTGACATAGGCATTGGGGAACGCCTCGCTGAGCTGTGGCTGATACTGCGCCAGGAGGTCGAGTGTAGCCTTGTCGCTCTTGGTGTTGACGATGAACTGCGCATAGTTGGCGCCAGCCATCTGGGGTGCGTAGGCATCCATGAATCGTGGCGACGAGCAGCCCAGGAATCCGGTGATGCTGGTGATGCGATCGTCCTTCTGGAGCACGTGCTGTACAGAGTCGGCTATCACCTCGGTCTCGGCCAGTCCCTTACCCTCAGGCAGGAATATCTCGACAGCAAACTGGTCGCGGTCGGCGTAAGGAAACAGACGTATCTTGAGCGTGGGAGCGATGAGACACGACAGCAGGATGACGCCTATGCCGCCATAGATAGTGAGGCGTGGATGGGCAAAGGTCCAGTCGAGCACCTTATCGTATGTGCGCTGCACCCACTTGGTGATCGCGTTACCATCGGTGCTAACCTTATCGGGCTTGATGATACGTGTTTCGAGGAATGGTATGACGGTGACAGCCAGGAATAGCGACACCATGAGATTGATGGTAATGGTGACGGGGAAGTCCTGAAGACAGTCGCGAAACATGCCCTTCATAGTGATGAGGAACGGATAGAAAATAGCACAGATACAGATGGTGGCCAGCAGCATGGGCATGAAGTACTGACGGGCCGACTCGATGGCTGCATCGTGCGGCTTGAAGCCCTTGCCCAGATACTCCAGATAGCCGTCGATGACTACTATCGAATTGTCGACAATCATACCCAGCACCACTATCAGTGCCGCCAGCGTAACGATGTTGAGTTCGATGCCCATCATATACATGATAGCCACGCTGACAAACGTGCTGAGCGGGATGGTGATGGCTGCCACAACGGCCGAACGGATGGGGAACAGCACCATCATGACCAGAATGATGATGGCCATCGATATGAGCAGGTCGCGCAGAAAATCGCTTACGCTCATGGCCACCACTTTGGGCTTATCGGCTATGCGGGTAACCTTGACGTCGGCAGGCAGCTCGTTCTGGCGGAAGTCGTTGAGCACGCGGTCAACCTGCTCACCATACTGCACCACATTGTTGCCTGGTGTCATCTCCATCGACAGCAGCACGCAGGGGTGTCCGTCTTGCTCTATACGGCTGGCCATGGGTTCGTATTCGCGCTTTACGGTTGCCACATCGCGCACACGTGCCACCTTGCCCGTCACGGGGTCGCTGAAGATTATCTGATTGGCTATCTCCTCCTCAGAGTTCTCCTGAGCCTCAACGTGGATGGGTATCTGCTGGTCGTCGTCGCTTATCGAGCCGCTCATGGTGGTGATGCCCTGAGCCTGCAGTCGTGAGAAGAGCATCTGCTGACCGATGCCGTAGGCCTGCAGTCGCTGGCGATCGACGTAGAGACTGATCTGCTCCTTCTGTTCGCCGAAGAGTTTTACATTAGCTACACTTGGGATGCGGCGCAGACGATCGGAGAGGTCGTCGCTATACTGCTTAAGTTCGCGATAGCTGCGCTGGTCGCTCTCGATAGCGATGAGCAGAGCCGAGGTGTTGCCGAAGTCATCATTTACCACGATGGCCAGCACACCGCTGGGCAACTGGGCCTTGAACCCGTTGAGTCCGTGCTTGATCTTCGACCAGACCTCGTCCTTATTATTCACATCGTCGTTGAGTTTGACCATCATGATACACATGCCATTTTGCGACTGTGTAGTGGTCTTCTTACGATTTACCTCGCCATAGGTGAAGAGGTAGCGCTCAAGCGGACGGGCCACCTGCTGTTCGACCTCCTCGCTGGTGGCACCAGGATATACAGCCACTACCACACCCTGACGGATGGTGGCATGCGGAAACTCATCCTTGGGCATGATGTACATGCCGTAGATGCCCATCACAAACAGTATGCCGATGATGAGCAGTGTTATAGAGTAATGCTCCAACGGCCATCGGAGCCAGTTTGTATTCTTCATATTAGAAAACCACTTTTGTTCCTTCACTCAGTTTCTGATATCCCTCGGTGACTATGCGGCCGCCATCGCTGATGCCATCGGTGATGGCTATGCGGTTGCCCATAGTCTCGCCAGTACGTACTGTGGTGCGGTGAGCAGTGCTGTCGGCACTGACGGTCCACACAAACAGACTTCCATCGGCCTTGCGCTGAACTGCCGTAACGGGCAGACTGAGCCCCTTGCTGGGCTGCTCTATATTGCCGAACTGCACGCTGGCCACCATACCGGGTAGCAACTTGCGTCCGGCATTGGCCACACTGATGCGGATATCGTAGGTGTGCGTGAGTGCATCGGCCTGCACACCTTTCTCTATACGTCCGCCCGTGAAACTGCTGTTGATGGCATCGACCTTAATAACGGAAGAGGTGTGGCCACCTATGCCGCTGATTTCGGCCTCGGGGATAGATACTTTTACCTTTACGGTAGAGATGTCGAGGATGCTGACTACAGCCTGCGACGGCATAGCAGTCTCGCCTGTGCCCACAAGTTTGCGGCCGATGATGCCGCTAACGGGGGCTATGAGTCGGCAGTCGGCCAGATTCTTACGGGCCACCTCGTACTGCGACTTGGCCTGAGCCACCTTGCTCTGTATCTCTACCCACTGCACCTCGGGCAGCGAACCATTGTCGTGCAACATCTTGTAGCGCTCAAGTGCATCGTTGGCCTGGGCCATCTGAGCCTCAGCGCCGCTAAGCAGGTTGCGGGCCTGGGTGTCGTCCATCTCGGCTATCAGCTGTCCTCGGGCCACGGCCTGTCCCTCGTTTACCAGCATACGCTTAACCACGCCCATGCCGGTAAAGCTAACTGCAGTAGCCTCACTCTCTTCGACAATGCCTACATACGTTTGTCCGTTGGTACTCGTGGTAGTCTGTGCTACCTCTGTCTTAACTCTAATAGGAGCCTTAGTTTCTTGTTCCTTTTTACCAGTACAGCTGCATATCAGCATCGCGCCGAGCAGCATCATAATACTCTTGTTCATGTATAACTATGTTTTGATTTTCTCGCAAATTTTTGTGCAAAGGTAGTGTAAAATCAGACACAATCGATGTCCTATTTCACTTATTTTATTACTTATTTGACATTATAGGGCGAAATTAAACATAAAAAGCACCAAATAAAACATCATTTTTTCAGAATTTTGACTACTTTTGCAACATGAAACAGCAGGAAGAGATTACATTTCAGACATTGGCCAACAATGATGATATCCAACTGGGCTATCTTGACAACGATATAGCCATAGTGGATAGCATACAGCAGTTTACGCAGATAAGCACGGCCCACGTAACGATGAACGCCATAGTGATTTGCACTAAGGGTAAAGTGCAGGCGCAGATGAATGGCATACACATGGAGTTGCACCAGAACCAGGTGGCAGTGGTGCCGCAAAACGTGATGGTGACCGATGTGATGGTGAGTCCCGACTTCGACTTGAAGGGACTGTTCCTCTCCAATCGCATACTGCGCAGTTTCTTGCGCGAAAAAATAAACATCTGGAACGACATGATGTACATACAGCGCCAGCACATAGTGACGATGGACGAAGACGAGATACTGTTCTACACCCACTTCTACGACATGCTTACGCTGGCTATCGAACGTGGCACAGACAACCCCTATCACACAGAGATAATCGAGGCATTGCTACGTTCGGCCGTTCTGGGACTATGCGGCGCGATGAAGACGATGCTGCCCGCAGTGGATCATGACATCAGTTCGACTGACGGACACTTCCAGCGGTTCCTCGACCTGCTGCACTCTACCAAGGTGAAGCATCGCCCGGTAGAGGCCTACGCCAACGACCTGTGCATATCGCCCAAATATCTGACAGCTATTTGCAAGAAGAACTCTGGAAAAACGGCCAACGAGTGGATAACAGAACACGTGCTGGAGGACATACGCTACTATCTGAAGCATACCGACCTGAGCATCAAGCAGATTTGCGACGAGCTAGGTTTCCCCAACCCGTCCTTCTTCGGCAAATACGTAAAAGACCACTTCGGCCTGACCCCGCTGGAGTTCAGAATGAAATAAAAACAAAACGAGGCTCGCTAACTAGCGGGCCTCGATTTGTTTTTATTTCACATGTATGCACATCATCGTGAGGTCGTCGTTAGGCTCGGCGCCATTGCGATGGTGTTCTACTTCGTGCTCCATGCGTTCTATCACCTGGCGCGAACTCTCGTAGTCGGTGGTGCGCAGAATGTCTATCAACTTCTGTTCGCCCAGTTGCTCCTTCTGCTCGTTCTCGGCCTCGTTCAGTCCGTCGCTGTACACAAAGAGTGCTCTGCCCTTTACACTTTCCATCTGTTCGCCTTCATACTTCAGGTCGGGCCACAGGCCGATAGGTGCATTCGACTTAACATCGAGGAACGAACCCTGATGATCGCCTCCGCCAAGCACTGGAGGATTATGTCCAGCATTACAGAAATCAAGATGGCCAGTCTGCAAGTCGAGCAGGCCGATAAACATGGTTACAAACATTCCGCTCTCGTTGCCCTCAGTCAGTTCTGCGTTCAGGCGGGTGGCTATCACGTCGGGCATCATTCGCTGTTTGGCAAATGTGCGCAGCAGTCGTATGGTCTGAGCCATAAACAATGCAGCAGGCACACCTTTTCCCGACACATCGCCCACGCAGAAGTACAATCGATCGCCGTCCATGATATAGTCGTAGAGGTCGCCACCCACCTCGCGGGCGGGAGTCATCGATGCGTACAGGTCAAGTTCCTTGCGCTCGGGGAATACGTGCGGAACCATCGACTGCTGTATGTCCTTAGCAATACGCAGTTCGCTCTCTATTCGTTCCTTGGCAGCTTTTACTTCGGCCAGTCGACGTGCTGCGCGACGGCGATACCAGCTGTATACTACAAAGAATATAGCCACCAGTCCGAAAGCTATCAATGTGGCCACCAACTGCTGTCGAGCTATGCTGGCCTCCTGTTCGGCTATCTTGGCCTCCTTCTTCTGTGTCTCATAAATCACAGCCAACTGACTTGCATCTTCGCTCTTGTTAAGCGAGTCTACTGCCCCCAGATTGTCGATTATGCGTGTGGCAGTCTTCAGTGCCAGGTCGCTGCGTCCATTCTCAAGCTCTGCGTGATACTTCATGCTAAGCATCTGCTGATAGTCGGTGTTGATGGGATAGGCGTTGGCTATACACATTGAGTCCCAACGATTGTAGATGGCCAGCAGTTTATCCCAGCGACGTGCATTCTCGTAGTACAACTGTGGAGAAATCCAGTCCTCACCGCTCTTGGCTATCTCCGTCTGCTGATATGCGTTAAAGTGGCGTTCGGCCTCCTTCTTGTCGTCAGCCTTCATATACACCTCGGCCTTGGTCAGTTCCAGTTTCGACAGGCAATAGTCGGCCATACCGTCTGGCATGTCGGGGGCAGCGATAGCTTTCTTGTACGTTTGCTCCATGCGTGGCAACCACTCCAGCGCGGTATTGATGTCGCAGATGGCAAAGTGCTGCACGGCCTCGCCCGTAGAGCGATACCACATATAGCACAGCTCCCACTTGGGGTTATCGCCTATCAGCGTCTCAAACTTGCGATATGCATCGTCGCAGCTCTTTATGCCCTCGTGCACACGCGACAGACGCATCTGTCCCATACCCATCTGGGCCAGAAATCGGGCTTCGTATGCTTTAAGTTCTGGATCTTCCTCCTGAGCCGACTTGTCGAGTGCGGCTGTAATAAGGTCGAGACCTTTCTTATACTCGCCATTATCAAATGCTGTCGATATCAGGTATTGCCACGTTTGGTAGTACAGTTTCGGATTGTGTTCGTATAGTCGTTTTTCGGCCAGCGCCTTGTTGCCGTAGTACTCCACCATACGGTATTGCTTGGTCTCGAAACTCTCCACAGCTCTCCGCGCATTTGCAACGGCTATGCTGTCCAGTCCGTCGTCAGTACGTTCCATCCCTGGTCCGTCGAGCGGGCGAAAGTAGTCGCACCCTACAAATGTAAGTACAGATGTCAATAGTAATACCAGTCGTTTCATATGCTTGATAGATTAATTTGCCGCAAAGATACAAAAAAACAATGAGAATTGCCGAAAAACAACAAAAAAGTGCTATCTTTGCCGAAAAATAAATGTTATGAGCAACAACGATACAAAATGGGTGGCCTGCTGGGGCAATGCCACATCGATAACAAACCGCAGCGAGGCTATCTATGCCAAGAACCTGACACTGCGATATCCGGTAAGAATGCCTTTCAGCGGCAGTAAATTGAGATTCCGTTTCTCTAACCTTACCGGTACCGAACCTGTTACGCTAAACAAGGTGCTGGTGGGCCACACGCCTATCACTTTCGAAGGTAATGCCAGAGTTACGCTGATGCCTGGCAAGGAGACAGAGAGCGACGCTATCAGTCACGCAGTGAATCGCGGCGACACGATAGAGGTGAGCATGTACATGGCCGACTACACACAGATGAACAGCGGCACACTCATCACGGGGCCGCTGTCGAAGGGATTCTATGCGTATGGCGACTTTGCCGAGGCCGACGAGTTGCCTCTGGACCTGACACGCCACACCAACTGGTTCTACTTCCTTAACACCATTGATGTCCTGACATCGGCCGACAATCGCGCGATAGTATGCTATGGCGACTCGATAACAGCCCAGTCGTGGCCCGACTATATGGCGCAACTGGCATTCGGATCAAACGCTGCCATCATACGTAGAGCCGTGAGCGGTACCCGAATACTGCGTCAGTACGACTGCATAACATATCAGGCGTACGGACTGAAAGGTGCCACACGATTCCCCATCGAGATGAATGTGGCTGGCGCAACAGACGTGATTATCCAGCACGGCATCAACGACATAATCCACCCCGTGGGCGAGGATGTAAACCCCTTCCGCCCGTGGAGCGACCTGCCTACGGTAGAGGAGATGGAACGTGGCGTGGAGGACATATACGTGAAACCCGCCAAAGCCATGGGGCTGAAGGTGTGGAGCGGCACCCTACTCCCTATCTACGGATGGCGCACATATAATGAGGATCGCGACCGCATGCGACAGGAGTTTAACGAGTGGCTACGCACATCGCCCATATTCGACGGATGCATAGACTTCGACGCAGCCGTACGCAGCAATACCAATCCCAAGGCCTTTGCCGAGGGATACGACAGCGGCGACCATCTGCACCCCAGCGAGCGAGCCTATGAGGCTATGGCTCAGGCTGCTGTGCACAGAATGACGATACGCCACATGCCCCGATACGATCACGAGGAACAGTACTAAGCGTTGCTATTATTCTATTACCGAAATTCTCATTTCGATATCATCTACAGGACGGTCGGCACGGCCTGTGGCTGTGTTCTGAATCATCTCAACCACATCAAGCCCCTCCTCTACTTCGCCAAACACAGTGTATTGGCCATCGAGATGGGGTGTGCCACCGATAGTAGAGTAAATCTTGAGTTGCTCGTCAGTAAGTCCTGATTTACCCTCCTTACTCTCGGCTTCGGCAGCCAGTTTGTCCTGCAGTTCCTGCAGACCTGCGCGATTACGGTCGCGACGCATCTGCATGATTTCGGCACGATGCTCGGCAGCAAGCGCATTAAAAGCATCCTGAACCTTCTGCATACGCAGTTGCTTGGAGAACTGACGAAGCTGACCCTCGTTGTACACATCGCCCCAAACAATATAGAACTGTGAACCACTACTGCGGCGCTCAGGATTGACCTCGTCGCCCTGACGTGCTGCAGCCAATGCACCACGCTTATGGAAGATGCCATCCAGGATCTCTGCCTGCAGGGTATAATCAGGTCCACCCACACCCAGCATTTTGCCAGCAGGTGCACCTTTTGAGTCAGGATCGCCACCCTGAATCATAAAGTTCTTGATTACTCGATGGAACAGTGTGCCATCATAATACCCCTCCTTTGCCAACTTTACGAAGTTGTCGCGATGGATGGGAGTCTCGTCGTAAAGGCGAACAACAATGTCGCCCAACATGGTTTGAATCTTTACCTTCATATATCTTATTCGTAATGTCTTATTCTTACATCGATACCATCAGCTTTGAGTATGCCAGGAAGGCTACTTACATCAGTCTGTCCGTAGTGATATGGGAAGAGCACCTTGGGCTTGATGATTCTAGCTGCCTTAATCAGCTGCTCAGGTGTCATTGTATAGGGCTGGTTACAAGGCAGGAAAGCTACGTCGATATCCTTGATGGCTGACATTTCCGGGATGTCCTCAGTGTCGCCAGCGATGTATATTCTCAACCCGTCGATGTTAAGGATGTAGCCGTTGTCGCGACCTTTGGGGTGGAACTGCGTGTGCCCCTCGGTGTAGTTATAGGCAGGGACGGCCTCGATCGTGAAGTCATCAGAGATCTGCAGCTTATCGCCATTCTTCATCACCTGGCCAGAGCCATACATGTCAGCACAACGCTTGTTGGTAATAAAGCGAGTGTTTCCGCCAGAAAGCAACTTGATGGCCTCCTGGTTGAAGTGATCGAAATGCTCGTGAGTAACCAAGAGGTAATCGGCCTTTGGCATAGCGGCATAATCAATAGTTTTGTTACCCAACTTTGTAACAGGGTCAATCTCAATCTCTTTGCCGTCATACTGAATGCGGATGCTGGCATGAGTCAGGGCATGGAACGTCACGGTCTTACCGCTTTTAGTCTTGAAATCATCGGTCTCAAAACTCTGTTGGCCACAAGCTGTAGTAAGCCCTAGTGCGGCGAATAAGCAAGTCAAAATCTTTTTCATATCACTCTTCTTTCTTAAAGTATTATAATCTTGGGGGCAAAAATACAAAAAAAACTGGAGAATTATGTATCTTTGCACGAAATTAACATGAAAGCCAATGGCTTGGACTTTTGAACGTGATTTGACTATCTCAAGAAATAATATATTTTGAATATGAAGAATTTAAACGAAAACTTAACGAACAGATCGGCTGAGGAAGCCAAGGAGTCATCAAAGTCTACCAAAGAGATATACTTTGCCGGAGGTTGTTTCTGGGGAACAGAGCATTTCTTTAAGCAAATTGAGGGTGTGGCCATAACAGAAGTGGGATTCGCCAACGGACATACGGAAAATCCAACATATAAAGAGGTATATACTGACCAGACGGGATTTGCAGAGACTGTCTTTGTGCGATTCTATCCCGATGTGGTTAGTCTTGAATTCCTGTTGAAGATGTTCTTCAAGGCCATCGACCCGACTAGCCTCAACAAACAGGGACATGATGAGGGTACACGCTATCGCACAGGTGTATATTATACTGACCCAGCGGATTTGGCCGTCATCGAGAAAGTGTTTGCCGAAGAACAGAAGAACTATGAGCAGCCCCTAGCCGTAGAGAAACTGCCTCTGCAGAACTTCTACACAGCCGAGGAGTATCACCAGGACTATCTCGACAAGAATCCTGATGGATACTGTCATCTGCCTCTGGAGCTATTTAAATTTGCGAGACAAGCTAAAGAGAAAAAATGAGCAGGATTATCAGGGAAGCTGATTTGGCGGAAGTGACTGAAATTATGCATATTATGGATGCTGCAAAAGGGATTATGCGGCAATCTGGCAATATGCACCAATGGGGTGATGGCTATCCGTCGGAGACTGTTATTACCGCAGATATAGAAAGGAATAGCGGTTTTGTCATCGAGGACAATAACGAAATAGTCGGCTACTTTGCTTTTTTACAATCCCCCGAACCTACTTATGCCAAGATATATGAAGGCGAGTGGATAGATGATTTACAGCCATATCATGTAGTCCATCGAATAGCCAGTTATCCTGATGTTCATGGTATATTTAGCAGCATCATGGATTTCTGCTTCTCTCACGACACGAACATCCGCATAGATACACATCGCGACAACAAAATCATGCAGCACAACATTTTGAAGCATGGTTTTACCTATTGCGGCATCATCTATCTGCAATCAGGCGACGCAAGACTTGCATACCAAAAGATATATAATGGCTTGGAAACTGAAATATCGCTGTAAGCAATGCGGCTACGAGGCCGAGGTGTACGAGGGGCGTGGACTCTTTCGGCAGGAGATTACGGCCGTATCATGCCCCGACTGCCACACTATCCAGAACCTGGTGGTGGGTGGCATCATTGCCGACGTGGCACCATCGTACCGGAGCGAGGTGGGGCGCCTGTGTTTGCAATGTGGCAGCGATAAAATCAGCATTTGGGATAAGCGGACATGCCCAAAGTGCCAGGGTGTTATGGAAGAAACTGGAGAAAGAGAATTCTGGACATGATATAAACGAAAATGGATAATAAAGAAGAGATATTCCCGATTGTTGATGAAGCAGGGAACGTGATTGGCTCTGCCACACGAGGCGAGTGTCATAGCGGCTCAAAGCTTCTGCACCCCGTCGTTCATCTTCATGTTTTCAATTCCAAGGGTGAGATCTATCTGCAACGACGGCCTGAGTGGAAAGACATACAGCCAGGGAAGTGGGACACAGCGGTAGGTGGACATATAGACTATGGCGAGACTCCAGAAAAGGCTTTACGTCGGGAAGTTCGTGAAGAGTTAGGCATTACGGAATTTAAGCCAGAGTCCGTTGACAAGTATGTTTTCGAGAGTAAACGCGAGCGTGAACTGGTGTATGTGCATCGTACCATATATGACGGTGAGATACGCCCTTCAGCAGAAGAACTGGCCGGTGGTCGTTTCTGGACGATGCAGGAGATACGCGAGGCAATGGGCAAGGACATACTGACGCCTAATTTTGAGAGTGAGTTTAAGAGGTGCTTCGGAAAGTACTTAGGAATGAAATATGCTTTGTTTTTCGATATTGACGGGACGCTGGTGAGTTTCAAGACCCATGAGATACCACCCTCCACGATATTCGCTCTTACACAGGCCAAGGCTAACGGTCACAAAGTGTTCATTGCTACTGGCCGTCCTCCGTTGATTATTACTAATCTCAAAGCCATTGAACACCTGATAG
>JAEEGH010013532.1_pt1 | contig 18075 bp, 17 predicted proteins | sample 9134181 | NCBI WGS metagenome assembly JAEEGH01 (sample SAMN16246544, study PRJNA631951) | gut metagenome | biome: gut microbiome; feature: rumen; material: DP-attached | host: Bos | place: Iran: Karaj | collected 2018-10 | reverse complement strand
AAAAATATGACAATCATGCATGCCGGGCGGTAGCATTCTTGTCATATCATTACAAGGGATTTTGTGAGGATGGATTCAAGCATTTGACATGCGACAATCCATCCTTTTTAATCATCAGCTTCGTCCTGATCTGCCGCGATGGCACTGACGACGGAGCTTACCACGGAAATGACAACCGCAAAAATAATGATCAACAGTCCTGCTCCAAGAAGAAATATCGTTTCCATAAGGGGATTCTCCTAACTTTTTAACAGTTCATAAGTGCTTTTTCATAGTTTTTGATCAAAACCACTCACAAGGTTTTGATCAGGACCTTATTGTTTCGTAAGCAGTTTTTCCTTCTACATCATACCATACTTCCAATAAAAATCAAGAATTAGAATGGTTCCCTGGCAAAATTTATGAGAATGTTGAATCCGTGGCGAATTTTTGCTAGAATAAAAACGGTGGGTTTTTGGCAAAATCAAGCATTTGTGTAGGGAAAATGCATGGAACAATTTTACTTTTCAGAGGAATTAATGAATAAGCTTGAGCACATTTTAGATTGCTCGCTTTCCGTTTTGGAGGCGCCTGCGGGGTATGGGAAAACCACGGCCGTCCATCGGATTTTAGACGGCAGAAAGGAGCCTGTTTACTGGTATACTGCCGTGGAAAGCATTCCTGACAGTAGCTTTCGGTGGTTCATTCGCCAGATCAATCTTGTGGACGAAATCACGGCGGGAAAGCTTCAGGATTTGGGGTATCTCAACCGAAGCAATGCGGAGCAGGCGGCAAAAATTTTGATGGAGCTCAAGGTGGACGAGCCGCTCACTTTAGTATTCGATAATTTTCAGTTTGCACAGGCCAATTGGCAGCCACAGGTTTTAGACAGCCTGGCAAAGCGCCGTCAGGATGGCCTTCGTACCATTTTTATTTCCCAGAATTTTGGACGCCATCGAAGCGTTTTGTCCTCCCTGGAGGGCTCTATCTGCTATTTCCGTGGGCGTGACCTTATGCTGAATGAGCGGGACGTGGATGCCTTTGCGAAGCAGATGGGCGCGGATGTGAGCAGGGAAAAAATCAGGGAGATCTGTAAAAAGACGGATGGCTGGGCGGCGGCCGTTGCCCTATGCTTGGAAAGTGATCTGCAAAATCGGCCGCAGGAGGGGATTCAGGATATTGAGGATCTCTTGTTTTCTCTGTTTTGGAAGCGTTTGTCGGAGGGCACACAGGAGATCTTGCTTCGACTTTGCCTTTTTGACAAACTATCAGAAACGATTGTGGAGAAGCTGTTGCCGCCTGAGGACTTCCAGCGGGATGAACTTCGGCAATTAATCCATAGGGTTCCCCTCATTCGTTATCAAGAGGCGCGCAGAGAGCTCTATCCTCATGAGATTATGCTGCGATTCCTGCGGAATCGCCTCGCGCAGACGGACGAGGATTTTCGCAGGGAGGTATATCGAAACGCCGGCAGGGTTTACCAGAAAAATGGCATGAACCGCGCGGCAGTCAACTGCTTTTTCCATGCGGATGATGATGAGAGCATCCTTTCCTGCAATCTGGTATGCCTCATCACGGAGAGCTTTGATGGCATTTCTTACGCAGAACTGGCGGAAACAGTACTGCGCCGCTGCCCGAGGGACATTCAAAAGAAGTATCCCCTGTCGCTGCTTAGATTGTGCTATGGTCTATATGCGGGGTGTAAATTTCAGGAGTTTGAAGTACAGATGAAGCGGATCCATGCGCTGCTGGAGGAATTGGATGACCCTCAAATTCTTGGCGAATGGTATCTCGTGGATGCCTTTACGGACTTCCCGGACCTGAAAAAAATGGAGCAGCGATATATCAAGGCAGAGGAATTATTGGAACGACCCTCTGAGCTGTTTACGAAGGAGGAGCCCTTCCTGTTTGGATGTACCTCCATGTGGTACCTGCTGTATTCCAAGCCGGGGACCATGCTGGAGACGGCAGACGTCATGGACCGAGTGATGAAGCGGTACAACCGACTGACCAATGATCATGCAGCCGGCGCTGCAGAGATCTATCGCGGCGAGGCCTATTCCGTTCAGGGCAGGTTCGAAGAATCCGACATTCAGGCCTATACGGCAGCGTTTCTTGCGGAACAGGCGGGTAATGCACCGGCGGCCTATGGTGCGGCGCTTCTTTTGGGCATCAATGCGATTTACCGCTCCGACATGCTGGGATTGCAAAAGGCCATTGATTATTTGGAGAATAAGGCACAGGGCTTTCGGTTTTTGCAGGGGAAAATGCTAAATACCTATATGGTGGAGACCGTTCGAGGATATCTTTTAGGACTCATGATGGAGACGGGGCGTTCCGCCATCTGGACGCAGGGAGAAGCGGACCAGCTGTCCGACCTCACCTTTACCACCTTTATGATTAAGACCTGTCGCATCACGGATCTTTTGCTCAAGAAGGAATACGTCAAGGCGATCGCGTCCGTGGAAGCCTCCCTGGGGTTGGACGAGAGACTGATTTCTACCTCCACGCGCAACTTTATGTATTGCGGCCTTGCGCTTTGTTATCTGGCGATCGGAAGGGTGATCAAGGCGTCCGAATACCTGGATCAATCCCTGACGATTGCAGGGCAGGATCACAACTATACCTTCATCGCATGCTTTCGGAAGTATTTTCAGGTGCTGTTTCTCATGCCCCAAATCGCAACAAAGCATGCGAAGACCATCCGCGAGATTAAGGCGCTAAAGATCAATTATAATCGGGCGGATGAAAGCCATATCTTTGCCATGCTGGATGAGCGGACGGAGGATGAGGAGGAGCTGACCGAGCGCGAGCGCGAAGTGGCCAGCCTAGCGGCGAAGGGTCTGCACAACAAGGAGATCGCGAAGCGCCTGAATATTTCCGAGAATACGGTAAAGCATCACCTAAAGATTGCATTCCAAAAAATGAATATTGACAGGCGCAGCAAGCTTGTGGACATGCTCAGATAACAGAATATCGTTTTAGATGAGGCTCTTTGGCATAATGCCGGAGGGCCTTTTCTGTTGCATGTATCTCCGTTTTCCAAAAAGTTTCGAACAAAACATATTCTAACCCTTGGAATGCTGATTTTTCAAGGGTTAGAGGGTTTTGTTCATACTTTCCATAAATGAACAAAAACAGATATGTACAAAAATAGTTTTGTACATAAGTGATATGAGGAGTTTTGTACATTCACTCTTTGAGTATAATCTTTCATGCGCCCCAGAGGGTAGCAGAAAGGAGATAAACAAATGGGTGAGATTACAATGATCGATCCTCCGGAGAGGCATCAAAGGTACGCAGTGTACTCTCTTCGGAACAGTACGGATGATGGTCTGATCTATACCAGGTCATTCATCGTTCTTAAGAATGACTATGGAGTCATAGTCAGATTCACAAGGCTTCAGGAGTATGCGGGAGTGTATGAGAACAAGACATACAGACCGCTGTCGTCTAATCCTGAGGGTAAGCTTTACTACATAGTGAACATGCTGAATTATATCATCGTGGATCATGGTAGTAAGTATGGCGTAAAGCATCTCTTTGATATTACCAAGGACATGCTTAGGGATTACTTTAATGCATACGGATCAGAGCCATTGCCAGGCGGCGGGCATCGCAGCGCGGAAAGGGTTGAAGGGTGCATCTATTGTGTGACAGCCTTTATGTACAAGATATCTAAGGCCTTTGCAGGGTATACCAAGCTCAGGAAGAATGAGTTGTATGTGGAACGCCAGATCCGCACGGACAAGGGAACACTGGTAAAGAAGAACGTGCCGGGTTTTCAAGCGGTTATTGTAGATGACGGAGATGAGATATTCCGCGACCTGCACACGAAGGCATTGGAGATTCTTATCCCCATGGCATTCAGGTATGCTCCGGATATTGCCTTTGCCATATGCCTTCAGGCGTTTGCCGGACTCAGGGCAAGTGAAGCCATGAATGTAAGACAGGAGTGCAGTCCACTTGGATCGGGTCTCACTTTTACAGAGATAGGAGGCCATGTGCGCGATGTTAGGATCGACCTCAGAAGAGAACTGATGCTTAGGAGTGATGGTGCTGAGATCGGACAGATAAAGAAAGAGCGCATACAGAAAGTCTATCCGGCGTTTATCGGGACATTCTGTGCCGCTTATAAGCTCCACAAAAGGTATCTGCGGGGAGTCTCATATGAGAAGGAGTTTGCACCGATGTTTGTGAACAGCAATGGTATGGCCATGTCATATGAGAGTTACAGGCAGAAATTCCGGGATCTTATAGATAATTACTTGAGGGTCGAGCTCGTTAAGAGCAGTGATCCGGAACTCAGGATATATGGCCAGCTTCTGTATGAAAACAAGCTTGGAACCCATAGCCTGAGGCATTGGTTTTCCGTACAGCTCGTTTTAAGAGGGGAGGATATAGGCAGTCTCCAGTATTGGAGAGGTGACAGAAATCCGGAGTCGGCGTTTACATACCTGCAGAACAAAGGCGAGCTTATCAGGGAATTAAAGTATGCAAATGAAGCTCTGGCGGATACGCTTTTGCAGATCGGAGGTGAGTTGTATGGAGACCTTTGATCTTGAAACATTTATGGAGCATGTTGCCGGAATGGCGTGTGAGAACGGCTCCCTTTACAAGAATCGACAGAAAGATCGCGATGAACTTTTAGAGTTTATGGAGTGTAATTCCTGGTTCGGAGCGAGCAATACAAAAGAGGGAAAAACATATGTAAGCATGAACGATGCATGCCGTAACGCTTTGGGGATATGGCTCAGATTATATAAAAAAGGCGATGATGAAAAAGTGACTGTACTGATGGAGGTTATGCGGGCAAGGTATCCGCGCACGGCTGACAGGCTGACGGACTTTTTCAAAGGGAAAAGCCAGGACAAAAATCAGTGGATGCTGATCGACTTTATGTTAGGGCGATTATCGAAGGAACTGGATGAATATACGGATGAAGAAATGTGTGATTTTGTGCAGGTGGCGTATTCTGAACAGCAGATTGTCAGGATGAAGATGCTTGCCGAGTTCCTGAACTTTCGCACAGACAATGGTCAGCTGTCCTACTGGAAGTACAGGTTTAAGAGTCACCAGCTGATAAAGCCGGACAATAAAGCGTATCAGATAAGAAATTATTCCAGGATGGCATATATCGTTTTCAACGAAGAATCATGGGAAGATAACAGGCTTGTGCAGAAAGCGCTAAAAAGCCGGAGGGCAGCCATGTTATGGACGTTCACGGCACTTCATTTTATCTGTGCCCTGAGGACAACGGACATGATACGTCTCCCTATACCAACTCTGCCATATACGGGAGAGACATTGCGGCAAAGGATTGAGGATGGAGAGTATACGCCTAAGGATGCCCGCCAGGTTTCTATGGAAATACAGTACAGATGCGAAGTTATTGGCAAAAGGCCGAATAAAACCCGGAAAAAGTGCATAGCACCTGCAGTAAAGTTTTTTATTCCTGAAAGCTTCATAGAACCGTTTGGGTTTATCGCATCGATTTCGCTGTCATACCGAAAAGAGGGAGATCCTTTCGTGGAGACAGACTTCTATCTGGATGAGATAATGCGTTTCTTCGGAAAGGACTATTCCGATGCGATCGGATACAAGATGTTCCGCACCCGTAAAGCAAACAAAGCATATCTGCAGGGAATAGAAGCTGTTGCAGAGGATGAACCGGGAAAGCCTAAAGGATATATGCTGGCAGCCCTTGCCAGAAGCCATAAGGGCGGGATTGGAACCCTTCCGGAGATGACGGATGTGTATCTGCGTGATGCTGAATTCACCGGATATGATCCTGATTTTATAATGCGGGAAATGTTTGAAAGGGGAATCTTTGGCTTCATACCGGCTATGCTCCTTGCTATGTACAAAGGAGAGGAATTCAAGGAATTATCCGTTAGTGATCAGACCAAAGTAATAAAGACTATAGGGCTGAAAGCATGGCAGATTGAGGCGATATCAGAATCAGTGGCGTTATCGTATGAGCACGCAGGAAATATAGTAAACGCTACATTGCTTGAAGCCGGAGGACAAACCGCGTTAAAGGATACGCTGCAGCATTTGGCCGCTTCAAATGCACCATCGAAGCAGGATGAGTGTTTGTGTCTGCGGACGGCCGCCGGTTTGCCCTGTATGAATCCCGGCAGGACGTGCTGTCTGGGATGCGGTTATGAGATCTACACGAAATCAGCATTGGAATTGCTGGTAAGGGAGTATGTCAGGCTGAATTATAAGCTTAAGAAAGATGAGAGCGGGCGTATATCCAGGATCTTAAAATCGTATGTCATTCCATCAATCATGCAGATGTTACAGAGCGTTGAGATGCTTTATCCCGACACGGACATGAGCATATTAAAGGAAATTGTTGAAAGGGGGATAAAAAATGCCACTCATGATGGGAAATGAGGCATACAGCGGCTTTGAGAGGTCATTGGCAGTATGCGAGATAGATGAAAAACTGATCGGTATGGCAAAGGAACGGTTTGCTGAGTATCTAAAAAAGGGTGTCATAAAGGATAGTCGCTTTGGTGATGATTCATGGGATACCTACGATGAGATAAGGAATTGCTGCCTGGATTTTTCTTTTGACAAGAAAGCTTTTGCCGGCAACACGCAGGACTGGATCGGGTGTACGGCAAAGTGCTATTCAGATTGCCTGAGAACTTATGTGTTGATGAAGTTTGGGGAGCTTTCTTTGCTGAGGCTGCAGAAGGTGTTGAACAGCATAAGGGAAATTGCAGGTCTGTCGCTGGAGGATATGACGGAGTATGGAAATGAAAATACAGAGTTGAAAAAGCATATTGTAGATTTTCTTGGGCTTATACCACAGTCAAACGAACTGCGGGAATCAGTGATGGAGGATCTTGAAGAAGCGGCGTTAAGAAAAAAGCTTTCGGATTCCAGGGATCTGTCGGCGTTCAGGTACTTCCTTGATTTTGGAAGACATATGGAAGAGTTTTGGAATGCTGCCGATGCGCATGAGCGGTATTTCTATTTCCCGGTATGGTTCTGGTGGAACCTGACATCAATTCTGCCGCTCAGGACAACAGAGTATTTAATGACGCCAAGGGACTGTATCATAACGGAGGATGATAAAACGCTTATACAGATCAGGAGGACGTTGAACAAGAAAAAGGGCAGGAAGCATGGATACAAGATCAATGAAGATTACAAGATCTGTACATATGAGATTCCTGAGGATATCGCAGAAGAGATCCGCAAATACATAAAGATAACTGCCGATATGCCTGGGACGTCTCTGGAAACACTGCTCATACCGGACAGATCTGGATCCTGCGGATATTTCAGCTATGGTCAGATGGTTCTACGGCTTAGAAAACTTTGTGATCATATGATGAATGATGAGAATTATCCAATTCATCTTGGGGATACAAGGCACCTTGCAATGATCAACCTTATTCTTTCGGGTGGATCGCCGACGATCTGCAGGGAACTGGCAGGGCATGAAAGTATAGACATCAGTTCCGGGTATTATGCCAATCTTTCGAGTGTTGTTGAAGGAATGGTGTTCAACGAATTCCACGGCGGGAGAGAGAAATCCGCTCTTAAGGAAGGGCGGTATTATATTGCAGTCCCTGAGGGAAGCGTAAAAGTACATGAGGGGTGGTGCTCCAGTCCGAGGATGATCGGAGGGGATGTAGGAGATTGCATTGGAGCATATATTCCTGACGGAGAGATCGGGGATTGCCAGACATGCAGATATTTTTACCCTGAGAAAAGAGGGTTACAGCTTGATATAAGCAAGCGTGCGAAAGAGGATGTTGATGCCGGAGGAATATACCTGATGCAAATGATAGAGCTTGTGAGGAAAAGCCTCGGATGTGAGGAGGATATTGCATCTGCAATTCTGCGTATCAGGGGCAGCGCGGACCGTTATGGGAAGCTTTTTGCGAGAAGATTAAAGGAGGAGCAGTGATGGGAAGACCAAAGAAGATCAGTTCACAGGAACTGGTGGAACTGACGGATGAATACTATGAGGCAGAGTGCTATGGTGATCCGAGACGCCTCAAGTTCAGCAAGATTGGAGCATTTGCAAGAAATAAAGGAATCGACGTTGCAGATTACGATTTTAAGAGAGATGAAAATGTCAGAAAACGGATAGAGGAACTTACATCGCTGGCTGATCTTGTCAAGGAAGACGAGCATGTAACCGCATATAGGACGCTTGATGTAGAATCCATTCTGAAGAGATGCAGGACAGTGGATGATATCACGGCTGCATTGAGGGAGATGGATGAGTACTGGAAGAAGACTTGCGATTATGCACAGTCTCTGATAACTCGTGATCAGGAGTTCATGCGTGAAAAGAGTGCGCTGGAAAGGAAGATCAGAAATCTTGAAGAGGAAATAGAGTCGCTGTCTTCAAGCGTAAAGGAAAGCGAGAAACAGGCAAATGCGGTGACCAGAGAAAACGTGTATCTTCGGAAGATGTTAAGGACGTATCTTTATCCGAACCTTGCCAATGAACTGCTCCGGGAAAAAGGGGAGACGCACGTACCTGATAATACTGCAGTGAAGCCCGAGGCGTTTGCGGTACTTATTGATGGGAAAACTCCATCGGCATTCAAGGGGATTCAGCATCAGGAAAAGGAGCCGGAGGATTGGAAGGACACTCTGCAGAAGGCACTGGAAAGGCAGGTTGATACGGATGGCGAGTAGGCTGATCCCCGGAGTAAATGACCTTGCCACGCTGTACCCGGATATTGCGGCCGAATGGGATCCTGAAAAGAATGAGGAACTGAAGCCGTCTATGGTTATGAAAGGTACGGATAAAAAAGTGTGGTGGAAGTGTGGTATCTGTGGTTATGAATGGAAGACCGCCATATATCACAGGACCGCCGGACATGGTTGTAACAGGTGCGCGTGCAGGAAAGCTCTGCTGAAACCGGGTGAGAATGACCTTAAAACAGTATGCCCGGAACTGGCTGCGGAGTTTTGCGCTGAAAAGAATTATCCGCTGACATCTTCAGATTATACGGCATGGTCGCAGGCTAAGGTCTGGTGGAAGTGTAAAGCTGGGCATATATATGATGCGACGATCAGTCACAGGAGAGGCGGTAAAGGATGTCCGTACTGTGCTGGTAATAAGATACTTTCCGGATATAACGACATTGTCACCAAGGAGATGGACTATGTCTCAGACTGGGACTATGAAAAAAACACTGACATAAAACCCGAGAAGGTAGGACCGGGCTCTACCGTTAAGATATGGTGGAAATGCAAGAACGGTCATAGTTGGCAGGCAGCACCATATTCCAGGACGAATGGGAACGGATGCCCATATTGTGCAGGAAATACTGTTGTAAAGGGCGTGAATGATGTTGAGACTATGATGCCGGACATCCTTTCTGAATGGGATGTTCAGAAAAACGGGGATGTGAAACCGCATATGATAGCACGCACCTCACGTAAAAGGATTTGGTGGCTGTGCCCTCAGGGCCACAGCTATGAGATGAGTGCCGCATTGAGAGACCGTGGCTGTGGTTGTCCATATTGCGCAGGAAAGCGTGTGCTTAAAGGGTTTAATGACTTTGAGTCACAGCATGCCGAACTGATGCCCGAGTGGGATTGGGAGAAAAATCTTATCTCTCCGGATGAGATTACATGTTACACCCACAAAAAAGTATTTTGGAAGGATGTGCTGGGGCATTCATATCGCTCAACGGTGGCGAACAGGGTAAATGGAAATGGCTGTCCGTACTGCGCAGGCAGGATGGTACTGAAAGGTTTTAATGATCTGGCTGCGAAAGCACCGGAGCTGGTGGACGAATGGAATTATGAGAAGAATGGCAACTTAAAGCCGGATGAAGTAACCAGTGGGAGCAACAAGAGTGTTTGGTGGAAGTGTCTTCAGTATCATCACGAATGGCACGCAGATGTTGTTAATCGTGTTAAGGGCACTGGCTGTCCATATTGCAGCAACAGGAAAGTGCTTAAGGGCTTTAATGATTTCGAATCAAAACATCCTGACCTGGCTTTGGAATGGAATTACGATCTGAATGGGAAAAAGAGGCCTGAGGATTACGTTTATGGTTCTCATAAGTATGTCTGGTGGAGGTGCAGCTATGGGCATGACTATAAGGCTTCGATTATGGACAGGCACTATGGAAGCGGCTGCCCGTACTGCGCAGGAGTAAAAGTATTGGCAGGATTTAACGATCTTGAAACGCTTACACCATGGATTGCGGAAAGCTGGGATTATGAAAGAAATCGTGGATTAAAGCCATCTGATGTTATGCCATACACGAATCGGAAGGTATGGTGGGTTTGTGAAAATGATCATCATTGGCGCTCATATATTGAAGCAAGACAGCATGGATCAGGATGTCCATACTGTAGCGGGTTGATACCAAGAAGATCATATTACGTGTGATTGTTGAAAATCAGCCATTAAAGCGGTTTTCATAGACAAGGAGGTAGTGATTAACACTATAAGGGCACCCAATATAGGGTAATACGAAAAATTGAATATAGAGGAAAAGAGTACGAAAAAAGCACCCGGAAACCAACGGCAAATTGAGAAATCCGGATGCAGGATCGTGGATCCCATCTGCATTATAACACGATGGTGGGATAGTAGGGACTCTTTTCAGAACACAGGCGAAACCCGGAAGACTTATTCACGAAAGGAGCTTCCAAAATCGCAGTAAAAAGAGCGCTGAGAAATGAACAAAATCAGGCTCTTTTTTCTTTTGGGTTTTGTCTTAAAAATACATTTTGAACAATAAAACAGTAATCTGCGATTTTGGAAAAAAAACAAAGGCAGGCGTTTTTTCGCACGGTAGGCGCACCTCAGACACTTGTAATCGCACTTGGTGCAGGCTTTGGCGTTTGGAAGCAATCAACCTGATGGTGAGGTACGGCAACGATAATCCCGGCAAAAAGAGCCTGGCATGAAGCGTGTGACACGGGACGACGGAAACGGGTGGTATAAAAACCACCAAAAACTACCCATTAGTAGGATGTGCAAAGAGGAAACTTGTTGTATGATACTTACGGAAAGACAAGGATACGGAAAGAAAAGAATAAGAAAAGGGTAAGAAAAGGAGAAGGAAGGTAAGGATACGGAAAGGAGGGCGCAGTATGGAAAAAGTATTGAATAAGGTGACGCCGCTTCCGGGGTTCCTTCTTGTCCTGCAGTTCCTCAATGGCAGCATTGCCGTGGTAAACATGGCCCAGAGGGTCGGTACGGTGCGATTTGCCAAATTGCTGGATACGGATTTTTTTGCCACGGCGAAGGCGTGTGGTGATCGGATCATTTGGTCAGATGGAAAGAACCGAGTAGATGCATCCTGTGACGAGATCTTGGACATCATGATGATGGACTGAAAGAGGGGACAACGGAGCACTTATGGGAGCCGGGGAGAAGGAATGATAGAGAGCATTATGGGAACCAGGGGGAAGGAACAAACGGAGGGGAAATATGAAGGCAATGCATTATCAGAATTTCGTAAATAAGATGGATGACGTTTTTCAGACCTATGCAGAAAAAACGGCCATTGTGGATTATGTTTCGGAGGAAATCGTAAATAGGTATTCCTATGAGGCGTTATTTGAATATACGATGCGTATAAAAATGGCGCTTGCGCGGCAAAACGTCATTACGAAGGAGAGAGTGGCCGTTTTGACAAAAACTTCCGCACATAGCGCGATGCTTCTTTTGGCACTTTCCTATTTGGGCTATGTCGCAGTGCTGCTTGACGTGTCACTTTCCTTGGAGGAGCGCAGCCGCATTCTGAAAGAGACGAAGCCGTCTGCCATCATAACGACGGAGAAGCTTCTTCCTTTGCCGGAGGACGAGCTTTGGTCCTCGCACCCGGTTTTTTGTCTCCAGGGAGCAGAGGGGATCATGCTTCAGAATCCTGATCATAAGGCATGCGAAAAATCGAAGTCTTTTGGGGACGAGGACGTTCTTGCCATGCTCTATGCGCCTGAGAACAATGCAGACGCGCAACGCGCCGAGGTTACTTGTCAGAACATAGCATTTTATGCCGGTTTCAGTGCCCAATATGCAGAATATGATGCAAGGGCAAGGTTTCTGCACCTTTTGCCGCAGACGCAGGTCGCTGGATATACCATGCTGTTTATCAATTTTTTGCAGGGCTCAGAGATGGCATTTGTGCCTGAAATGAGTGCCGAAGGACTTTCGATGGGACTTCGCGCATATGAGCCGACGCACCTGGTCATGCTCCCCAAGGTGTATGAGACCATTCGTCATAAGATCGAAACCGAAATTGAGAATCGCCCCAAGAGTGCGCAGCTCCTGTTTCATTCCTGCAAGGCATTGTCTTCAACGGTTCGAAGGGTTACGGGACATGGCATGAAGCATCTGATGAGACCCTTCTATGCGTCGGCGTTTGGCAGAAACATTCAAGTGATCGGTTGCGAGGCATATGCCTGTCCCGTCGAGACCGTTCGGTTCTTCCGTGATTTGGGCATTGGGTTTCTAAACCTGCAGAGTACGACTAGTCGCTAGAGCGTTTCATAAGGGTAAGATGCCTGGGTCAAAAGGGGAGTTATGAGGGGGCCGTGAGGGGGCACATACAAGAAAGGGAAGCATTGAAAATATCAGTGCTTCCCTTTTTTGACATGTCGTAAAGCCGCGTATTTCCTGCTTTTTTTCGATTTTTCGTTCCCGTATGTCAGGTGGTTTTCGTCAAATGGACGAAAAAGAACGAATTGCGGAAATCGTATTGACAGTCGTCTTGTTTTGGTGTAAAGTGCAATTACCTTGAAGGGGTAAGCATTCTTCAAGTTCTAAGTTCTGGCTTTTCAGCCAACAATCCCAATGTTTTTTATGGGTACTTAGGCGTGTTTTTTGCGCCCAAAATTTGGACCATTCGAGAAATGGCGCCGTTTTTCGGATGTGTTTTAGGAAGTCGCGGACAGGAAAATTTTATCGGTTTGAGAGACAGAATTTAGAAAGGATAAGGCCGAAACGGAAGGAGGAATGAAGAAAGGGAATGAAGGAAGAGAAAGCGTCTCGTGAGGATAAGGCAGAAGCGAAGGGACAGCTGACGGAGCTGGTACAGGATTATTTGACGCAAAAGCAGGCCATTTTAATGCAGGTAAAAAAGGGGAGTCTGAGTAGGGAGGAGTTTCTGGAGGAAGTGCGCGGGCATATAGCGCATTATTATCCTTCGCCTGCCAGGCAACAGGAAAAGCTTCTTCAGAGCTTTGAACAATATGTGTTTGGATACTCGATTCTTTCGCCACTAATCGATGATCCGGACATCTCAGACATTCGCGTGGTGGCACATGACAATATCCGCGTAAAGAAACTCGGCGCGCGGATGGACGCAAAGCTTAAGTTTTCTTCTGAAAAGGAGTATCGCACGTTTATTGATTACGTGGCGACCAAGAACCAGGTGAACGTGTCCAACGTCAATGCCATCCAAAGGTTTACGGACAATGACAGTCATCCCGATTTTATTCTGCGTTTTACGGTTTCCATGCCGCTGGTCAATACCTATGATCAGCCCTATCTCTGTATTCGTAAGGTTCCGAAGGATTTTCCCATGCTAAAAAAGCTGATGGAGAGGGAGATGTTGGATCTAAAGACGGCAGAAATGCTCGCACTGCGGTTCCGCAGCGGCTCCACCTTGATCTGCGGAGGAAATTCTTCGGGAAAGACAACGCTGTTGAATGCCTTGAAGGAGACGCTTCCTGACAATATGGCTGTTCTGGTGACGCAGCAGGCAGATGAGCTGACCACCATGTATCATCCAGACATGATGTTTTTGCATTCCTTGCCTGGGGCAGGAGAAAGTCAGGTGAATTATGACCTGAAGGACATTAGTATTGCCGGACTGACCATGGACGTGGATTTCTTTATTATCGGCGAGGTAAAGGGTGAGGAAGCGCTGTATCTCTTGAATGCCGCCTATACGGGGCAGCTCTGCGCTGCAACCATTCATGCGCCGTCCGCGGATAAGGCCTTGGAAAAGCTGGTGGACTATTGTCTGTACGAAAGTAAGTACAACAGGGACGAACTAATGAAAATGATGGATTGCTTCCAGACGGTTGTATTCATGGAGCATTATAAGGTGAAGCAGGTGTTTGCCTGTACTGGCTGGGACAGAGCGACAAGGGACTTGAAATACGAAAGCCTGCTATGATCGCAGAAAAGCCGAGGAAGCCTGGGGTAAACGCTGTCCACAGGATAGCACGGGAAACGCAAGGTTTTGCTCTAAGGCATGCGGGAGGACGTGGAAACGCGGGGAAGGAGAGAAATGGAGAAGGTTAGGGGACTGATTGCAGTGCTTTTGTGGATTGGGTTTTTCCTCGCATTTTATCGCATGGGAAAGCTGCGGGCGATTCAAAAGCTTTTACAAAAAACAAAGCGCAGTATGGACGAAGCAACGAGAAGGCGATTGCTTGAGAGCAGGAGCAAGCTGACGAAGCTAGAGGGCGAGGAAGGGTTTTGGTTCTTTCTGGAAAGACAGCTTTGTTATAGTGGGTTAAGGCGAAGACTCCCTTTTTTGGAGGCGGAACGCTTTGTGCTTTTGACGGTGCTGCTTGGATGCGGATTGTTTTTGGGTGGCCTGATGCTGGGAGGTTTCCTCGTGGGACTGCTGAGTATTGTGGGACTTTTGGCGGCGGAATGGTTTATCATCACGCTTGGGAAGGCGATGGAGATGCACGCAGTCAATGAAAATCTGATGAAGCTTTTAGATTTCTTGGGGAATTATAGCGTGACGGCCGGGGACGTGATTTCTGTCTTTGGACAAATCAGCAAATTCATGGATGAGCCGCTGCAAAGTGCCTTGGAACAATGCTGCGTCGAAGCGCAGACGACGGGTGACGTCGGAATGGCACTGTTATCCCTGGCAGATAAGGTGGAGCATCCGCAGTTTAAGGAGCTGGTGCGAAACATCGAGGTGAGCAGTAGGTATAGTGCAGACTTTTCCGTGCTGGTACAGTTTAGCAGAAGGAGCGTCAGGGAATTTCTAAGGAGCGGGAGAGAGCGAAAAAGCTTGCTTCGCGAGGCGGGAATCAACATGGCCCTGCTGCTTGGCTTGTCCGTCTTCTCGCTGGTGACGGTAAATGGCCTTTTAGAGGCATCTGTCTGGGACATTCTATTTACCTCCCTGCCAGGACGCATTGCGCTTGGGGTCGTATTGGGAATACTGTTCTTGTTTGGAATGCAGGTGTATCGATTGGAAAGTTGAGCAAGGGAGGAAGAGGATGAGTTACTTAGAAGTTTGTGCCCTGTTAGCTTGCATGTTCCTCTTTTTGGGTGTGCTAAGTCTTGGACTGACAGGCTTTCGGCGGGAACAAAGTGCCGGAGCAGGACGGAGAAAGGTCATGTACCGCATGGCGGAAAAGGGAAGAAGCCTTGCCTGGTATGAAAGGACAAAGCAGTGGCTCATTCGAAATGGGGCGAGCTATCATTTTGGAGAAAAAATAGGGCCGATGGGATTTCTGCTTCTTCGAATATTGCTTGGAATCACAGGCCTTCTGGTGTTTTTCTTGCTGGCGCCGTCCTATGGGATTCTGGCAGGAACCGTGCTGTTTTTTCTCCCAAGCGGATTGGTGCTCTACATGAATGGAAAGGACAATCTGAGAATGCTTCCTGACCTTAAGCACATGTATCATTCCCTGGAGATCCAGACGAGGGCAGGCGTGTTTGTGACGGATGCCATGGCTGAGCTCTATGGGTCTGTCAGGGAAAGGCGTCTGAAGCAGGCACTGTTGGAGCTGGCGGGTGATCTTGTGATGCGCTCCGACTTAGGAGATGCCTTGGAGAGGTTTCAAAGGAAATTTGACAATCGATATGTGGACTCCCTTTGCATGATCATCTTACAGGCGATGGAGTCGGGACAATCCGTGGATTTGCTCAGTGATCTTTCCGAGCAGATCAAGGACATGGAGGCGTCCGTATTGAGTCAAAAGAAGGAAGCGCTGGATCGCAGCGTGACCTTCTATCAACTGGGGATTTTGATTGCCGTCATGGGCGTTGTGCTGTATGCGTGCGTTACGCAAATGTTTGCGGCGGCGACGGGATTTTGAAAAAAGGAGGGTTAGAAAATGAATCAGTTATATGTTGCATTGGAAGGAATGAAAAGTTGGGTATCAGGTTGTAGGTTTGGGCTTGCGCTTGCCAGGGAGACGGAAAAATGGAAGAACAGGCTTAGAAAGGAAGCCGAGGTGATGGATCCCGGAATTGACGGTATTTTGGTAACGGTAGGTCTTTGCATCATCGCGCTGCTACTTTGCGTGGTAATGAAGGACAGTCTGTCCACCTTTATTCAGACGATTGTGTCTTCCATGCAGACAAAGGCTACGGGAATCCTGACGGGTCCGACGCCATAGGAGGTGAGCGCCATGAGCCTTCGACAAGGAAGTAGGGTGGCGCGGAAAAGGGAAGAATGGCAGGAGGGAAGCATTGGAGACCTCCTGTCCGTTCTGCTCTGCATACTGGCCATGACGATTGTTATGACGACATTCTTAAACCTTGTCCAGCTGGTCAATCAGAAGACGATGGTGGGACAATTGGCAAGAAATTACGTCCTGCGGATGGAGACGGTTGGATACTTGAAGCCGGAGGATGAGGTTGCTCTTCGGCAGGAGCTGGAGGGGATAGGCGTTTCGGAAATCACCTTGGAGGGAACGACGCGAGCTCCCGTGACCTATGGGGCTGAAATTACACTTTATGTGGCCGGAAAGATAGGAGGAGAGTATGCCTTTGAAGAAAAAAGAGTATCCACGGCAAAGCATTAAGAAAGGTGCCTTGGGGGGCATGGAGGAAGGACAGATTACGGTTTTTGCAGGGCTATTTTTTACGCTCTTTTTTGCCGTGGTACTCTCTGGCTATCTTCAGATGGAGATGATCCGTTCTTCCTCGGGGTATCTGGAGGATGCCCTGGCGGCATCGGGATTGGCAGCAGCCTTAATTGACGTCAGGGAATATGGAAGTAGCCATGTCCTTAGAATTCGCGATGCCGAAGAATCCTACGAGCAATATTGCGCCTGTCTGAAAGCCAATTTGGGACTGGATGAAAATTGGGAATGCAAGAACAAACGCCTGATTTCAGGACGGGTAACATTAGAGAATTATACCATTTATAACGTGACGGAAGATCAAGTGGAGTATTGCCGGTTAGATGGCGGAGGTCAGGAATGGCATTCAGGAAGTCTGGGTCAGGTTTTTGCACCCAATGGACAGGTGGTAGAAAGAACGGGTACCTACGGGGAAATCAGTTATCCCTTCCTCGGACTTTGGGGGCTGACGATGCAGGCGAGAAAAGGGAAGCTGGTAGATATTGTGGGAGAGAATTGATAAAAGGAGTAAGGGTGAATGGAGCATGGAAAAAGAGATACAGTTGCAGGGCGTGCAATCAAGCTATGGACGGGTGCAATTTTTGCGGCATTTCTTGCAGCTGCAGCAGTTTACGCGGCGTTATTGCAGGCAGAGAAAAACGTACTGTCAGAATATGAGAAGGCCCAGGCGTGGGTAGCCATCAAGGATATTCCGGCGGGAGAACTGTTGACGGAGGCAAATGCAAAGGAGTATTTCGCAGCAGTTTTGGCAGACGTATCGCTTGTGCCAGAGACTGCTTTGGAATCCGGAGAAGAGGCAAAGGGCTTGGTGACCGTAGCAAAGATTGAGAAGGGAGTTCTTTTGACAAAGGGGATGTTCCAGCCCTTGGAGGAAATCACAAAGGGGATGCAAGAACCGGTTGTGGCAGGCTTTAAGGCAGAAGACCTCAGCCAGGTGGTTGGGGGCGTTCTGCGGGCAGGAGACAGGATTCACATATATGCTTCGGAGGAGGAAACGACGAATTTAATTTGGGAGAATGTCTATGTCCAGCAGGTCTTTGATGCAAGCGGAAGGGCCATAGGCAATGAGGACAAGGAGACGGCAGCGCAAAGAATCAATGTCTTTTTGGACAAGGATGAGGTTGAGGCGTTTTATTCCAGATTGGATCAAGGAAGCCTTAAGGTTGTAAAGATCTGGGAGATGGGAGGAAGGAAATGAAGCAGGGGAAAGTAGTTCTTAACTTGGGGGGTATGATAGGACTCATTCTTGCCTCGGTATGGCTTTCAGGATGCACGCCAGACAGGCAGAAAGATGCT
>JAEEGH010013531.1_pt1 | contig 18075 bp, 11 predicted proteins | sample 9134181 | NCBI WGS metagenome assembly JAEEGH01 (sample SAMN16246544, study PRJNA631951) | gut metagenome | biome: gut microbiome; feature: rumen; material: DP-attached | host: Bos | place: Iran: Karaj | collected 2018-10 | reverse complement strand
ATATCTTGCTCTTCAAGATGCCTTGCGCCAAAATGGGCCAAAAATCCGGATTCTCAATGGAAGTGTCGTCAAAAAAACAGGAAAACCCGGCATCAGCCAATGCCTTGTATATGCCTTTGGCAATCTTTAAGTCTTTATGGCTGTAACTAATAAATATATCGTATTCCATATTTGCTTGTTTATCGCAAAACATTGCCTTTTGTTATTCCAAATAATACTTCCTCCGTTCTTCATCCGTTAGCGGCCTGTCCTTGAAACGCTCTCGGGTTTGGTCGATGAGTTCTTGGAGGGGTGGGAAGTCCCAAATGCGGGCAATATAGTATTTTCTTTTATCTTATTCCTTTAAATACAATGCTCGTTCCTCAGGGGTAAGCAAAATGCCGTCGCCTGGATCGAAGACCTTGAAACGCTCACGGGTTTGGTCAATGAGTTGTTGCAACGACGGAACATCCCAAATCTTGACAGTCTCATCCCATGAAGATGATACTATTCTTGTCCCTTCTGGATTGAAAGCAACGGAAACGATTAATGAAGTGTGTCCTATCAAGTCTTGTACCACCTCGCCTGTCTCAACATTCCAGACAACCAAGTCTCCATCTTCACCGGCAGATGATACAGCTAACTTTCCATCAAAGCTAAAAGCCTCAAGTGCTCCATAATAGGCATCATCAAGTTCTAATTCTAATGGTCTTATCCTCAATTCTTCACTCGTTTCCATATTCCAAGCACAAATTCCGTCTTCATTAGTTGATACGACATATTTTCCGTCTTGGCTAACCCATGTCGTAACACCCGTAATAACTCGCACCTCCTTTCCAGTCACGGCATCCCATATTCGAAAATAGTCTCCATATAAACCTAAAGCTGACATAACATATTTGCCGTCGGGGGTAAAGGCAACAGAGTGGGGCTCAGACTCTTCCTCTCTTATCAACTCATTGCCTGACTTAGTGTCCCAGATGCGGACGGTGTTGTCGTATGAAGCTGATGCAATGCGTTTTCCGTCGGGACTAAAAGCAACAGATTCGATACCTTTTGTGTGTCCCTTTATGGTACCCAGTATTCTTCCTGTCTCAGCATTCCAAATGAGAATAGTTCCATCATATGACCCTGACACAATTCGACTACCATCAGGACTAAAATCTGCGTCACAAAAAAAATCCGTATCACCAACCATTCTTTTCAGTTCCTTTCCTGTCATAGCATCCAAGATACGAATAATGTTATCTGAAGTCATCATGATATACTTCCCATCAGGACTATATGCAACGGAATTAGAACCATGTTCCGAACTATTTTGCAATGACAACAGTTCATTCTTATCTTCATCAATGATTCCAAATAAAACATTACGGATTTGAATACGTTTAGTAATCTCATTTTTATATACAATACGCTTACCATCAGGACTAAAAGAAGCAAAACAGCCATCCCATGCGGCCCCAGTATATGTTCCTCGTTTATATCCATCTATATCCCATAGGCTGATTTGGCCAGAATACAATGAAGTAGAAACAACATATTTCCCGTTGGGACTAAATTCAACAGTCCAGGCTCCTGCGCTTTCCTCGAAGGTTTCCAGTTTCTCACCCGTTTCTACATCCCAAATATTAATGTCTGGACATATAGACAAAATAGTTTTTCCATCTGGGCTGAAAGTGGCGGAGCGAACACCACGTTCGTATGCTTCTATAACTTTCAGTTCTTTTCCAGAAATAGCATCCCAAATGCGAATAGTTCCGTCTTCAGAAGCAGACACGATACATTTTCCATCTGGACTATAGGAAACAGAATTGATGTCTTTCTTGTACCCCGAAAAGGTTTTAAGGATTTTCCCCTCCCCCATCTTCACGTCCCAAATAGCAATAACATTTTCGTCAAGATTGCCAGCAGATGACACTAAATATTTGCCATCAGGACTGAAAGCCATGGATCTCACCCATCCTGTGTGTTCTAAAGTTTGTAACATTGTTCCTGACTCAGTGTCCCAAAGACGGATGGTTTTATCCCAAGAAGCAATTGACGCAACACTCCTACCATCAGGGCTGAAAATAGCGGAACAGACACTAGAATAACCAAGTTTATTCAACTCAGTACCAGTCTCAGCATCCCAAATACGAATGGTATTATCAAAGGAGGAAGTCGATACGATGCGTTTACCGTCAGGACTAAAGGCGGCAGATTCGACCCGGTCAGTATGCCCTTTGAGTAAGGCGTTATTTTGACCACAAGCCTTCCTCAAAACGGTTTCTGCCTCATTCGTATAAGGTCTGTCTGGATGCTCCAAGTCCTTAGGCAAAACCGAAACCGCCAAACGCTGCGCCAAATAGCAATCGCCTTCTTCTACAAGCTTCTTGGCACTTTTGGCAGCAGAAATGGCTTGAGACTCCAAATATTTCGGTTCCAACTCATTTGGCAAAGCTACTGTGTAATACAACACTTGGTTGGGCCCGATTGGGTCTGTGGTCAAATAATATTCCGCCGACATCGAGCTTTTTAGCAAGAAGTTGCGATAGCATACGCCATCGGAATCGATATCTTTTTGGGGGTTGATATGAATATACCATAGATTGTCAGTCACCCTCACCATTGGTTCATCGGGGCTCTCCTCGGTGCATACGATATTCAAGTCGTCAATGCTGCTATCAAAAAAGATGGTCGCTATTCCATTATCAGTCGAACGATCCACTTTCGATTTGTCTGGACTCAAGGTCACTTGCAGGGTCTGAGCCTGAAGAAAGTTGACATTCAGGAGCAAGACTCCTAATAACAAAAGGCAAAAATCAATTCTCTGTTTCATAAATCATAAAATCTCTGAGGTAATACTTATCTTGTTCGTTTTCAATATTGCATGCTGGCTGCCAAGTCCTGACATGGATGATGGGGGTTTGGTCAGATTGTTTGAAATCAATCATGAGAAACACAAAACCTGGCATTTGATTTTCCAGATTATCGCCTCCATCCTGATCTTTCCATAATTGACTGAAATTGACACCATAGATTTCTGGATACTTTTTGTGCTGACGGATCCTCAACCCCGCAATGCTTAGTTTTATGGACTGGTTGGAATCAAAGATGCCACGAAGTCGTTCGATATACTCTATACGGTTTTCAATAATTGTCTCGTAAGGCCTTACCTTTCTTGTTGAAGGAACAAGTTCTTTGTTTCCTGTGGGTAAGAGTTTCTTGGTCTCTGTGATGATAAGGGCGTCATCGCTGAAGAACTGCTCAATATATTCAATTTCCTTATGCTCGTAGGCGGCCTCGTATGTCGCAAGGAAATCCTCAATGAACAATCGACGTTTTGAATCGATTTGTTCAGAAGTCTCCTGGGCAAAACTCGACATACCAATCAAGGAAATCAAGGTAATGAATATAACTTTTCTCATGGTTTTTAATTGTTTATGTTAATAACCAAACGAAGTCCCGCACCACGGCGGTTAACAAATGGGGAGTCAAAATATCTCGTACTAACCTTCATGTCGTACAAGTTGCCCATGCGGAAATCGCCTCCACGAAGCACCCGATTCATTCCTTTCTCAGGCCCTTTCGGATTGGTCTCCTTATCCTTATTGTACAAACCAAAATAATCCTCACACCATTCATTGACGTTTCCCGTCATGTCATAAATGCCAAGTTCATTATATCTTTTACCACCCACGGCGTGAGCTGATGTCAATTCATCAAAGGATGTCCATCCCACTTCCGTCGGGTCATCGTTTCCAGAAAAAAGATAATTTTTCGTTTGGTTTCCTCCCCTTGCGGCAAATTCCCACTGCGCTTCCGTAGGCATGGAGAATTTCAAGCCTGTAATCTTCGACAAGGTATCGGCAAAAGATTTAGCGTCCTCCCAAGAAAGCATATCCATGGCTGCATCATCATTATCGGCAATACAGCGACCCTCAGTAGAACAGAATGCCTTCCACTGCTTTTGCGTAACCTCGAATTTGCTAATATAATAATTATCGACCACGACTTCGTGAGCGTTGCGGCTCAGACTGTCTTGTTCCGTAAGATAGGCAAGCATATTTGGGGTGTTGCCCATCGTGAACGAGCCACCTTCCACCAACACCATATTGTCCAAGATGGACGACACGGCCTCCTCTTGCGACGTTGACAATTCCTTGACCTTCACATGCAAACCTTGGCTATCATAACTATAGGAATGCATTTGCTTGGCAATCAACAGATAAAACAAGACAGCTATCGCAACAAGGGCGGCAATGCCAACTCCAATCAGTACGGGTTTCTTGAAGGATTTAGGATTACCATTTCTTCCTTCATTTTTTTCTACTTTTGAAGATTCCAAGACATTCATGCCAATGGCTTGAGCTACAGCTGAAATCAGATCGTCGAACTTGGTCTTATAATCTGGGAAGGCATCAATCCAGTGCCGTTGGTTGAGCATGACACGGGTCTGACCTTTTAATGGAGTTTGGTCGATACGGAATGGGATAATTGTTTTTTGTTCCTCAAATGCAACATTGAGTTCTCCATTGACCCACTGTGAGTTGGCTGCTGTTTCTGAAAAAAGCACGACTACAGCTTTGCATGCTTTGATTGCTTCATCGATGACGTCACCATATTGGGCTCCGTATGGAATGTCACGAGGAGCCATCCAGCATCTGATGCCTTGTTGTTCCATCGCATGGCACATGGCTTGTGCAGCTTCCTTGTTCTGACTTGAGTAACTTATGAAAACATCGTGATTCATTTGTAACTTGTTTTTATGATATTTTACTCCAAATAATACATTCTCCGTTCCTCTGGCGTAAGCGACCTGTCCTTGAAGCGCTCGCGGGTTTGATCGATGAGGTCTTAGAAGGGTGGAAAATCCTTTATCTTAATTATATGGTCACCGAAGACAAGACGAGACTCATAAGAAAATATTTTGCCAAAAATAGGAAAAAACCCAATACCAGCGTAGATTATTTCAAGAAAAGATTGCACACAACCCATGGAAAACTATCCCATCCCGATCTTGGGCAGGATGCCTCCCCTATCGATTGACTAAAGCTTCCCCGCCCACTCCACAATCTTGTTCACGGCATCGTCGTAGTCGGAGCAACGGTAGAGATGGGTGTTCGCATTAGTGAGACGACTATAAAGGATGGGATACCAACAGGGCGTATGGAGGGCACTCTCGATCTCGTCGTCATCGCCTTTCTGGACATAGAAAAGATGAAGGTTCTTGCCCATGGCGGCGGCTTCCACCAACTCAGTGACGGAACCCGGACAGGCGGGGCCGTCGAAGAGGAAGATAGCGTCAGTGCAGCGTTCGATCATCTGTTTCTCCCTAAGGATGATTTGCTCGCCAGTGAGTTTGTCGGTGGTGAAGAAATACGGTCCGACGTAGGCCACTCGGGCGTTAAGCCAAGTTAGTTCGGTATCGATGTCGGCAAAGAGCAACCCTGGGTCGCGCAGCAGCACCGAACGGTAGTCTTTCGGAATCATTTCACGACAATTGGGTTGGCGCCTGTCGAAGCGGAAGGCACCGCCGCAGAAGAGGATATGTTGAGGTTCAGGTGTCATAGCATACGGAATTATTTATTCTCCGCAAAAATACAAAAAAACTGCAACACCGTCCCCACGGCATGGCGAGGCAAAGATAAAGACTCTTTGGGAACACAAAGATAATAAAAACCTGAAATGTATGAAATGGGCGTAATAATGTATGAAATAGGATTCTGTTAATTATAAAAAGTCAGGTATTACTTATCGGCTATTCTCTCATCTGTAATACAAGCTATCAACGAGACTCATCAATTGCTCTACGACTTGCCTATCGTGAAAGGATAATGGGGGAAAATACATATACTTCTTTTTGTTTTTGGTTACTTTACTATCAGAAATAGGACTCCTAAACGATCTTGAAATTCAGGTCCATTTTACCATCTCCCCGAGTACCCTCCGCCGCCGCTGCGGCCACCGCCGAACGAACCGCCCGAACGATGAGAAGAACCACTGGAATACCTGCGACCGCCCGACGAACTTGACGAACTGCTGCTCGCATGCACCAACATGGGTATCGTGATGATAGTGGTGTAGATGGAGTCGCAACACTGGCACTCGTATGTCTTCTCCTCTTCGCCGCTGTGCGAGTAACTGGCAGCACGCACTACCTGCGACTTCGTCAACCTGGCCGTCATCGCACCACATTTCTCGCAAGTCATATATTTGTTGAACGACGGTCCCTTCTCCTTCAATACATAGGTATGCCCGTTGACGCAACGGTAGGGCGTGAACTTCAAAGCGCCAAGACGCTCCTCTGTGGCATGCTTGTCGGGCAACATGAAGATCTTGGTCTGGTTGAAGGGCTGACTACATATCGGGCATAGGCAACCTTCTTCGGTATTCTTCACTTTACGCTTCAAGATGAGATAAAAAATCCAGCCCAGCCACGGTGCCATCCACATCGCCACCTTATTCGCGCCATGGTTATCGGCTGCCTGGTAGACCGACTTGGGATTGATGGAGGTCTTCGCCAGCTTCTTGGCCGTCTTCAGCATGCGACGGTTGTGGCGGAAACACACCCACGTGAGATACAAGAACATAGCCATCAGGAACGACCAAAGGCCCTGGCGTGCCAGTCCTATTTTGGGGGAAATGGCAATCACGACAAAAAGAGTGATGAATTGGAATACAAAAAACGAAAAACCAATCATCAAGGCGCCCGCGCAACCCTTGCCATCCCACGGCGAACCCGTCCAAGAGGTCTTCATTTCACTCACATAATGGGCGCCGTCTTCTTCGACAGACGCCAAGGTCTCTTTGTCCTTGAATGGCGATTTCGTCTTAGACTTGACCGCCCAAAAGATAATGCCGAACAAGGGAAACAGCACTAGGACGGTTAAAATCCCCAACCCCTCAAGGGCCTCGCCAAGACTCAGATCATCGCCATCGCCATTATCCGTACCGGGCAATGTCGACTTCAACCCATCAGGGATCTCGCCGCCATACACACCCACAATCTCACCCACGCCTGCGCAAAGACCACGTTCATAGTTGCCTGCCTTGAAAAACGGCACAATGGTATTGGTAAAGATACGCTGGCATTTGGCATCGGTAAGGGTCTCTTCTGCGCCATAGCCCGTCTCAAACTCCAAGGCATGCTGGTCTTCGACAAAGAGCAGCAGCACACCGTTGTTGGTCGCCGCATCGCCAATGCCCCATTCGTTGAAGAGTTCGGTGGCAAAATGCTTCGGTTCCGCATCGCCAATGCTGGCCAAGGTCACCACAAAGACATCCGCCTTGTCGCGGATGGCACACAAGGCCGTGTTGATGTTCATCTCGGCACTGTCCGACAGAAAGCCGTCAGGGTCGCTCACATGGATGTCGTCGCTCTCCAAACGCGTGTTGGGCACAGTGCCGACTGTCCAAACTGTTTGGGCCATCATCGTGACTGTCAGACACATCCAAAACAAAAGCAGACTAAATCTACGCATTGAGTATAGGTTTTGAAAAGCCAAAGATACAAAAGACTAACGAATTTCCGAGTTTTTATTATCTTTGCACCAAATTTCTGATTAGGTAATCAACCATGTTTGACGACGAAGACAACTATTTGGAGCACGAAGCGGAGATGGAGAAATCCATCGAGAGGTACGAGGCGATGCTGAAGGACAACGATTCGTTCTACTTCGACAGCGAAGAGTTCGAGTATATCATCGACCACTACACCAAAAACAACCAGTTGAAGCGCTCAAGGCAGGCTGTGGAGATGGCCATGGCGCAGCATCCGGAAAGCAACATGCTGAAAATCAAGTATGCGCGACAATACCTTTTGGAAAACGATGCCCAAAGCGCTTTCAACATCATGCAGCACGTGGAGCGTGTCGACGACGAAGAGGACCCCGACTATTTCCTCACCCTCGGATCGTGTCTGGCGGCCTTGGGAAAGTCGGAAGAGGCCTTGGAGAACTACTTCAGCGCCCTTCCCTATTTCGATGAAGACGAGAAGTTTGAACTCTACAACGCCATCGCTTACGAATACCAGCACATGCGCAAATACGACCAGGCCCTCGACTTCTACAAGAAGGCCATGGCCCTCGCCGACGACAAAGACACCATCTACCATGAGATCCGCTGCTGCTTCCTCAGCGCCGGCCGCAAGGAAGACGCACTCGCCTTCTTCCAAGACATGATTGACAACGACCCCTACAACAGCAAAGCCTGGACCAACATAGGCGACATCTACCGCATGATGGGGCAATACGAAGAAAGCGTCGACCCCTACGAATACGCCCTCAGCATCGACCCGGAGGACCTCTGGACCAACATGCACCTCGCCGACATCTATTATGACTTGGGCCGCTACAAGGAAGCCATCGACACCCTCGAAGAAGCTCTGCGCAACGGCGTGGAGACCTCGATGATACACACCACCATCGGCGACTGCTACTACCGTCTCAACGATTTGCAATCGGCCGAGGATCATTTCCTGAAGGCACTGGATATCAACCCGATGATTGGAGCAGGCCATGCAGGACTGGGCTATGTGTACAGCGACCGCGGCCAAAGCCTCAAGGCCATCAAATGCTTCGAGAAAGCCTTGGAATATGAGCCTTGGGAGACCGACCATCTCTTCTCCATCGCCACCGACTACATGAAGCTCAAAGACTACGACAAGGCGATGGAATACCTGCGCCAGATACAAAAGATGACGCCCAACGATGCCGACGCCTACTACTACATCGCCGACCTCTACGGCCAACAAGACCAAATCGACGAGGCCATCAACACCATCAAGTTCGGACTGCTGCAAACCGACAACGACCCGTCGCTGCTGTATCTCCTTGCCTATGCCAACTTCGTCAAAGGGCAGCACCCTGAAGGCATCGAAGCCTTGGACCAAGCACTGACTGCCGACTTCGAGATGTGGCCCGACTTCATCGAATACGACCGCGAACTGCTGGCCAACGACACCGAGATCCTTGAACTCATCGAACAGCACAAGAAAAACCAAGACGCTCAATCCAACAACAACAACAAACCATGAAGAATCTGATTTGGTACTACATTATCGTTTTCCTAATCTCAATGGCGCCACTAATCGAATTGCGTGGTGCCATTCCGTACGCTGTCGGCATCAATGAACTCATTACCAAAGTCGCACAAGAAAACCAAGAGACCCCCGTATTGCTGAACATGTTAGCCGTCTACGTCATCGCCATCATCGGCAACATGCTTCCTGTACCATTCATCTTCTTCTTTGCCCGTCGAATTTTAGAATGGGGCAAGGACAAGAAAGTCATCGGCAAATTCTTCACTTGGTGTCTGAAAAAAGGCGAGAAAGGCGGGCAGAAATTGCAAGCCAAAGCCGGTCGCGGTCTTTATGTTGCCTTACTTCTTTTCGTCGGCATACCGATCCCTGGCACAGGCGCATGGACAGGCACTTTGGCCGCCAGTTTCTTAGACATGGACTTCAAGAAGAGCGTATGGGCTGTTATTGGTGGCGTCCTGCTGGCTGGTGTCATCATGTTTGTTGCCTCGTATGGGGTTGTTGGAGGGATTAATTTGTTCAAATAACATTATGCGAGACGCGAATCGCGTCTCTACAAACGCAAACCATGAAACGCTACGGACTCATCGGACACCCACTGAAACACTCGCTGTCGCGGCACTATTTCAACGAGAAGTTTGAATATGAAGGCCTCGACTGCCTCTATCAGCATTTCGACCTCAAGACGCTTGACGAGCTCAACGAGGTGCTAGCAAAATACCCCGACCTCTGCGGGTTCAACGTCACCATCCCCTTCAAGGAAACCATCATGGAGTTACTTGACGATATCGACGACGTGGCACAAGCGGTGGGTGCCGTCAACGTGGTAAAGATCACCAACGGAAAAATGAAAGGCTACAACACCGATGTCTTTGGCTTCGAGCAACTGCTCAACCGCGCCATCAACGGCAAGACCATCGACCATGCCTTGGTGCTAGGCACTGGTGGCGCCTCAAAAGCCGTGCAATATGTGCTGAAACAAAAAGGCATCCCCTTCGCGTTGGTCAGCCGCGACGCCGAAAAAGGCGACTACACCTACGATACGCTGAACGACGAAATCCTGCACCAGAACCACCTCATCATCAATACAACGCCCTTGGGAATGTTTCCCAATATCGATGAATTCCCCAACCTGCACTATCAAGACTTAAGCAAAAGACACATCCTTATTGACTTAGTTTACAACCCAAAAGAGACCGCTTTCATGGAGTTGGGCAAGACTTGGGGTGCCAAGACCTACGGCGGCATGCAGATGTTTGAGGAGCAGGCGAAGAAGACGTGGGAGATTTTTAATGACCATGACCATTGACCATGACCATGACCTGCCTTTACCGTCAGGAAGGTCAGGGTCAGTAGTCAGGGCCAAAAGAACAAAGACTATGGCGAGACAAAAAATAAAACGAGAACCCGAATACCTCGAAGACGTCGAAATCATCGACGCTGGCGCTGAAGGCATGTCGGTGGCCAAGCCCGAAGGGCGCGTGGTCTTCATCCCCTTTGGCGTGCCAGGCGACGTGGTCGACATCCAAGTCTACAAGCGCAAGAAAAACTTCTTTGAAGGCAAAATACTGAACTTCAAGAAGATGTCAGACAAGCGCATCGAACCCGCATGCCAGCACTTCGGCCTCTGCGGCGGTTGCAAGTGGCAGCACATGGCCTATGAGTGGCAGACCTACTACAAGCAAAAGCAGGTGAAGGACAACTTCGACCGCATCGGCAAAATCGAATATCCCGAGATACGGTCCATTTTAGGGTGCGAGAAGCAGTTCTTCTACCGCAACAAGTTGGAATACACCTTTTCGAACCGAAAGTGGCTCACCGACGGCGTCCCTGGCACTTACGACGAGGAAGGTTGCAAGGGGCTTGGCTTCCACCTCCCGCAACTCTTCGATCGCGTCGTCGACATCGAGCGCTGCCACCTGCAGGCCGACCCGTCGAACGACATCCGCTTGTTCGTCCGTCGCTTCACTTTGGAGCGCCACCTCCCCTACTACAACTTCCGCGCCCACGAGGGCCTGATGCGCAACCTCGTCATCCGGTGCAACTCGAAGGGCGAGTTCATGGTCATACTCGTCATCAGCGAGGAGAACGAGGTGATACGCCACGAACTCATCCCTGCCTTGGAGATGGCCTTCCCGCAAATCGTTTCGCTGCTTCTCGTCATCAACCCGAAACTGAACGACATCATCAACGACCTGCCGTTCGAATGCCTCAAGGGCGAACCTTTTCTCATCGAGACCATGAAATCACCGCGCCCAGGGTACGATGACCTGAAGTTCCGCATCGGTCCTGTGTCGTTCTTCCAGACCAACGTCTACCAGGCCGAGCGGCTCTACAAGACCGCCTTCGACCTCGCCGACGTGCAGGGCGACGAACTGATGTATGACCTCTACACAGGCACAGGCACCATCGCCCAATACTTCTCAAGGTTTGTGGACAAAGTGGTCGGCATCGAATATGTGCAGGCCGCCATCGACGATGCCAAGGTGAACGCCGAAATCAACGGCATCACCAACTGCACTTTCTATGCCGGCGACATGGCCAAAGTGTTCACTGACGACTTCATCGCCACCAACGGCCGCCCCGACCTTATCGTCACCGACCCGCCACGTGCGGGCATGGCCGAGAAGGTGGTGGAACAGCTGCTGAAAATCCGCGCCAAGAAAATCGTCTATGTCAGCTGCAACCCTGCCACACAGGCCCGCGACCTTCAACTGCTCGATTCGGCCTACAAGGTGATGGCCGTGCAACCGGTCGACATGTTCCCCCACACACAACACGTCGAGAATGTTTGCCTTCTCATCCTGAAAGCATAAAAAAAGGACCGGCGGCAAATGCCACCGGCCCAACCAAAAAGTATGAAAAGGAAACATCTTTCTTATTCTTCCTTGTGCTTCTTCGCCACAAGGTAAGCTCCACCTAGTCCAAGCAGCACGGCGATGCCAGTGCCGAGAGGGGCGTCAGCGTTGCCAGTCAACTCATGGCCTGGCAGGACAGGACCAAAACCACGTTCGCCGTTTTTGAAGTAGGCGCTTTCTTGCTCAGGCGTATTGCCGCGTTGGAAGAGGCCGCCGCCATCAGCGAAGGTGGTCATGCCCAGTCCGAGGACAATAGCGAGGGTTAGTGCTAATTTCTTCATTGTTATTTCGGGTTTTATTGTTTGCTTTGTTTATTATTAGTTTCTTTTTGGTCGGGGGTGATTTTACTCCCCCGCCCTTTGGGCACCCCCTCAAGAGGGGGACGGGCTTCTACAGGAGTATGAGCCCGTCCCCCTTTTAAGGGGGTTAGGGGGATTATCTCACCACCACCTTCTGGACCTTCACGTCGTTGCCGTTGATGAGGCGGACCATGTAGACGCCAGGAGCGCCGTTGATCTTGCGCTCGTAGCTGCCGCTGAAGGTCTCGCTGCTGATGACGTGGCCGAGGATGTCGATCACCTGGACGGTGGCCTCACCCTCGATGCCGAAGATGCAGAGGTTGCCGCTGGCGTTGACGAAGCTGAAGTTGTCGCCTTCGGCGCTCGTGCCGGTGGCAAACACCAGCTTGAAGCGGCTCTCGTAGTCGGTGGTGCTGGCATTGAAGGTATAGGCCGCTGAGCCCGTCGAAGCGCCGGCTAACAGGTCGACATCTTCGCCAGTGAGGTTGTCGATGAGGTGCAGGTAGCTGAAGTCAACGTCTTCGTTGGTGAAGCTCAGCGTGTAGCTGCCGTTCTTCTCCGCCTTGAAGTTGACGGGCATCTCGCCCATCTGGCCTTCGACCGTGGTGATGGCGTAGTCCTTGCCTTCGACAGGCATGTAGACCTTGCTGCTGTTCTCGCGGAAGGTCATCTTGCCCATCTGCTGGTTGCCGCCAAACATGAGGATGGCGTTGTCCAACTGCTTGTTGGCGCTGCGCAGGTTGATGTTGAGTTTGCCGTTGCTTGTGACAGTAGGTTCGTATGTGGATACATAGACGGTTCTAGTTGTTGTAGCCTGATAGAAGAAGCCTTCCATGGGTTCGATGGGCGTGCCAGCTGCGATATTCTCAAAGCCATCGCCAGCAGCGTTCATCTTAATGTAAGGCAGTCCGTTGCCATTCTCGCTTGCGTCGGTAAGGTAGGCATCATACATGTAGGAGTTACCCAGCAGATACCATCCTGGGAAATCGTAGTTTTCAGGTGATGCAGGAGCAGAAAGAGATCTGATTTCGTTGGCCTTATAGGGGAGCATGTTGCCAGTGAAGTACAACGTGGTGCCGGTTTCGTTGGCATAGAGGTAACCATAGACACCAGTATTCAGGTTGAAGCTTGTGGTGCGGTAGTTTCTCCATTCAAGGTCGTCGGAAGCATCGTATTGCCAGTTGTAGAGGTCGTAGTTGCCGACGAGGAAACCGTTGTTTTCGTCCGGGGTGAAGATAGCACTAAGCGGGTTGCAGATGAGGTAATAGTCGCCGCTGGCATAGGTCTCCGGGTCGTAGTTTGTGTTGTAGCCACGGATGTTCTTCTTCACTGTGACTGTGATGGTGCCGCCTTCGAGGTGCTTCAGCTTGCCGCCGTCCTCGATGGTGAGGGAGTGTTGACCCACACCCGTGCCAGTGCCCGTGATGCTCTTGGCAAAGGCTTCGCCGGTGATGGTGGCGTTGGCTTGCAGCTCAACTGTTTGCTCTGTGGTAGGAACACCAGCGGGAATCCAGTTGTCAGCATTGCCCCAGTCGCCTTCAACAGCAAAGATCTTAGCGTTGGCCGAGCGGGTAGTAAAGTTTACAGGATCGCTTGCAGCGTTTTCGTCGCAGCTAGGAACAATGACCACTTCATACTCAGTGCCAGGAGTGAGGTTCTCAATAGTGGCTCTGGCTTGGTCGGTGGTGACGGTCTGCCATTCGCCGGCGACGAAAGGAGTGCCAATCATCACGTTGTCGATGTGCAGGTTGTTATCGCCGTTGCCACTTTCGGTTGATTCACCGTAGAATGCAATCTTCACGGTCTGGCCAATATAAGCCGAGAGGTCGATGCTAACATTTGTTCCCGCGGTGGGGATATCGTTATAGACATCAGCTGAACCGCTGTTGTTCCATTCGCGCAGGATGGTCCAGGCTTCGTTGGCATAGACCAACACGACGAATCTGTCATCGTCGCAAGTGCCAGAGGCGGCACCAGTTCCGCTATAGGCGGTCAGGGCCAAGTCGAAATTGAAGACAGCACCTGAAGCCAATATGAATTCAGGAGTGATGAGCCAGCCATAGCGGGAACTGCCATAGATGTTGATTCTGGCGTGATTGTCGAACACACCGTTGTTGGAACCGAAGGACCACTGGGCTGAAGAGCCAAAAGCTGATCCTCCCATTACATTGCTCAGCAGGCCGGACTTATTTTCCCAACCCGAAGGTAGTGAAGTGCCGAATTCTTCTTCGATGCCATCAATGCCGGCAGTCGTTCTGTAATTCACCGTGAAGCTTTCACTGTCGCCCATCCAGGAGAGGGTGGCGTCATAGTGGTTGATGGCTTGGAATGTGATTTCGTCAGGTTGGGCACAGTCTGGAAGGGTGGTGAAGGTGAGCGTGCCGCTCCATTCGCTGACACCGTCGCCAGGATAGCTGAGTTCGCAGTTGGAACGGACCTTCACCGTGTACTGGGTCTCGGGATCCAGTCCTTCCCATGTGTATACAGTACCCTCAACGTCGATGAGGTTGCTTTCGTCGCCGTTCAAGCAGAGTTGGTAGTATGTGCCGTCACCACCATTCCAGTAGAGCTTGACTTGGTCTGACTTCAGGTCTTCTGGGTAGTAGGTGGCACCCAAAGGCGGATAGCAGGCGATACCGGTGGTGAAGGTGATGAGTTCGGTTTCTTGGCTCAGTCCCAAGTCACCGCAGTTGCCTTGAATCTTGGCTTCGTAAGTGGTTTCAGCGAGAAGGCCTTCGATGGTGTAGGTGCTCTCTTCGATGCCAGTAACGGTCAGCCATTCGCCGGCGGCAACTTCACTGCCTATTACCACATCATCCAAGTAGATGTAAGCGTCACCGTTACCCCAATTCGACGTGCCCTTGAAGTAGATGAACACATTGGAGGCTCCAACATAGTCGGTAAGGGTAATGGTTTCTTGCTTCCAAGTCGATTGGCCAGTCATGCCTTCTTTGAGAAGAGCCCTCGTCGCGCCACCATCGGTGGAGATGTAAACCGAGAAGTCGCCGCCCGTGGGGTTCTTCCACCAGAAGCTAAGAATCATCGTGGTGAAATCTGGGAAGTCCATCGAGGGGGTCTTCAGGAAGTTGGTATTGCCATTGCCATTATTATATGAATTGAAACGCACGCAGGGTGTAGCATCGTGACCACTATTGTAGTAGGACCATTTATAGCTGTCCGTGGTCGTAGTGCCTTCGCTGTTGTCCCAGCCAGTGGGGATGCCTGAGGTGAGGCCAGTGAAATGCTCCTCAAAAGTAGCATCAAGGCTGGCAGCTGTTCTATAACTCACACTGTAACTTTCGCTGGTGCCTTCCCATTCGAACCTGGCGGTATGGGCATTGACGCTGGCCACGGCAAAGTTGGTGGGTGCGGGGCAGGAAGGAGCTTCGAGCACACGCAGGGTGTAGTCTTGGAAGCAGGCCCAGGTGTCAGTGTAGCACGGATTGGGTGCGGTAGTTGAAGTACCGGCGATATAGCCATCGAAGTTGCTGTCAGCTCCGCCGATACGCATCACGTAGTTGCCAGGAGTTACCGTGGCAGGGATGACGAAGGTGGCATTAAGCGTGGCGGGGTTAGTGGCTGCACTGGTACCCATATAAACGATCTCGCTCTCTTCGAAGCTCAGGCTATTGTCGAAGTCAACCCAGATGATGGTGCCGTAGTCGTAGCCTGTCTTATAGGTGATGGCCACAGTGCCTTCAACACCGGCTTGCAGTGCGCCGGTCAGGTTGGTGTAGTCAAGGTAGGTAGCTACATTGGTTCCCATCGTGGTGTTGTTGTTGACGATGTCGTCGCCAATACCGAAGGTTACATTGGAGATGCCGTTGTTGTCCACAGAAGTGGGAGCGGGCACGCAGTAGCCGATATGGATATTTATTGGACCGGCCCATTCGCTTTGTGCAGTAGCGCTGCAGTTGGTGCGCACCCAGGCGTAGTGGTCGCCGAGAGTCAGGTTGGTGAATTCATAGGAGGTGGTGTTGACAGTTGCAACGACGACGTTGTCAGGATTGGCAGTGATGTCAGTTGAATAGGCCACATCGAATGAAGCGGCATCGCTGCTCCATGTGAAGGTGGCATCAAACAAATTGTTTTCAACACTTAAGTTTGTAGGCTTCTCGCAGGAAGGAATGAGTTCGAACACCACGTTGTCAACATGGATGTTGTTGTCGGCATTGCTTACGGTCGATTCGGCGTAGAAAGCGACGTTGACATTTTGTCCGGCATAGTCGGCCAAATCAAAGATTTGGTGCAAGGCGGCAGGAGTGAGCTCGTTGAGCACATACTCCGAACCGGCGTTGTCCCACTGGCGCAAGATGGTCCAAGTGGCCATGTTGTCGGTCGAAACCAGAACAACGAACTTGTCGTCAGTACCGGTTGTTTGGGGATTAGCAGCTGTGCCGCTGAAGGCAGTGTAGGCCACGTCGAAAGTGAGGCGGGCACCGCTTTCCACAGGAATGGCAGGAGCGACAACCCACTTGTTGCATCCAGTGCTATAGATGTTGGCGTAGAGGTGATTGCCGTCCAAAACGCCGTTGCTGGTTCCATTAGACCAACCATAAGAAGCGCTTGTAAGGGCCGTGCCAGTCATAACACTAGCCAGCAGGCCGGTGTATTGGTTCCAACCAGCGGGGATACCTGAGTCAGTGAAGTCTTGGCTGTAAGGGAAGACAGCACCAGTGGTGAAATTGCCCGTCAGATAGGGGTCGTTCTCGCCAGCGCAGTTGTAGACCCTGACATTGTAAGTGGTCAGTCCGTCGAGGCCAGTCAGGCTAGTGGTCGGGGTCCCGCTTACGGTTACTACCGTCGCATTATCCCAAGCATCGGCCGACTTCTTGTACTTCACCGTCCAAGCGGTTTCTTGGTAACCAGCCGTCCAGCTGATAGTGGCTGAATTGGCGGTGATGTTGCTTGCCGCAAAATTGGTAGGAGCGGCGCAAGGATTTTCCGTCGTGAAAGAGGTGGACTTAAAGACACTTGTCGAACCCGTGCAAACAGTCTGCACACCTACGCTATAGGTAGTGTTTCCTTGGAGGGAACTGAGGGTGTAGGTGGCACTAGTCAAGTTCTCCACAACGGTGAAATCGGCATCTGTGGAAGCCTTGTATCGGAGGTTCCATGTGTCACCTTCGCCTTCCCAAGTCACAGTGGCACCGTCAGCGGTGACATTACTCACAGCGATAGCAGTGGGCATGTCGCAATCAGAGGCACCAGCCGTGTAGGTGAAGGTGGTCTTGGGGAGGAACTTTACGCCAGAACCTCCAGCAGATGCACTATTTCTGTACCATCCAGTGTTATCAACTTGGGAGATACCAGCGAAAGAAGCTGATTTCCAGTTGCCTGCAACGCTGACATAAGTGCCAATCAGCAGATTGCCTCCTTCATAGGTGTAGGGGGCATCGAATGTCACTGTCAATTCAGTTCCAGTGGCATCAAAACTAGCTGTTTTGACAATAGTGAATGCGCTGGGACCAGTAATACCTGTCAAAGTTGTTGCATCAACCTCGCCAACATACACTTGGTGTGTACCTGTCCATGCTTCACTAGCAGCCGTAGTAATGTAAAACTTCATTTCGCTGATTGTGCCGCCTGCCATCGCCGCCAACATATCGCTGGGGATGACGCATTCGGAAGCGGCACCTTGTGTGTCTGCATAGAGACCGTAGAACGGAACATTACTATTTGAAGTAGTTGTTCCTTCGTCACACACAGTCAGTGTTTCCTGTGCATTCGCTGCCCAAGGCATGAACAATGCCACTAGCAGCGCGAAAAGTAATGATTTTCTTTTCATTTCTTTTTGATTTAAGTGTTTGATTGTTAATAATTTATGTTAATTTTTTTTTATTGCTAATTCCTGTTCTTTGAGCGTGCATAGATAGGGAAAAAAGTAACGAGATTGTAAAAAAGTGGCTGATTTTTA
>JAEEGH010013529.1_pt1 | contig 18076 bp, 15 predicted proteins | sample 9134181 | NCBI WGS metagenome assembly JAEEGH01 (sample SAMN16246544, study PRJNA631951) | gut metagenome | biome: gut microbiome; feature: rumen; material: DP-attached | host: Bos | place: Iran: Karaj | collected 2018-10 | reverse complement strand
CTCTTCATTGTCTATGTCCGATGGTCCAACAATACTCGCAATCTTTGTCTCAGTGCTGTATTCCAACGTATCGCTAAGCAAGGTAAACTTTGGATTTACCAGCATCACATCGTGATTGAAGACAGCCATCTTGGTTTCAGGACTGTATTCTCCCCAATATGAAGTCAGCACATTCTCATTATCAGTCAAAGTGCCACCCTCAAAATAATAGCCGAGGTTATCTATGCGATCGTAGTTCAAACTATCGGTAGTCAATTCCGTTTCACGATTGATCATGCGCACGTTGTCGCGCAACTGTGCCAGTTGGATCTGACCATCGTAATACAAGTAATCTCCATAAATGAAAAGAGTATCGCCTTGCTCCATTCGAACATTGCCAAAAGCCTCGAAAGAATTGAGCAAATCATAGATCAGCGCACTGTCGCAATACATATACATACTGTCGTGACGCAACTTCACGGAACCTATCAAGATGCGGACATTAGGTAGATCTTTGTGCCCCTCAGCACGATCGGCATAAAGCAAATCCACACGTGTCTTGCGAACAGGCTGAACCGTAGGACGGTCTTGAGCAAAAAGCACATTACCGAGGATGAAAGATGCTATCAATAAGCATTGCACGTGAAATACAGACCAATGAGGGTGATGCACTGACTGCTTCACCTTTCTATACCAATATGCAAGCCTACTTAACATATCAATCAGTCTTCAACTTTCGCTGCTTCTTTAATCCAATTAGGATATTTAAAGCCACAGGAGTTATTCCACTTGCTGTTGATGCGCACATAGGTGTGTTGCTGCTTTTCACGTATCCACTTATCAAGCATCTCGTTCTGACGGCGCATCAGGACTACATCCTTCATGTTCTGATAGTCTTCTGCAACTGTAGCTTTATGACCGTTAATGCGGCTCTTCAGCTTCACGATCACGCATTGCTCTCTACCCGTCTTTGGAGAAATCATGGTAAATGCCTTGGAAATCTCACCAATCTGCATCTGATCCACCACTTTGCCTATCTCGGAAGGAAGGTCTTGCATTTCGAATTTTGAGGTCGTGGTATTACTATTGGCCAACAGACCGTTATTGTTGCGCGTATCCTTATCATCAGAGAGTGCACTGGCAGCCTCTTCAAAAGTAAACTTCTGATTACGGATATCGTCAGCGATGGAATCCAGTTGTGCCATACCTGCCACCAAAGCTTCTTCAGGCACATGAGGCTTAAGTAAGATGTGACGGGCCTGTACACGATCGCCACGCTTCTCTACCAACTGAATGATGTGATAGCCAAATTCCGTTTCTACAATACGTGATACCTGACCAGGGTTCTGAAGACTAAAAGCAGCTGTGGCAAATGCAGGAACCCATTCTCCCCTTCCGCGGAAACCAAGATCGCCACCTTGGGCAGCAGAGCCATCCTCAGAATACAAACGTGCCAACATCGTAAAGCTCTCTCCATTGTTTACACGCTCTGTATAATCACGGAGTCGTTGCTTAACTTCATCGATTTCCTCCTGTGGGATCTTAGGCTCACGAGTAATGATTTGCACCTCTACCTGGGTAGGAACATAAGGTATACTATCTGGCGGCAATGCACTGAAAAAGCGACGGACCTCTGCAGGAGTCACCTTAATATCGCCTACCAACTTCTGCTGCATTTTCTGAACAGTTAGACCTTCACGTGCACTAACACGTAACGCTTCACGAATCTGGCTAGAAGTCTTATTGAAGTATTCTTCCATCTTCTCACGAGAACCGATGTTCTGGATGTACATGTTGGTCATGTATTCCACACGCTGGAGGACTTCCGATTCAGAAACCTCAATACTGTCGAGTTCTGCCTGATGTAAGAAAAGTTTCTGGACAGCCAATTCTTCTGGAATCACGCAATAAGGATCGCCATCGAACCTGCGTCCTTCATATAATGCACTCATACGTGCATCTTCCACCTCGGATTTCCAGATAGCCTCATCGCCAACTACCCATACCACTTCGTCAATCACATTGTCTTGTGCATAGACAAACTCTATGCAAAGCATGGCCATGACACATCCTATTATTCTTCTAATGCTCATATATTTCTCTATTCTTTATTCAATTAGCCTACGAAGATAGTGTTTTAATCTTTTACATTCACTACGATTAACGGTTTTTAAAGCAAGTTTCTAAAAATTCAAGGTTATTTTAATGATTTTAGCCGCTTTACCCATTGATTTTCCAAAAATGACTGTAAGGTTTCTACCAACTGTTCACGAGGAACATTTTCGTAGGTTTCGGGGCCTTTTATCTTCTTGCCTTGCACTGCTGTATAGGGATATGAAGCATCTGGAACAGCCTTCGCACCTTTAAATACCAAGGCATCTACATAAGGATTATCACCAGCAGCAAAGACACCTTTCTCCAGTTTTATGACAGGATTCCCTTCCACAGTAAAGCGTTGTAAAATCAAATCCTCCCAGGATCCATAAGGGCTCTTCTTCAATAACTTGCGGGCTTGCTTTACCAATTTCTTAGTGGTTCCTTGAATGAGTGCCCCTTTATAACGTTCTTCAGCCCAACGAAAATCATCCTTGTGCGTGTCGAAATATGCTTTTAATGCCTGTTCATCTTGGCTGGGTCGTACTATCTCACGGAAAGTTACTTCTGACACAAGTAGTTCGTTCTTGTAAGATTCTAGTTCAGAGGACAGGGAAGTTCCAGTTTCTTGCAACTGAGCCAATTTGGCATCAATCAGACACTTGGTAATAAACTCATCTAGCTTCGTACTGATGCCTCCATAATCTGCCATGTAAAAACGGGCGAAATCGATACCAGTATATGGCTTACCAGCAATGCTGAATAGCGTTTTGTCAGATTTTCCTCTGCGAAGCAAGTCTTTACAATTTTCCTCCTCACGCGTGAAAGCGAACTCCTTCTTTAAGCTTTCTGTCAGACTAATCAAAGAGATAGACTTGGAATCCTTTATTTCTTTTGAAGGAGAATCTTCCTTACTAACAACTTGGACAATGTGAAAACCCAATGGTGATTCGAAAGGGGCAGAAACCTCCCCTTCACGCATGGTAAAAACGCGTTGTTCAAACTCCTCCGGCATCTGCAATTTGCGAACAAGAAATGGAGCCTTACTATCCGAATAACGTTCTACCAATTCATCAAAAGAGGCTCCCCTACTCAATTGTTGGGAAACAGAATCCATCTGTTCTTTGATACTTTTCAGTTGGGTTGTAGTTATATTCTGAGGGGTTTTTCTGAACACTTGCTTGACTAGTACCGCTTCTTCAGAACCAAATCTCAACTTTGAAGAATTCCCATCAACAGGAATGGATTGAACAAAAGAAGAGAATATCTGATTTCGCTTGTACATTTCAACTTTTTCCGCTATTTCCGGTAGTGTATCGAGCTTCAATTGCTTGGCATAATCTACCTTCAGAAGATACAAAGTAATATCTGTATCCTGAGCCATACACCCAAGATAAAAAAGCAAAGTCAAAACAGCTACCCCTATGTATCTCCAGACATTCATCTCTTCTTTATTTACAAACCAATGCCCGAAAAGCATAATTACTCATCGGGCATTGATACAAAAGTTCTATTTCCAAATTACTCTGGACGGCTATAATTAGGTGCCTCACTAGTAATAGCCACATCGTGTGGATGACTTTCAAGCACACCTGCATTGGTAATACGGGTGAACTTGGCATTGTGAAGTTCTTCAATATTGTGAGCTCCACAATAGCCCATACCTGAACGTAAGCCCCCTGTAAGTTGATAAATCACTTCAAATAGGGTTCCCTTATAAGGGACACGACCAGAGATTCCTTCAGGAACCAACTTCTTCACATCCTTTGTATCACTCTGGAAGTAACGATCCTTTGAACCATTCTCCATAGCTTCCAAAGAACCCATGCCTCGATATGATTTGAACTTACGGCCATTAAAGATTATCGTCTCACCTGGAGATTCCTCTGTACCTGCTACCAAAGAACCAATCATTACACTATAGCCACCAGCAGCCAGAGCCTTCACTACATCACCAGAGTAGCGAAGACCACCATCGGCAATCAAAGGAACACCTGTACCTTCAAGTGCCTTGGCTACTTCATAAACTGCAGAAAGTTGAGGAACGCCTACACCTGCCACTACACGAGTAGTACAGATAGAACCAGGTCCTATTCCAACTTTCACGGCATCGGCACCAGCCTCTACCAACATTTTAGCAGCAGCACCAGTCGCGATGTTACCAACAACAATATCTATATTTGGGAAACGCGACTTGGCTTCTTTTAGTTTTTCAATGACACCTTTAGAATGCCCATGAGCAGTATCAATGACAATGGCATCTACACCTGCATCTATCAAAGCCTTCATTCGGTCGATGGTGTCATTAGTAACGCCCACACCAGCAGCTACACGCAGACGACCTTTCTCATCCTTGCAAGCCATGGGTTTATCTTTCGCCTTGGTAATATCTTTATAAGTAATCAGGCCAACCAACTTGTTATCCTTATCAACAACTGGCAACTTCTCAATCTTATTTTCCTGAAGGATTTGAGAGGCAGCTTCAAGGTCGGTTCCAGGATGTGTGGTAACAATATGGTCACTTGTCATCACCTCGTCAATATGCTTATTCAGACTCCTCTCAAAGCGCAAGTCTCTATTAGTAACAATGCCTACAAGATGGTCATCATCATCCACAACAGGAATACCACCAATCTTGTACTCAGCCATAATGTCCAATGCATCCTTAACAGTGGAACCACGCTTAATGGTTACAGGATCATAAATCATACCATTCTCGGCACGTTTTACAATAGCAACCTGACGTGCTTGATCTTCAATAGACATGTTCTTATGAATCACGCCAATACCACCTTCACGTGCAATGGCAATAGCCATCTTTGCTTCTGTCACTGTGTCCATAGCAGCAGTAACAAAAGGAATCTTCAAATTAATGTGACGTGAAAACTTCGTTGAGAGATCAACAGATTTCGGTAAAACCTCAGAATAGGCAGGGATCAACAATACATCATCGTAAGTCAATCCATCCATAACAACCTTATCAGCAATAAATGACATAAATGTACCTTTTAAAATTTATTGCGTGCAAATTTACGCATTAATTTTCAGAGTTTGAAGATTTCTTGAAAATTTTTACAAGAAAAGTCAATTAGCCATCTCCGAGATGAACTTAATTCGAACCAGACGGATTTCTTCCTCGGAATATTCGTCTCCCAACTCATCCATAGCTTCATTCAAATCGTCTGTCGTAGATTCCTTGAAATACTCGTAAATGTCCAGTTGGTGATCTTGATCCATCACTTCATTCAGGAAATAATTAATATTGAGTTTGGTACCTGAATAAACAATCGATTCAATTTCATCTAACAGTTCATCAAACTCTATACCTTTGGAAGATGCGATATCATCCAATGCCACCTTACGGTCTATGGCTTGAATGATTGAGACTTTCATCTTGGACTTATTGGCAACAGTGCGCACACGTAAATCCTCTGGACGTTCAATCTCATTTTCTTCACAATGACGTTTGATGAGTTTACAGAACTCCTCTCCATAGCGTTTTGCCTTACCCGCTCCTACACCTGGGATGTTCTGCAGTTCTTCAACAGTTACTGGATAAGTGGTGGCCATAGCTTCAAGGGAAGGATCCTGGAAAATGACATAAGGAGGTACGGATAGTTGCTTTGACAACTTCTTACGCAAGTCTTTCAACATAGAATACAATGTTGGATCGAGTGCCAATGAGGCCCCTCCATGCATTGGAGCATCTTCTTCCTCGTCATCAAAGTCGTTATCTTCAGTAATCTTGAAGGAAGTTGGTTTCTTTAGGAACTTCTTTCCAGTTTCAGTAACTTTCAGCAAACCGTAATTCTCCACATCCTTGCTGATGAAGCCTGCTATTTGGGCTTGATGAATCACGGTGTTGATAGTCTTCTCTTCTTCTTTCTCACATGCACCGAAGATTTCTAATTCTTCGTGTATATGATCCAAGACCTCTGAAGTTTCCTTCCCTCTTAAAATATCTATAATGTAGTTAGCTTTAAATTTTTCCTTAACTGCCAAAATAGCTTCTAGCACGTTACATAAAAGATCTTGAGCTTCCACTTGCTTCTTTGGATTTAAACAATTGTCACAATTTCCACAGTTGGCTTCCTTGTATTCCTCTCCAAAATAATGGAGCAATGTCTTACGACGACAAACAGAAGATTCAGCATATGCTGCTGTCTCTTGAAGAAGCTGCTTTCCGATTTCCTGTTCAGCAACAGGTTTCCCTTGCATAAACTTCTCCAGTTTCTGTAAATCCTTGTAATTATAGAAAGTAATACACTGTCCTTCTCCGCCATCACGACCAGCTCGACCGGTTTCTTGATAATATCCTTCAAGACTCTTCGGAATATCATAGTGGATAACGAAACGCACATCTGGTTTATCAATACCCATACCAAAAGCAATGGTAGCCACAATGACATCCACTTTTTCCATCAAAAAATCGTCTTGATTCTGTGTACGCAATGTGGAGTCCATGCCTGCATGATAGGCACGGGCACTGATACCATTGGCTTGGAGGATTTCTGCGAGCTCTTCCACTTTCTTACGACTAAGACAATAGATGATGCCCGACTTTCCTGCATTACTTTTAATGAATTTGATAATGTCCTTGTCAACATTGTTGGTCTTCTGCCTTACTTCGTAATAAAGGTTAGGACGATTGAAAGACGACTTGAAGACCTTGGCATCCATCATACCGAGATTCTTCTGTATGTCATGCTGAACCTTTGGGGTAGCCGTTGCTGTAAGCGCTATAACTGGTGCTTCACCAATTTCATTGATAATAGGACGGATGCGACGATATTCTGGGCGGAAATCGTGTCCCCATTCAGAGATACAATGAGCCTCATCCACCGCATAAAAAGAGATCTTCACAGTCTTGAGGAAATCCACGTTCTCTTGCTTTGTCAGCGATTCTGGAGCCACATAAAGCAATTTCGTCTTTCCAGAAGTGATATCATCTTTCACTTGCTCGATAGCACTCTTATTCAATGAAGAATTGATGAAGTGAGCCACTCCATCTTCTTCACTGTAATTGCGCATCGCATCTACCTGATTCTTCATAAGAGCGATCAATGGAGAGATGACAATGGCAGTTCCCTCCATCAACAATGAGGGCAACTGGTAGCACAACGATTTACCTCCACCAGTAGGCATCAACACGAATGTGTCATTTCCACCAAGCAGATTGTCAATGATAGCCTCTTGGTTTCCCTTAAAGGTATCGAAACCAAAATACAATTTCAATTGTTCTACCAAGAATTCATGCCTGTCTTCTTTCATAGTCGTCTCTTTTAAGTTGATTATCCCTTAGACTTTGCAGGAATTCAACAAATATAAGAAATTAGTTCTGAATATTCAAACAGAAAGCACCTTTTATTGTCATAAAACATAATTTTATTCTCTAAACGCCTCAAAATCTGCTTACATATTCTGTAAACGCGATACATTAGCTCGTTCCATTTGACGTTTGGCAAACTCCAAAGTCACTGTATAGGATTCCGGATGCTCCGTTGGAATATTGTACATGGCATCTATCATAATAGCCTCCACGATAGAACGCAAGCCACGTGCACCTACCTTAAACTCAATAGCTTTGTCCACGATATAGTCGAACACTCCATCTTCAAAAGACAGTTTTACGCCATCCATCTCAAAGAGCTTGATATACTGTTTGATAACCGAGTTTTTAGGTTCAGTGAGAATTCTACGCAACGCATCTCTATCCAATGGATTCAGATAAGTAAGGATAGGTAAACGCCCTATGATCTCTGGGATAAGCCCAAAAGCCTTCAAATCCATCGGTGCGATGTATTGCAGTAAGTTGTTCTTATCAATATGCCCATTCTTTTCTCCTGAGAGGAAACCTACCACATGCGTATTCAGGCGTTGTGCAATCTTTTTCTCAATACCATCGAATGCACCACCACAGATGAAGAGGATGTTCTTGGTATCAACGGGTATCATTTTCTGCTCAGGATGCTTTCTACCACCATAAGGAGGAACATTTACCACTGAACCTTCAAGAAGTTTGAGCAAACCTTGTTGTACACCTTCACCACTAACATCGCGAGTAATAGAAGGGTTATCGCTCTTACGGGCAATCTTGTCAATTTCATCGATGAACACAATGCCTCTTTCTGCTTCTTCTACTTTATAATCACATTCCTGAAGCAAACGAGATAAGATACTCTCTATATCCTCTCCCACATATCCTGCCTCAGTAAGCACGGTGGCATCGACAATGGTAAAAGGCACTTTCAACATCTTGGCAATGGTACGTGCCAACAATGTTTTTCCCGTTCCAGTGCTGCCCACCATGATAATGTTCGACTTCTCTATCTCTACATCATCCCCATGGTCCTTCTGGAGCAATCGTTTGTAGTGGTTATAAACTGATACTGCCAAGAAGCGTTTGGCATCATCTTGGCCTATTACATATTGGTCGAGGAATGCCTTTATATCCTTAGGCTTAGGAAGTTCTTCCATAGTCAAGCCCAAGCCTTTACCCTTACGTGAGGCTCTCAAGGCTTCTTCTGTGATTTCATAGGCTTGACGAGCACAACTGTCACAGATGAAGCCGTTCATGCCTGTAATAAGCAGTCCGACTTCACTCTCAGAACGGCCACAAAAACTGCAATGATTCTTTCCTTTTTTTGAATCTGCCATAATTTATTTTTTCTTCAGCACTTCATCCACCATACCATATTCCTTGGCTTCTTCTGCCGTCATCCAGTAGTTACGGTCAGAATCTGCCCAAACTTTATCAAATGGAGTATGAGAATGGTCGGCAATGATGGTATAAAGTTCCTTCTTATACTTCTGTATTTCGCGGGCCTCAATCTCAATGTCGGAAGCCTGTCCTTGAACGCCTCCCAATGGCTGATGAATCATCACACGGGAGTGTGGCAATGCGTAACGCTTGCCTTCCTTACCAGCTACAAGCAATACGGCAGCCATGCTGGCAGCCATGCCTGTACAAATTGTAGAGACCTCACTGCTTATGAACTGCATGGTATCATAAATGCCCAAGCCTGCGGTCACAGACCCACCAGGAGAATTGATATATATGGAGATATCTTTCTCTGGATCGGCCTGATCCAGATATAGCAACTGTGCCTGAAGGGTATTTGCCGTATAATCATCAATTTGGGTTCCAAGGAAAATTACGCGATCCATCATCAAACGAGAGAACACGTCGAGTTGAGTGACGTTTAGTTGTCTTTCTTCCAGAATATAAGGATTCAAATATCCATTCTGATAACGTATAATATCATTGAGCGCCATACTGTTAATGCCAAGGTGCCCTGTGGCAAATTTTCTAAAATCATCCATCATAGATAAATTGTGTTTATTATCGGGCAAGTTGCATTACTTGCCGCTATATTGGTTTGCAAAATAAATAAAAAAAACGATTCTTACAAAAAAACACAGAGTTTTCTGTGAAAAAACTCTGTGTCCATTCTTAATATGAAGATTTAGGAATCTTTTTCCGTTTCAGCAATGTCGCTTTAAGCTTCGAACAGTTTATTGAAGTCTTCAGCAGAGATTGCCTTCTTCTTCAACGTTACCTGTGGCTTCAGCACAGCAGTAAGTTTATTCTCAACTACGCGATTGAAGAGGTTCTCTACAGTCTCACGCTTCTTAAGCATGTCTTGAGCATAATTGTTGATCAGTTCTTCTGGAATATTCATCATTCCATACTGAGCAAACTGAGCACGTGTAGACTCCTTGGCTGCTTCAGTGATTTCTGCATTCTCCACCTTTATATTATTAGCGGCGATGAGGCGGTCGCGAATAAGCTGCCACTTCAGTTCCTCGATACTCTGCTGGAAATTATCCTCAATGAACTTATCATCCTTATCAGAATTATTAGCCTTCATGATACGCTTCAGAAGAGTCTCTGAAAACTCCAGGTTTCCAACCTTCTTCAGCAGGTACTCACGCATATCGAGCATGAAGCGATAGTCTGAATTCTGAGCGAACTGAGAAGCAATGGTTTCCTTCACCTTTGCTCTGAATTCATCTTCAGTCTTCACCACGCCAGGACCATACACATTGTCGAAAATGTCCTGATTCAGTTCACCTGGAACGAAGCGTGTGATTTCCTCTACCTGATAGCTGAAGTCCGATTTCATGTCAGCCACAGCCTTCTTGTCAATCTTAAGCAGTGAAGCCAACTCTGCCTCATTGCCGTCCCATGCCTTGTTAGGATTAAACACCAGAACGTCATTTACCTTTGCATCCTTGAAGATGGCCTTCTGCTCATCATTCTTCATATAGCTTGGCAGCATCACGGCACCTTCTACCTGAATGCCGCCTTCCTTCACGCTACCTTTCTCGTCGAGTTCTGCAAGCAGACCCTTCATCACATCATTGTCCTGATAAGCATCTACTTTCTCATACTTACCATTACGGTCAGCAAACGATTTCACCTGCTGGTCAATCATTTCCTCGGTCACGTTCACATCATAGTAAGTCACTTTGTCATCCTTGCCGACATTTACCTCGAATTGAGGAGACAAGGCCAAATCGAACATGAATACGAAAGGCTCGTCAGTCTTCTCCAGATCTATCTGCTGCTGGTTCTCGTTAGGAAGTGGCTCGCCCAGAATCTGAATCTTGTTTTCCTGAATATACTTATTAACTGTATCGCCAAGTATCTTATTTACTACATCGACCAATACAGACTTTCCTACCATCTTCTTGATAATACCCATAGGTGCCATGCCCTTACGGAAACCAGGCAGCTGGGCAGTCTTCCGGTAGTTCTTCAATGTCTTTTCTACATTCTCTTCGTAATCTGCTTTCTCAAGCGTCACTGTAAGCAATGCGCTTACTTTGTCATTGTTTTGTAATGAAACGTTCATTCTGACGAATTATTTATAAATTTATTATTAGCTTCATTCATGGCGTTCCCGCCATTTAGGGCGCAAAAGTAGTAAGTTTCTTTCAATATTCAAAATAATAGTCTCCCAAAATATGTCAATGTCGATGTTTTTGGAGGTCTATTCTTGTGAAGATGTTTCCTGCACCACCTCTGTAGGTACATGAGTGTCGCCCTGTTCCAATTGGAATGCCTTGCGACGGAGCACAAAACTATTGCTAAGATACTTTTCTCGCACAACTTGATTGGCAGCCAATTCCTCAGGAGTTCCTTGGAAAAGGATACGACCTTCGAACAGCAGGTAGGCACGGTCGGTAATACTCAGTGTTTCCTGCACGTTATGGTCGGTGATAAGAATGCCGATGTTCTTGTATTTAAGTTTCCAAACGATTTGCTGGATGTCTTCCACAGCGATGGGATCTACACCAGCAAAGGGCTCATCGAGCATGATAAACTTAGGGTCGATGGCCAGACAACGAGCAATCTCCGTACGACGACGCTCACCACCCGACAGTTGGTTACCCTTGTTCTTACGCACTTTCTGAAGGCGGAATTCTGCGATAAGACTTTCCAGCTTCTCTTTTTGATACTCTCGTGGCTTGTCGGTCATCTCTAATACAGAAATGATGTTGTCTTCCACACTCATCTGGCGGAATACGGAGGCTTCCTGAGGCAGATACCCAATACCTGCCTGGGCGCGCTTGTACATAGGGAACTTCGTGATTTCCTCCTCATTGAGGAAGATGCGTCCCTCGTTGGCTTCTATTAGTCCCACGGTCATATAGAAAGAGGTAGTCTTACCAGCACCGTTGGGTCCCAACAGTCCGACTATCTCGCCTTGCTTCACGTCGATTGACACGTGATTCACTACCGTGCGCTTGCCGTACTTCTTTACCAGATTTTCCGTGCGGAGCACCATTCTGTTGTCTTCCATAATCATCTCAATGCATTTATTTCGTGCAAAAGTAGCAAAATATGTCGAAAAGGTATAACTTTGTGCCAAAATAGTTTCATACAGATGATTACAAAGGCACTAAATACCTTCGGGAACTACCTCGTACTCATGGGCAAAGTTTTCACTAAGCCCGAGCGTTGGCGCATGTTCTTCAAGCAGTATGTCAGGGAGATAGAACAACTGGGCGTAAACTCCACGTTCATTGTGATGCTTATCTCGCTCTTCATTGGTGCTGTAATCACCATCCAGTTCAAGTTGAACATCGAGAGTGTGTTCATGCCACGCTGGACAGTGGGCTATGCCACCCGTGAAATCATGCTTCTGGAATTCTCCTCTGCCATCATGTGTCTGATCCTGGCAGGTAAGGTGGGCAGCAACATTGCCTCAGAGCTAGGCACTATGCGCGTCACCCAGCAGATAGATGCCTTGGAAATCATGGGCGTTAATCCAGCCAATTACCTTATATTGCCAAAGATAGCCGCCTTCGTCACTGCCATTCCCATCATGGTGACGTTCAGCATCTTTGCTGCGGTAGTGGGCGCTTTCTGCACCTGTTGGTTCGGAGGAATTATGAGTGCCGAGGACCTACAGTACGGATTGCAATACGACTTTGTGGAGTGGTTCGTCTGGAGTGGCTACATCAAGTCGTTTGTCTTTGCGTTCCTCATCTCCAGTGTGTCAGCCTTCTTCGGCTACACAGTGAAGGGAGGCTCTATAGAGGTGGGAAAGGCCAGTACAGACGCTGTGGTGTGCAGCAGTGTGCTTATTCTCTTTTCCGATTTAATAATGACCCGACTAATGGCGTGAGCAATGATAGAGTTGAAACACATATACAAGCGATTCGATGATGACAACGAGGTGCTGCATGACATCAGCGGCACATTCGAGAACGGCAAGACCAACCTTATCATCGGGCAGAGTGGTTCCGGAAAAACGGTGCTCATGAAGTGCATCGTAGGACTCCTCTACCCCACCAGCGGGGAACTACTCTACGATGGGCGCGACTTCCTCACCATGGGGAAGCAGGAGAAGTTGCTACTGCGACGCGAAATGGGAATGATCTTCCAAAGTGCCGCCCTCTTCGACTCTATGACCGTATTGGAAAACGTGATGTTCCCGCTCGACATGTTCAGCCACGACACGTTGCGCGACCGTCAGCGACGCGCCATGTTCTGTCTGGACCGCGTGAATCTGAAGGATGCTGCCGACAAGTATCCAGGCGAGATAAGCGGTGGCATGCAGAAGCGCGTGGCCATTGCCCGTGCTATCGCACTGAATCCGCAATACCTCTTCTGTGATGAACCTAACTCTGGTCTAGATCCCGTGACCGCCTTGGTCATCGATGACCTGATTCAAAGCATTACTCATGAGTTCAACATGACCACTCTCATCAATACACACGACATGAACTCTGTAATGGGCATAGGCGAGAACATCCTCTTCATCCATGAGGGATGGGGCGAGTGGACGGGCACCAAGGACGATGTCATGACTTCTACTAACCAGAAACTGAACGACTTTATCTTCGCCAGTGATCTGTTCAAGAAAATCCGAGATGCAAATAACAATAGATAAAAGTAATCCTGCTTTCCTTATTTTTGCCTTATATATATATTTATAGGTGTACCCGTGAAGTTCCAGCGCTCACGAATCTTGTTTTCTAAGAAGCGCTTATAGGGCTCCTTAACATACTGCGGCAGATTAGCAAAGAACACGAAACTGGGCACTTGCGTAGAAGGCAGCTGTGTGATGTACTTTATCTTTATCATCTTGCCCTTGGTCATTGGGGGAGGGGTAGCCTCAATGAGAGGCAGCAACTCCTCGTTGAGCTTGCGAGTAGCAATACGGGTGGAGCGGTTCAGGAAAGTCTGCTTGGCTAGTTCCAGAATCTTGAGGATACGCTGCTTATTCAATGCGGAGGCAAAGACGATGGGGAAATCCACGAATGGAGCCAGACGTTTACGGATGGCATCCTCAAAGGTCTTTATCACTACCTGCGACTTATCTTCCACCAGGTCCCACTTGTTCACCACGACAACCAATCCCTTGGAGTTTCGCTGTATCAGTGAAAAGATATTCAGGTCTTGCGCCTCGATACCACGAGTGGCATCGAGCATCAGGATGCAGACATCACTACTCTCAATGGCTCGGATGGAGCGAATCACAGAGTAGTATTCCAAATCCTCGTTTACCTTGTTCTTCTTGCGGATGCCAGCGGTATCAACCAGGTAGAAATCAAAGCCGAACTTGTCGTAACGGGTATAGATGGAGTCGCGCGTAGTACCGGCAATGTCGGTCACAATGTGGCGATCTTCTCCAATGAAAGCATTCATCAGCGACGACTTTCCCACATTAGGACGTCCCACCACAGCAAAGCGAGGGATGTCCTCTTCTATCTGTTCAGTAGCGTCTTTCTTAAACTTGGAAACGATCAAGTCCAACAGGTCGCCAGTGCCGCTACCCGTTGCAGCAGAGATGCAGATGGGGTCGCCCAGTCCCAAGCTGTAGAACTCGGCAGCATAATAACGCTGCGTGTTGTTATCAGTCTTGTTAGCTACCAGCACTATAGGCTTGTCAGATTTCCGCAGGATGGCTGCCACGTCAGAATCCAAATCGGTCACTCCATTCATCACATCTACCACGAAGAGAATCACATCTGCCTCTTCAAGCGCCAGAAGCACCTGTTTACGAATCTCTCCCTCGAAGATGTCGTCAGAATTGACCACCCATCCACCTGTATCGACAATGGAGAATTCCTTTCCACACCACTCGGTCTTGCCATATTGGCGGTCGCGTGTGGTTCCGGCTTCCTCATTGACAATGGCTTGGCGGCTATTGGTGAGTCTATTGAAAAGCGTGGATTTTCCCACATTGGGGCGACCCACTATCGCTACTAAATTTCCCATGGTTATAATCTTTATTTAATTATACTTGTTGATAGCCGAAATTCCGCAACTCCTTGTCGGAACTCCGCCAGTCCTTATCCACATTTACGAAGACCTGAAGGAAGATGGTCTTTCCGAAGAAGCGTTCTAGACTCTTACGGGCTTCGGTGGCCACTTTCTTCAAAGCACGGCCTCCACGACCTATAATGATGCCTTTTTGGGAATCGCGCTCAACATAGATTACCGCATCAATGTTTATCTGTTTTTCAGATTCCTTGAACTGTTCCACAACCACCTCTACTGAGTAAGGGATTTCTTTATCGTAATAAAGCAGGATCTTTTCGCGGATGATTTCTGACACGAAGAAACGGGCAGGCTTATCGGTCCACTGGTCTTTCCCGAAATAGGGAGGAGAGTCGGGCAACAGCTCTTTTACACGTTTCAGCACTACATCCACATTGAACTTGTTGGAGGCTGAAATCGGAATGATTTCAGAGCCAGGTAACAAAGAAGCCCATTCTTCAACCAACAGTTCTAGCTTCTTCTGGTCGGTAAGATCTATCTTATTGATAAGCACCAAGATAGGTATCTTCAACTTAGCAACTTTCTCTATAAAGTCACTGTGCTTGTCAGTCTTTTCTATAACATCAGTCACATAGAGCAGTACATCGGCATCTATCAATGCAGATTCTGAGAATTCAAGCATGGATTCCTGTAACTTGTATTGAGGCTTAAGCACTCCTGGAGTATCAGAGAAGACTATCTGCATATCATCGGTATTGTAGATACCCATGATACGGTGGCGGGTGGTCTGAGCCTTAAACGTGGCAATAGAAATACGCTCACCTAAAAGCGCATTCATTAAAGTGGACTTTCCTACATTTGGATTGCCTACGATATTTACAAAGCCTGCTTTATGCATCGTAATAAAAAAACAACCATTGAATTCAGATTCTGACCATTTGACTGGAGATGTTTCTATCTGCCAGGGAAATGTTCGTGGAACCTACATTCAATGGTCAAATGATATTAACTATTTTGTTTTACTTCCTCAACACGCTGCTTTCCGTCATAACCCCACTTCAGATAAAGGGAGCCAAAAGTAAATCCAGCACCAAATGCAGTCATAATGATATTGTCACCCTTTTTCAGTTTATCCTCATAGTCACATAGACAAATAGGAATAGAAGCGCCACTCGTATTTCCCACATTTTCAATGTTAACTAAGACTTGCTCTTCAGACAGTTCAAGACGCTTAGACACAGCTTCTATAATTCGAAGGTTTGCCTGATGTGGAACTACATACTGAATGTCATCCTTAGTGAGCCCATTTCTTTCCATCAACTGAAGCGTAAGATCCGTCATCTGGGTAACTGCATTCTTATATACAGCCCTTCCTTCTTGATAGATGAAATGCATTCTGTTGTCTATGGTATAGTATGAAGGAGGACATACTGAACCTCCAGCTTTCATATGCAGGAATGGAAGACCTTTGCCATCTGTACGCAGGATACTGTCAATCACACCCACGTCTTCAGTTGTGCCTTCTACCAATGCTACACCAGCGCCATCGCCGAAAATCGGACAAGTGGCTCTGTCTGTATAGTCCACCATCGAGGAAAGTTTTTCTGCAGCGACTACAATCACTTTCTTATATCTTCCCGTGCGAATAAAATTGGCAGCCGTTTCTAAACTATACAAAAAACCGCTACAAGCGCCCCACAAATCATAAGCGAAAGCATTCTTGAGACCAAGTTTATCACATAATATGGACGCCGTGGAAGGGAAACGATAGTCTGCGGTTGTCGTTGCACATATCAGAAGTTCAATATCATCAGGATTCGTGTGAGTCTGTCGTAGCAACCTCTTACATGCCTTACGTCCCATGTATGAAGCTCCAAGACCTTCCTCATTCAGGATATGACGCTTTCGTACACCTATATGAGTCATAATCCATTCATCGTTTGTATTTACCATCTTCGACAGTTCATCATTAGTGAGAATGTAATCTGGTAAATAACTCGCGATTCCTGTAATTACAGCATTGACTTTTTCCATGAAAATATTGATTCTATAAACATAATTCAAAGGTATTTAAAAAAGATTTGAGAACAAATCCATTTAAAATACCTTTATCAACGACTATTATAAAAAAGGATCTTAAACTGCAGCTTCCTTCTCAATAGCCAATTTACCTCTATAATAACCACATGCTGGGCAAACAGTATGATATACGTGCCACTCACCGCAATTTGGACAGATTGCCAATGTTGGAGCTACTGCCTTATCATGGGTTCTTCTCTTTGCAGTTCTTGTATTAGACTGCCTTCTTTTAGGATGTGCCATTTCTTTATATTTTAATTGTTATCTAATAAATTCTTTAAATCATTCCATCTGGGATCCATAGGTTTTTCTGATGCTATCATATCATCGCATGAATTACTATCCTCCGCTACGTTATAGCTTAAATGAGATTTCAGTTTCTGCATCATCTCAGGATTGCAATCACCTTCAGCATGTACATGGCGAATAGGTATTGCTAAAGCAATATACTCATATATAAACCATGCAATATTAATAGATCCTTCATCTTCAGGAACTATTACAACATCATCACCTGCATCAGTATATTCGGATCCAAACTTTACGCGCAATCTATTCATTGAACTCACTTCCTGATTCATTTCATCCAAACAACGATCACAGATTACAACCACTTGACCATTGATTTGAAAGCTAATATCAAAGGAGTCTGCCAATTTCTTCACATCTACAGAAACACGCAACTTACCTTTCTGAAATTCAGAAGTATCAAGCATTGCAAAAAAATCATCATTGATGTCATACTCAAAATGAGTATTGTCATCATGCAGTGCTTTTAAGTCAATAATATAACGTTCTATAGTATCCAAAACCTGATATTTACATTTCGGGCAGCAAAGATACAAAATATTCTCCTCATAAAACAATAAAAAAGGATAAATTTATACCAAAACCGTCATTTCTTTTATATTCATCTATCAAATTATGAGAATCTTAGTACAAAAAAAGGCGGGTGGACTCCCTGTTGGAATCCACCCGCTCTAGCAAGACGGCAGCTACCTACTCTCCCACCCGTCAGGGCAGTACCATCGGCGTAGGCGGGCTTAACTTCTCTGTTCGGGATGGGAAGAGGTGGAACCCCGCCGCAATAGCCACCTGAATAACGGTGACACACTGACTCAAGTCAAAGTCATTCATCAAACCTTGAAACGAACGGCGCACTGCACCGCAGCTGCGGACCATTTC
>JAEEGH010013525.1_pt1 | contig 18081 bp, 14 predicted proteins | sample 9134181 | NCBI WGS metagenome assembly JAEEGH01 (sample SAMN16246544, study PRJNA631951) | gut metagenome | biome: gut microbiome; feature: rumen; material: DP-attached | host: Bos | place: Iran: Karaj | collected 2018-10 | reverse complement strand
GGAGCGGGAGCACCCTTACGCTTGGCGTTCAGGGGGCGCTTCTTCTTGGCCGGGGCCTTCTTTTCTTGGGATTTTGTTTCCTGAGGCTTGATTTCTTCTGTGGATTTGACTTCAGTTTCTTCTGACATAATAGACCTCTTGGAAATATTGTTAATTGACGGCGCAAAGATAGTAATTTTTTGATGTTTTCTCAAAAAAGCAATTAAAAATTATGCTTTTTCGAGTCAAAAAACGGGGGTGACCGCCACCTGCGGAACCCCTAGCCGTTCAGTTTCTTGTTTTCTAGCCAATGCGCGAGAACCGTAATGTCGGCCGGGCGGACACCGGGAATACGGCTAGCCTGGCCGAGCGTCAAGGGCTTGTGAGCATTGAGACGCTGACGGCTTTCGATACTGACGGCCGTCACCTGCATGTAGTCGAAGTTTTCGGGCAGGCGCACGGATTCCATCTTCTTCTGGTCGTCGATTTCGCGGGCCTGCCGGTCGAAGAATCCTGCGTAGATTTCTTCGGCATACATATACCACTGATCGCGGCGAGAAAGATTCAAGTCGGGCACGGCAGCCTTGAAAAGTTGTTCCGGATCGATTCCCGGACGACGCAACACATTGATCCAACGGGTGCGTTCCGTCGAAAGCGCCTGGCCACCCGCTTCAAGTATCGGGTTCGCCTGGTCGGGCGTCGCTGATTCCTCGGTCATACGGGTGCGGGCGGTTTCAATCAGATTCTGTCGACGCTTGAAGTCCGCATAATCCTCGTCCGAAATCATGCCAATCTTGTGTGCGCGTTCCTTGAGGCGGGCTTCGGCGTTGTCGCTACGGAGGAACAGCCTATACTCGGCGCGGCTCGTAAACATACGGTACGGTTCGTCGAGCAAGATGTTCACCAGGTCATCCGCCATCACGCCAAGGTAACTATCCGAACGGCCAAGAATCAAAGGCTCTTCGCCCTTGACCTTGAGGGCAGCGTTGATGCCTGCCAAAAGTCCCTGACCGGCAGCTTCTTCATAGCCGCTCGTACCGCAGACCTGACCCGCAAAATAGAGCCCCGACACCTTCTTGCATTCAAACGTCGGGAAAAGCTGCGTGGCATCCACCGAGTCATATTCCACTGCATAGCCAATCTGCAACACACGGGCGCGGGTCAATCCCGGAATCGTATGGATGGCAGCCAGCTGAATATCCGCCGGGAGGCTCGAGCTAAAGCCGTTGATGTAAACGCGGCCGATATCAGCCTGTTCCGGTTCCAGGAAAAGCTGATGACCGTCACGATCGCCAAAACGGTTAATCTTGTCTTCGATACTCGGACAGTAGCGCGGGCCCTTTCCATGAATGCGTCCGCTAAACATCGGGCTATCCTTAAAGCCACTGCGCAGAATATCGTGAGTCTTCAGGTTCGTGCGGGTAATCCAGCACACGCAATCGTTTCGAACAAATTTATTCGTCGGGTCGCCCCAGAAATAATCCGCATCGCGGCCTGGAACCGTATTCGCCAAGTGACGATCGCTCATGGGCCACGGAGTATCGTCGCCGCGCTGCACATCGCATTCATTAAAGTCAATGGAATCAGGATCCAGTCGGCTAGGCGTACCCGTCTTCAGGCGACGGAGCGCAATTCCCTCACGCGCAAGGCACTCCGAGAGCTTATCGGCACTCGGCTCCCCCACTCGCCCACCGATGCTGGTTTCAAGACCGGTAAACATCTTGGAGGCAAGGAAGGTTCCACTGGTAATCACCAGCGAGCGCGTGATGTAGCGTTCGCCATTCAGAAGCATCAGTTCCAAGCGGCCATCGGCCATGCGCGTAAAGGCAGCGAGTTCACCCTGAATCACCGAAAGCCCCGGAAGGCTTGTAATGACTTCGCGTGCCACCTCGCTGTAGTACTTCATGTCGCACTGGGCTCGCGGACCCCACACGGCCGGCCCCTTGCTCATATTGAGCATGCGGAATTGGATGCCCGCCTTGTCGGTGAGTAATCCCATCAGGCCACCGAGCGCATCAATGTCTCGGACAATCTGACCCTTCGCTACCCCACCGACGGCCGGGTTACAGCTCATACGCCCGATGGCATTGATATCCATCGTGAGCATCGCGGTCTTTACGCCAAGTTTCCAAGCGGCGTGGGTCGCCTCGATACCGGCATGACCACCGCCGACAACGACTACGTCATATTCTGCGATTAGAGACATTTCTAGAACTTAGAGCTTAGAACTTAGAGCTTAGAGCTTAGAACTTAAATAAAAATCTAAGTTCTAAGAGCGGAGCGGTCTAAGTTCTACCAACTATTTCTTTTCTTCCGTCTTCGGAGCTTCGGGCTTCCATTCAACATTCTTGCCGGAAAGGATTCCAGCAAGGTCCTGCTTGAGTTCTTCCTTCTGGCTTTCGAAGGCGGCATACATCTTGTATGTACCATCCGGATTCACGGCGTAGACCTTCGGAACATAGCCGTCGCTGTAGAGTTCACCGAACTGGCGAGATTCGTCCCAGACCACGTTAACAGTTTCGTCCCACTTGGCGTTGTCCATGAACTTGCGGATACCGACCTTCTGGTTTCCACCGCTGGCCACAGCGAGCGTCGTGAGGCCCTTCGGAGCAAATTCCTTGGCAATCGCAAGGATTTCGGGCGCTGCGTGAGCGCAATGTCCGCAAGTGGCGGAGAAATAGAATACGAGAAGCGGCTTGTTCGCGAACGGTTCGAGATTTTCGAGTCCAGAAGCAATCGCCTTGTCCACGGAAATCTTGGTAGCCTTCACCTTCAGGTTAAACTTCTGCGGCATGCCGTTTGCAAGGGTATCGCCACGGAGCGGTGCGATTTCTTCCTTCAGTTTGGCTTCTTCTTCCTGCTGTTTTTTAAAAGCAGCCTGACGCAGTTCCTGGATTTTCTGCTGGTAACGCTGGCCGACCGCAGTCAGAGAATCCTGCGGGAGAGAAAGAGCGACCGTCGAGTCAGCAACCTTGGCTACAGATTCCTTGACACCCAGAATGAAATAGTCGACATCAAATTCAGTCTGGAACTGGTTACCGATTGCAATAAGCTGGTTTGCAAACTGGAGACCGAGCAGGTAAGAGAACTTGGTATTGTCCGGAGAATCACCAGCAACCGTCACTGCAGCACCCGTAGAAGCAGGAGCCTTTGCGACAGGCAGAGTCTTCGAAACAGAATCCACATAAGCCTTGATCTTTTCCTGGTTGCCTTCGGCCAACAGGGCGCTATCGGGGCGAAGCATCTCGTTGCGGGTACGAGCGATTACCGTGTAACGCTGGCTCACGGCCTGCAGCGAATCCGGAGTCATCTGAACCTTGAAGTTCGTATCCTTATTCGCCTTTACATTATCGTGAATCGCCTGCAGCAGGGCATCTTCATAGAGTTCTTCGCCCATCTGACGCGGAATAATCGTAAAGTTCTGGCCACCGAACTGGGCACCCAGCATATAGGCAAACTTCTGGTCGTCCGTCGAGTTGGCAGTAATCGCTGCGGGAACCTTGGATGCGGCCTTGTCGCCACCCAACTGGTCGCAACCCATAAGACCAAAAGCAGCCAACGCTGCAGAACCAAGAGCAATTTTCTTCATGTCCATAAGAATCTCCTTAGAGAAAATTTTTTCGGGAAATAATATAGAAAAAGTAGGATGTAGGAAGTAGACAGTAGGAAGTGTGGGGCGCGACAACTGCGCAAAGCGAAAGACTCAGTTAAATTCAATTTACCTTAAACAGAAAAAAAACACCTCCGCCGTAGCAGAGGTGATTAATAGGATCGTCAGGATAAAACGGACGAATGTTTAATCCCAAAATTCCGAATTCTGAAATCCGAAATCTGAATTATTCAGCGAAGTAGGCCTTGGCCTTGGCGACAACGTCTTCCACCTTGACCATGGAGAATTCCTTCTCGTTGCGGAACTTCCATTCGACTTCGCCGTTTGCGAGGCCCTTCTTGCCGATGGCGATACGCACCGGAGAACCCCAGAGGTCGGCGTCCTTGAACTTCACGCCCGGACGTTCGTCACGGTCATCCACCAGCACGTCGATGCCGGCGGCTTCGAGTTCCTTTTCGAATTTTTCGGCGAGTTCAACGAGTTCGGCTTCCTTGCCAATCGGGACGATTTCCACCTGGAAGGGAGCGATGGACTTGGGCCAAATTGGTCCAAAATCGTCGTGGCTGTTTTCCACCACGGAGGCCATGAGGCGGCCCACGCCGATGCCGTAGCAACCCATGATGGCGGGAGCGGTCGTCTTTTCGGCGGTGAGGAACTTGGCACCCATGGATTCGGAGAACTTGGTGCCCAGCTTGAAGATGTTGCCCATTTCGATACCGCGGGTCTCGGTGAGGAGTTCGCCGCAGCAGGGGCACTTGCAGACTTCGGATGCTTCGGCGATGTCGGCCACTTCGAACTTCGGGAAGTCGCGCTTCGGGTTGCAATGCTTGAAGTGGAAGCCTTCTTCGTTGGCACCGGTCACCAGGTCGAAGGAATCGGCAATCGCTTCGTCCACGATGATGCGGGTGTCGTGAGAATTAATCGGGGACGCAAATCCCGGAACCATGCCGCAGGCCTTGATGAGGCTGTCTTCGGCCGGGTAAAGTTCCTTGGCCTTCAAGAGGTTGTGGAGCTTGATTTCGGAAACGTCGAGATTGCCCGGAACCACGACCGTGATGAGTTTGCCTTCGAAGTCGAAGAACACGCACTTGGCAGTAGATTCTGCCGGAACGTTCAGGAACTTGGTGATTTCTTCGATGCTTTCGCTGTTCGGTGTGGCAACCTTTTCGAGAGCTGCATTTTCGTCGCCCTTGAACGGCACACGCTGGAACTTAGCGATTTCGCGGTTGGCCTGGTAGCCGCACTTCTTACAAAGGATCAAGTAGTCTTCGCCGTTCGGAGTGTCGAGCATGAATTCGTGAGCGACCTTACCGCCCATGATACCCGTATCGCTTTGCACCACCACCGGTTCAATGCCCACGCGACGGTAGATGCGGAGGTAAGCATCGTATTCTTCCTGGTAGTGACGGTCCAGGTCTTCCTGGCTGGTGTGGAAGCTGTAGGCATCCTTCATCAAGAATTCGCGGACGCGGATCAGGCCGCCGCGGGCACGGGCTTCGTCACGGTACTTGGTCTTGAACTGGTAGAGCATTACCGGCAGCTGCTTGTAGCTGTTGAGCACGTAGCGCACCAGGTCGGTCATGGCCTCTTCGTGGGTCATGGCGAGCACCATGTTGTGGTTATTGCGGTCCTTGAAACGGAGCAGTTCTTCGCCAATGGCCTGATAACGGCCCGATTCGCTCCAGAGTTCAGCGGTCTGCACCACCGGCAAATCGACCTCGATACCGCCAATCTTGTTCATTTCTTCGCGGATGATGTTTACAATCTTCTGGATCACGCGGAAGCCCATCGGCATCATGGAGTAGATACCGGTAGAGACGGGCTTGATGTAACCGCCGCGCATGAGGAAGATGTGGGAGGGCATAGTGGCATCGCTCGGCGTTTCGCGGAGCGTCACGTAAAAGTACTTAGAGAGTTTCATTTTAGATCCTTCGCCGTCGGAACGGCTCACATTTTTTCGGCGTAAATTTAGCTAAAACGAAGACGCTCGACAAGAATCGAGGCCTGCAAAACTATTCAAAGACCTTTATCCGAAGCATTTCTGCTCCCACTTTTACAAGATAAATCCCCGCTGAAGGCATCTTTACATTTATCGTACCCTTAACAGAACCACGAGTTATTGTTTGCCCCATCGAGGAGAATATAACATACGGTTGAGATGTGTAACTTGAAATCTGGATTATAGGACCATTTTTTTGAATACTAAAATGAGGAGGTTTCACCGATGATGTATTCTTCGAAGCCATGCCATTTTTTACAGAGAATCGAAGAATTCGTTTTCTTGCACTTCCATTCGCTATCGGCCAAAATTCAACGATATAAGAGCCATCTACAAGCTGTTTTGTATTAACATGAATACTTTGTTTATCGAAATAAACAACATCATTTGCATCCGAGGTCATTTTCTTTTCAGCCTGAATCAGAGTTCCTTCCACGGAAGAAACCGTATACATAAAAGCTAATTTATTCACATTATCATAATAGGTCGGTTCAAAATCATCTTTTAAACAATCATACCTCAGCTGACATTCTGAACGAACATCATAATATTGCCATGTTGAACGTTCCTGAATATTACAGAAACATTCACCTTCTTTTTCACAAAAACAATCTTTACCAGGGATTTCGCAATCGTAATTTAAATCAGGATAGAAATAAATTTCCCTTCCCATTTCAAGATTCAACGCAACAAGCTCCGTTTCGCCGTATGCATATCCGTTTATCCCCACAAGAGATTTTCTCTCATTATCCATTTTCTTTACTAAATAAATTGAATCTGGAGTTTCCGAGCAATATTTCCATGAATGAAAGAACCATCCGTCATACCTTTCATCAGGCTGCATTTCCCATGCTCTAGAAAAATCATAAGCATCTATCGCAACAGGTATTTCGTCAATCCATTCTTTATAATCAGGAACAAGGATATATAAAGTTTTTACATAGTAATCAAAAGAATTTTTTTGAGCATAGTGCAATTCCTTACGAATATCAAAATAAGAAAAAACATCCTCACCATTCACTATTTCACGCGAAGATGAATCCGCAACGAAAAAAATTGTATCCTGATTTATTGCATCACTCAACAATTTCATCATTAGAGGACTTGCTGTTTTAGAACAATAGCCGTCTAAACTTATTGGATCAAGATAAGAGGAATCCCTACGCGAATAAATTAGAATCGAATCGGGAACTTCATTTTTATCCCATGAATAATGATACCATCCAACACATTCATCAGCAGACATAGAAACAGTATCACCATTTTCCAAATTTTTGATTGCAGGAGGAGCCTCAATCCATTCCTTATATTCAGGAACGAATAAATAGAAGGTAAATGTTTCCGCCTGTAAAAAGGCAACAAGGAAGATTACAAATTGGATTATTTTTTTCATCGTTCTACCTACCTAACACATACGTTTTTTTACAATAGGATCAAAGTCTACACGATATATTTGAGTATATTGATGAACAGTAATATCTTTGGCAAAAAAACGTCCATATAATACTTTAGTATTTTGTCCTAAAATAAGTTTAGATAGAGGGGCAAATATAGTTCCACCAAAAGGTCCTTCTATAAACATATTCTTTGAAACATAAAAAAATTGGCACAAATTTCATTTTTCATCCATCTTATTTTTAACACCTTAAATTTAATTAATTTATGACAATTTCATCCTTATTCAAAAAATTTGAGCAAATAAACATTTCTTTATCTTTGTATTCGGATTAAAAGCCTCCCATTTTTGTATTTTTTTGCCATGGAGTTCGTGAACAAGTTGCGGGAAAAGCCCGCTGTCAAAAAAATCGAGAAATTCTTCCCCGCGATTGCCTTTTTGGGCGGTTTTGCATGGGATTCTATTACGCTCGGGCAAATGGTCTATGGGTCCGACATTATTATCCTACTCGCCTATTACACCGGTGCGCTTATTCTGGTAATCTTGCTTTCGGCGCAGTTGGAACACCCCGAAGGCTGGACAAAGGAACGCCTGCAAGCGCTGGCGGAGGCTCAGGCAAAACCCAAGCAAAATACGTCATCAGCAACTACACCACCCAAAACTCACGCCCCCGTAGAAACGGCCGTCGAATCTAAATTCAAGAAGGCAGCTTCACTCCTTGCAGAAAAAGCTCCCGCCAAGGCAATCGAAGCGGCAAACCGAGCGGCACAAGAAGCGAAAGACGCCGCCGCCAAGGCATCCGCCCAGGCAAAGGATGCCGCAGTCAAAGCGAAAGATGCCGCTAGCAAGTTCGCCAAGAACGTCGGCTACGAATCGACCGTCATTCCCGAAAACGCCATTGTCGTGCGCCACCGTTTTTTAGACCGCGAGTGGAGTGAAACCTGGAAGCAGCGATTCACCTGGGCAGTCCAGTTCTGCTTCGGTGGTCTGTTCAGCGCCCTTGTTGTCTGCTATTTCAAGAGCAGCGGATCCCTCGCCTCGTTCCTACTCGTTATTTTGTTAGCAATCCTTTTGGTCGGTAACGAATTCTTGCAGAAGAAATACGAAAGTTTCGGAGTGAGCCTCGCCTTTTTCTGTCTGCTGGGCACCATGTTCATGAACTTTGCCATTCCGCACTTGGTTCATCGAATCGGATTCATCTGGTTTTTCCTGAGCACGCTACTTTCGTTCGGAATGTGCATGTTTATTTGGAAAATTTCGCACCGCAAAAAGAGCATTCTCGTAGCCCCGGCGCTCATCAGCATTCTCTTGGTGGTCGCCTACATTATGAACTGGGTTCCGCCCGTTCCGCTCGTACTCAAGCAAAAAATCGCCTGCCAGAATTTCGACAAGGCAACCTACACCTGCGACATCGATGACCCAAATATTTTCCAGAGCATCGGATTGCAGATTCCGAGCGTACACAAGGTTGATTCTTCCGAGGTTTATTTCCTCGCCTCGATTTACGCACCGGCAAAACTCAAGGCCGAACTGGAATACCTATGGTACTACCAGGATCCTCAAACAGGCAAGTACAAACTGACGGACCGCATTTCTTCGGGACGCATGACGCTAAACGGAGGCCGCGAATCGGGCTTCAGGACGTTCACACGCAAAAAGAACACGCCCCCGGGCAAGTACCGCGTCGAAGTCGCGTACAAGAACGGGGCCGTCATTGGTTCGGGAACCTTCGAAGTCTTTGGCGAACCGCCTGAAGACGGTTTTGTTCGTGACACCCTCCGCTAATTTCTATATTTAAACTATGAACGATTTAGAAAACGATCCTATCCTTAACGCTAGTTCCATTAACAGCGAAGATTATTGGTTTCTAAAACTGAACAACAAAGATTTGCAAAATGAACAAAATCAAGACAGCAACACTGCAGGGCAAGTGGACGGGCAACAGCCAAACCAATAACCAGTGGTACGTGGACCAGGCGCTTGCGCTCAAGGGCAAGGGAATCGACCTAGTCGTTCTCCCCGAGATGTTCCATACGCCGTATTTTCCGTTCGAGGAAAATGCCGACTTTTTTGACATGGCCATCGAAAAAGATAGCCCCATCGTCAAGCAGTGGCAGGATATTGCAAAAGAAATCAACGCGGTAATCGTTTTCCCGTTCTTCGAGAAGCGCGCCCGCGGCATATACCATAACAGCGCCTTCGTTTTTGAACGCGACGGAAGTATTGCCGGTCTTTACCGCAAGAGCCACATTCCCGACGACCCGGCTTTCTACGAAAAGTATTACTTCATTCCGGGCGATACCGGTTTTGAACCCATCAAGACGAGCGCCGGTACGCTCGGCGTGCTGATTTGCTGGGACCAGTGGTTCCCCGAAGCCGCCCGTATCATGAGCCTCAAGGGCGCAGACATTCTGATCTACCCCACCGCCATCGGTTGGATGAAGTCTGAACCCGCTGAAATTTACCCGCGCCAGCAGGACAGCTGGGTCACGGTGATGCGTGGGCACGCCATTGCGAACCGCACCTTCGTGCTTTCGGCAAACCGCATCGGTACCGAAGGCGAACTCACCTTCTGGGGAACATCGTTTGTGGCTGCCCCTGATGGCTATTTGATTCACAAGTGCGACACCGATTTCTTGGGTGCAAGCATCGTAGAAATCGACCTGAAGGAAACCGAAGAAAATCGCCGTTGGTGGCCGCATTTCCGTGACCGTCGCGTAGACCTTTACGGCGACATACTGAAAATCTGGGGAACGAATTAAGTCAACTTGGATCCCCTCCCGTTGGTCGAGGATGACGCGATTACAAAAGTCATCCTGGAGCGCAACGACGGGAACCAGTCTTGGATTCACACCCTTCGGTCAAGAAAGACTCTTATGGTAGATAAGTAAATATGACTAAAACAAATGTACGTTACCCCGCCGAATGGGAAGAACAGGCCGCCACGTGGCTCGCTTTTCCGCATAATAAGAAGAACTGGTACGGTGAACGCGGAGAAATGATCCGCAAGTTCTATGTCGATTTGATTCGCACTATTAGCGAATTTCAGCCCGTGAATGTGCTGGTTCCTAAAAAGGATTTTTTGACGACGGAAGAAAAAATTGCCGTTGCCGACCGTCCTTACCCGGCCAGTTTCTTTACCATCAAGACAGACGATATCTGGATTCGCGATTACGGTCCGTTCTTCTTGAAGAAGGGAAAAGAAACGATTGTTTCTGAAACGGTCTTTAACGCCTGGGGCGCAAAGTTTCCGCCTTGGAAAAATGACAACGAAATTCCTGCTCGAATCGCCGACATTTTTGAATACAAGAAAGGCGTAAGCGTCCCTTACATTTTTGAAGGCGGCGCTATCGAAGTCAACGGCGACGGTCTCGGTATTACCACACTGGATTGCCTGACGGGCAAGAACCGCAACGATGCGAAGGATATCAGGAAAGTTGTCAAGGCCCTTTGCAAGGCATTCGGGCTCCGCGATATGCTGGTACTCCCCCACGGTTTGCACGGCGACCACACCGACGGACACATCGACAACGTGGCGCGTTTCGTGGCGAAGGACCGCATTGTGATGTGCGAAGCGACCGACAAGCGTTCCCCGAACAATGTGATTCTGACCGAAGCGAAGTACTTGATTGAAACCTGGCTCAAGAGCCATTACGGCAAGTCGGCGAAGGTCGATACTTTGCCGCTGCCGCCGCAGCGCAAGCTCGACGACGGCCAGATTCTGCCGGCAAGCTACATGAACTTCATCTATGCCAATGGAGCGCTCATTTTCCCGAAGTACAAGTCGCCGAACGACGCTGTCGCCAAGCGCTACTTTGAAAGCGTGTACCCCGACCGCAAGGTTATCGGGCTGGACTGCCGCACCGTGATTGAGGAAGGCGGCAGCCTGCATTGCATGAGCAAGCATGAAAGTCTTTAAGGGAAACCCTTAAAAATCTTTTTATAATGCGGGAGGGGCCCCAGCTCGGAGTTGCGAAGGCCGCCCGGTCCCCTCCCTGCACCCTCCCCTTCCCTGGCCGACGCAGCCAGGACCTTGTCGATGAAGAACATTTGTTCTTTTTAACTATTTATCCTCACAACAAAAAAACTGTGACTTGAAAATCACAGTTTTTGGTGAGCTTACATTAACTCTTCTTCGAGTAACTTCTGCACATATTGAGCGTAATTCTGTAGACTCGGATCTCGCGCTCCCATCAGCAGAATCGTGTCGCCGGGCTGGGCGTATTCCACCATTTTTTCGGCGCATTCGTTGCGGTCGGCGATGTAGATGGCTTCGCAGCCCTTGAGGAGCAGATCGTCGGCGAGGTCACCGGCGCTGATGTCGCGGGTGACGGTGCCGCCTGCATAGTAGATCTGGCTGAAGAACATCACGTCGTTTTCACGGTCGTCTGCAAAATCCTTGGGACGGAGCGTCTTCGCGATAAATTCCACAAGGTCTTTGCGGAGGAAGCGCGTCGGGCCAAAGCCATGCGGCTGGAACCAGGCGATAACGCGGCCTTCGGTAAAGTCCTGTGCGCTTCTGATGCTTGCGGCAATTTTCGCCGGATTATGGGCGAAGTCATCGACAAGCGTCACGCCGTTGAAAGTTCCGAGAATCTGATGGCGGCGGAACACGCCGGGGAATGTCGCAAGGGCGTCGGCACAGGTATGCAGCGAGACTCCTGCGCGGAGAGCGGCGGCCGTTGCGGCCAAGGCGTTTTCCATATTGTGCTTACCCGGAAGCGGCACGACGAACTTCACCAGTTCTGCCTGGTGGCGCACACGGAACTGAATTGAAGTCCCGACAGACTTGAAGTCCGTGCCCTGCACGCCCACGTAGTTTTCAAAACCGAAGTCAAATTCACGGCCAGCGCTGAACTTCTTGGCGAGCGGGTGCGCATCGTTCACAATCAGAATCTTGCCGTTGTCCAAAATGTTGTGGCTAAACTTGAGGAAGATTTCCTGGAGTTCGCTCAATTCCTTATGGTCCTTGTCCACATTCAGAATCAAACCGATTTCGGGTTCGTAGCGGACGAGCGTTCCGTCGCTTTCGTCTGCTTCGACCACGAGCCATTCACCCTTGCCCGAAACGGCGTTACCGATCTTGCCTTCTTTCTGCAAATTCACGAGGCCCGCCCCCGTCATGACCGACGGCTGGAGGCCAGCATACTGCAGTATGTGATAAATCATGGCGGTCACGGTGGACTTTCCACTGGTGCCCGAAACGGCGATGGTCTTCGCCTCTTTAGAAATCTTCGCGAGCATTTCGCTACGGTGCATTACCGGGATTCCCAGTTCCTTGGCGCGTTTGAGATCCGGGTTCGTATCTTCGATGGCGGTACTCACGACCACTGCATTCAGGCCCTCTACGACACCAGAACCATCCTGTGCAAAACACTTGACGCCACATTCCTGGAGCTGGGTCATGACGAGGGGCTTTTCGCACTTACCTGCCAAAAACTCACCGAACTGGCGGTCAGAACCGCTAATTGCTACACCCTTGCCAACAAGATACTGGGCAATGGCACTCATGCCTACGCCCGCTACACCGATAAAAAAGTAAGATTCCATGCTAGGAAAGTTAGAAAACAGAACTTAGAACTTAGAGCTTAGAGTATAGAGAAATAGGCTTTTTTTCGTAATTAGTCTGAGTTCTAAGTTCTACCAACTAAGTTCTTACTAACCACTGCCTACTGTCTACTGCCTACTTCCTACAAAAACTTGTTGCCTGAAACTGAACACCTTTTTATATTCATACCATGAACTTCTCGGATTCAAGATTCACGACGATTGCGCACCGCAACTTGTGGGGCGAGTGGACATTCGTGTTCGAAAAATCCAAGCTGTGTAGCCTGCGCTATACGGGAGAAGGCGTTCCGAGTTCGGTTCAGGCCTGCGCCTATGCCGAACCCGATATGGTTCAGACGCTATCTTCGACGGTGGCTCGCGCCTACCGCAAGGCAGTGCAGCAACTGAACCTATACCTGGCAGGAAAGCTCCAGGAATTTTCGCTCCCGCTCAAGGTGTACGGCACCGATTTCCAGCAAAAAGTCTGGGAGGCCATCGCCGAGATTCCTTACGGAGAAACGCGGACTTACCAGCAGGTGGCCGAAGCAGTTGGAGAGCCCCGCGCCACGCGTGCCGTGGGCGCCGCCCTCCGCGCGAACCCGCTACAGATTATCCTCCCCTGCCATCGCGTGGTGGGCAAGGGCGGAAGCCTGGTCGGCTACGCCCTGGGGCTCGACCTCAAGCGGCGTCTCCTCGTAATTGAAGGCGCTATCCCGCAGGAACTGCTGCTGGAATAATAAGTACTGGATCCTCCCCATTCGGGGACCATGCGCACTAAGGTTACAAAAGCATATAAGGCGAACGCCGCGACAGAATGTTTACATTCTGGCATGGTTGAGCCGAAATTGCGGACGCCAAAGGCGTCCACTAACCAAGTGCTGTCCGGTATTGACCTACGGTCTCCAGGATGACTTAAATCGTTCGTCTACTTATCACTATTATCAAAGGCCTGGGCATCTTCGGGTTCTTCCACAATCCAGTCGCGGATGTGGTCGGCAAGAGCCTTCTGGCCGTCCTTTTCGATCGCATCGGCAAGTTCGGTCAGTTCTTCGGCGTCGAGCGTCGTCAAATCCTTTTCGAATCGGTCCACGTAGCCCGAAAGTTGTTCGTAACGCTTCATCCCGGCAAGCAGCTGCATAAATTCCAAATCAGCGGTATTGCCGTTACGGAACTGTTCATGTTCCTTGAGTACACGGTCAGCATCCGCTTCGGGCAAGAAGGCGGCTAAACGCCCTAGGTTCATCACCTTCGGGAAGGTTTCGTACAAAGTACGGGCAATCTTGATGCAGTCGGACTTGCGGCCTTCCTTGTCGGCAATGGCGGCCAGCAAATCGAGGTACGCTTCTTCGTCTTCGGAACCAGGGTTTCGCACATCGCCGAGCCACTGCTTGGCCAGTTCAAGGTTACCCGCCATAAACTGGGCGTTTGCAATGTCGATGAGCGTTGCGTTGCTCTTGTCCGGATCCTTAAGGAGAGCCGCCTTCGCAAAGTTCGCCGCATCCTTGATAGAATCAGCCATATCGCAAATGGCATCCAGAATATCTTCGCGGTTGCCCTGATCGACTTCGGTAACCTTGTTGATCAATTCTTCGAGCAAGGCCTGCGCACGTTCCTTGGGCAAAATTTCTTCGACACTCAGGAACACCACCGAGCGGCCTTCACCCCCCACATGGCGCATGGCGAGGTCATGAATCAAGTCCGCGACATAATCCTTGTCGGTATACTGCGAAGCCAGTTCCACAAAGAAAGTTCCGGCATCGTAAAAGAGGCTGTCCCAGTATTCCTTTTCTTCATCGGTATCGGCCTTGAACGAAATAAAGTCCGCACGCAACGTCCAAGCCAAAAGTTCCAATTGGTCCTTCGGATCCTTGAAGTTTTCGATATCGTCCAGTCCCTTCGCAATTTCTTCGTACAGGTCTTCGGGACGGTTCAACAAACGACTCTGTCCGCTCACGATCTGCGTAAGCGTATCACGGAGTTTATCTTCCTTGCTGCGCATGGCCTGTGCCATCGCAGGAGACTTCCAAACTTTTTTCTTCTTTGCCATGGGTAAAAAGATAGAATTTTTCAGAGGCACATAAAAAAGACCCGGTGCCTCCCCGAGAGAGAAGGACGGCACCGAGTCAAAACACCCAAGTCCGATACCTTGCGACAACAAACCAACGTCGCGGGTAAAAACAAACCTGTATTTCGAACATATATTCTTGTCTATCAAAAAACAAGTTTCTATATTGTAAAATAAGACTAACAGTTAAAAAAATGCTCAAATAAGGATAAAAACGGCTTATGACTTGTTCCAACTTGAAATATTCCAACTTGGAAGAATACTCCGACCTTCTGGCAAAAAACGCCCAGAAGGCTAGCAAGACGCTCCGTACCCTCCCGGGCGAAAAGCGTAGCGCCGTGCTGAACCGTGTCGCCCAGATTTTGCGCGAACGTAAGCCAGAAATCCTTGCAGCAAACAAGATTGACCTTGAAGCAGCCGCCGGAAAGCTCGACGACTCGAAGATGGACCGCCTGACTTTGAATGACGCCCGCATCGAATCCATGGCCAAGGGTGCCGAAGAAATCGCCTCTTTCGCAGATCCGCTGAACAAGGTCCTCGAAAGCCGCGAACTCAAGAACGGCATCAAGATTAGCCGCGTGGCTGTGCCTATCGGTTCTGTGTTCTTTATTTTTGAAAGCCGTCCGAACGTGACTATCGACGGTGCCTGCCTCTGCTTCAAGGCGGGCAATGCAGTCATCCTCCGCGGCGGTAAGGAATCGCTGAATTCCGCCAAATGCCTCGCCGGAATCTTCCACGAAGCCCTCGCCGAAGAAGGCATCGACCAGGACGCCGTACAGCTCGTGACCGAAACAAGCCACGACCTGGTGGGTATGCTCCTGCAGCGCAACGATTGCCTCGACCTCGTGATTCCCCGCGGTGGCGAACGCCTGATCCGCGCGGTCGTGGAACAGAGCAAGATTCCCGTGATCAAGCACTTCAACGGCATCTGCCACGTGTACGTGGACAAGTCCGCCGACATGGACAAGGCGGTAAACATTCTGATCAACGCCAAGACGCAGCGCACCGGCGTGTGCAACGCCATGGAATGCGTAATTATCGACCGCCATATTGACGCGGCCACCACGAAGAAATTGATTGATTGCCTCGCCGACCGCGGCGTGGAACTCTTTGGCGATCACGACGCCCAGAGCCACGACAGCCGCATCAAGGATATTGGCGACGACTCCAACTACCACCACGAATATCTGGCCCTCAAGGCAAGCGTCAAGTTCGTCGATAACGTCGCCGAAGCCTGCGACCATATCGAAAAAAACAGCAGCCGCCACACCGAAGCGGTCGTCGCCGAAGACGCAAGCGTTCAGGACTACTTTGTCGCGAACGTGGACAGCAGCAGCGTGATGGTGAACGCAAGCACCCGCTTTGCCGACGGTGGCGAATATGGCCTCGGCGCCGAAGTGGGCATATCTACTGACAAGCTGCACGCACGTGGCCCTATGGGCGTGGAAAGCCTCTGCAGCTACAAGTGGATTCTCCGCGGCAACGGTCAGGTGAGAGCATAACAGGATTTAACGATGAGTGTTGAAGATTTATCTCAAAAGTTGCAGGAATTAGCGAAGGCCCCCAAGTACAGGGGCGCCATTTTCCAGATTGAAGCCGACGAAAAGGGACTCGCCCTCGTCGACGTCAAGGAAGCGAGCCTGAAAGTCTACCTGATGATCGACCCGGAATGCGACAAGATTCTGGAAACGAGATTCTTCACCTACGGCGGCCCCATCTTTACCGCTCTTGCCGATACATTCTGCAAGAAAATCCAAATGGTAACCGTAGACGAAGCTTGCGCCATTACCGCCGAAAGCATCGAACTTGAACTCCGCGACGCCCCCGACGTGAGAGCCATCCCCGAGAATGCTCCGGAAATCAAGCAGATGAACACGCTCATCGCGAAAATTCTCTCGGAATACCCCGAAAAGAAGGCGACAGCCATCCTCGTTCGCGAAAAGATGGAACGCATCAAGTACCGCACGCAGACCGCCGAAGGCCGCGCCGAAGCCGATGCCGAATGGAATGCCCTGACCAAGGTGCAGAAGATCGAAAAGGTGGAAGCCTGGCTGCACCAGTCCGTCCGAGGAATGCTCCAGGGCGATGGTGGCGACCTCGAAGTGCTCGACCTCACCGATGACAACCGTCTGAAGATTCGCTACCAGGGCGCCTGCGCCGGATGTGGTTCCGCCATGGGCGGCACGCTGTTCTACATCGAGGATGAACTCAAGAACAACGTCTACTACAACCTGATCGTGGAACCCGAAGACCCGCTCGACAACTATAACGCGAATGAAATGTCCGATGCCGACCGCAACCTGGCTGGCCTCGACGACAATAATCCGCCCCCGAGCCTGTTCTAGTTTTCGCCGAGAGCCTTGTCAAAAAAAGCATTGTCACAAACAGCATCGTCGCAAATTGCGGCGAGCATTCGTTCGTGCGTACAGACTTCCGGCGAAACTCCGTGAATGGACCCCGTAGAATAAAAAGACGTGCAGGCACATTCATGCGCATGGCACCGGAAACGCAGGGCGCAGCCTTCGCAATCGTCCTTGTCGCGATTGAAGAAATTCTGAATATCCCGTGCAACCGCACCATTCCAAATTTGAACAGGATCATCAAAGACGTTCCCCATAATGTAGGGAGCATCTTTCTTGCTACTGATAAAACGCGTGCAAGGGAAGAGGTTTCCATTCGCGGCGCAGGCGACTATGCCTTCGGCCACATGGCAGCTCGTTTGACGGTGACGCGCCCCTGTCAAACGGAATTTTAGCTTGTCCTGAATCGTACCCAGGTAAAAAGGAGTCTTGTTCCTTTTAAGTTCAAACCAGAATTCGGCCAATTTCGTGTACTCACGGGCAAGGATATCAAATTCCTCCCCCGTCCACTTGCCATCAAAATCGACCGCCGTCGTCATATTCCTGAAACCCTGGGATTGAATCCAGCGAACGGCATCCGAAAGCGAGTCCATGTTTTCACGGGTCACAACCGAAAGAACGACCGTATCGAGTTTACGGAGCGTCGGAATATGCGGTTCTATCAGCTTAAAGGAACCCGCTCCACCGACCTGCTTGCGACAGATATCGTGATGAGCCTCGTGGCCATCGAGCGAAAGATAGATGCGGAAATTTTCCCGCTCCAGGAATTCGACAACGGAATCTTCGAGCAGGGTTCCATTCGTATTCACCGCAAAGCGCAAGCGAAATTCGCTCTCGCCAAGCCGTTCACGAACAAGCTTTTTGGCAAACTCCACCCCACGAACAATGGAATCCATGCGAAGCAGGGGCTCTCCCCCGAAAAAAGTGATGTTCAGGAAGCGTTGACCCAGCGAAAGAGTTCGTTCAAAAGCAAGCCGAATCGCCGCCTCCATCACGTCATCCGTCATCACCAGGCTGCGCGCCTCGTGGCTTACCTTGTAATAGCAGTAGGTGCAACGCAGGTTGCACCGTTCCGTTAAAGAGAGGACGAGATTCATTTTTCGACAGGCTGATTCTCAATAACGC
>JAEEGH010013523.1_pt1 | contig 18082 bp, 15 predicted proteins | sample 9134181 | NCBI WGS metagenome assembly JAEEGH01 (sample SAMN16246544, study PRJNA631951) | gut metagenome | biome: gut microbiome; feature: rumen; material: DP-attached | host: Bos | place: Iran: Karaj | collected 2018-10 | reverse complement strand
CATCCTCACCGCCGACACGGTGGTGAAGGAAGCGAAAACCGCCAAGGTCGTCAAAGCCAAGAAACCACACAGCCCGCAAAAAGCCACCATCATGTCGGCCTGTCTGCCTGGATTGGGACAAGTCTATAACGGCAAATGGTGGAAGGTGCCCATCGTCTATGCGGGATTGGGAGGATTAGGATATTTGGTCTACAACAACTATTATGAGTACAGTTCATACCTTCACGCCTACGAATTCAAGACCGGCGACCTGCCCGAAGGGGTGACCCTCAGCCAGCACGAGACAGACTTGGCCAGCAGATACGCCGACAACCAACTGCAAACCTATAAAGAGTCGTACCGCCGTGATTTTGAATTCTACACCATACTAACCATCGCATGGTACGGCCTCAACATCGTAGATGCATGCGTAGATGGTCACCTCTACAACTACGACATCAGCGACGACCTCTCTTTCAGCATCGATCCATATTTACGGCAACCATCGGAATCGCCAATCAAAATCCCTCAATATGCCCAAGTTGGGCTGTCTTTTCAATTGAACTTTTAATCACAAAACCCACAAAACATGCAAAACATCAAGAGGATAAATTGAGGCGGCACCCAACCGGGTTGCCGCCGGAAAGCGGGCCATTCCGAATCAAGTTCGGAATGAGGGGCCGCTTTCCTTGCCAGAAAAAAAGTTTTGAGGGTTTTGTAAGTTTTGTGAAAAATACAATATCATGAAAATTGCTATAATCGGATACGGAAAAATGGGCCACGAGGTGGAGAAAGCCGCCCTTGCCCGCCAACATAACATCGTCATTACCGTCGACAATCCCCAAGAATGGGAGGAGCGCCTTGACCTCGTCAAGCAGGCCGACGTTGCCATCGACTTCAGCCAGCCCGACCAAGTGGTGGCCAACATCCACCGCTGCTTTGATTTGCGTCTTCCCGTCGTGGTGGGTACCACAGCTTGGCAGGACCATTTCGAGGAAATCAAAAAGCGTTGCCTTAAAGAGAAGCAAAGTCTTTTCACCGCGCCCAATTTCAGCATAGGCATGAACATCATGTTCTTGCTCAACAAGCAGTTGGCAAAGTTCGCGGAAAAGTATGGTTACCAACTCTCCATGGCCGAGACGCACCACATCCACAAACTCGACAAACCCAGCGGAACCGCCGTCAAACTGGCCAACGACATCCTCGCCATCGACCACGACTACGAGCGTTGGAGCATCGACGCTCTAGCTGATCATACCTTATTTATAAAAGTAACCCGCGAAGGCGAGGTAAACGGCATCCACAGCGTGATGGCCGAGTCGCCTGCCGACAAAATCACCCTCACCCATGAGGCTTTCAACCGCCAAGGCTTCGCTATGGGCGCAATCGCCGCCGCCGAGTTTCTCATTGGAAAAACAGGCGTGTTCGACATGGAGGATTTGTTTGGGGAATAATTATTCTTGTCGCCCAGTTGGGGCTTTACAGCCGCTTTGCATCACTGCGAGGAACGAAGCAGTCTATGATGATTGCTTCGCAAGAAATATGAATAAAATCAGTCCAAAAATCGCTGTTGTTTGAAATAATTTGTACTTTTGCCTTTGATTGTTCGGGGAGAAATCCGAGCAGTTGAAGGCAATTTGTGCTAATACCTAGTTACGAATCTGGAAAATTTAAGCAGAGGTATTTGACATGGATTTGCCAGCCTATATCGTATCAATCAGATATTCTGTTGATTACATACAGGCTAGGTAAACATGTACAAATTATTCTGCAAGGTTTTCCAGGCCTGTAACTGATAACGAGTACAATTAGTTTCCTAGCCTTCTTTTGTATTGACTGTTGCCGAATTAGGGGAACTATAGGCAGAAAAGGTTGCGCCCGACACGAATTAAGGGATACAACAATGATTACCATAGAAGAAGCAAATGTAGTCATACACAATTTGCCAATGGAATTTGACTCACATGATTTCATTAATAGTTATTTGACCCTTTTCGAAAGAGAATATGTAAATATGCTATTGGAGAATATTGAGTGTGAAAGCATATTTAGAATAGTGAATTCTAAGATTGGTAGATTTTTGGTAGATAACCACTCGGAACTAAATATTGACAAAGACATAAGGGTAAACTCTCCAAATGTTCGGGGAAACATGACTGACAATCAGAATTGGAGGAAAACAAGATAAAACAAAAAGAAGCTCCCATCAATGTGCTGATTGAGAGTTTCTAAAAATTGAAAGAAAAATGAAAAATGCATTGAGAAAAATTACAATAGGATATGTGCTATTTATTACAGCATTTCTCCCCTTTAGTATGAATGGACAGCATTCCTTTATGGTTTCGGGAAATGGACAATTAAGGATGCTCCCTAACACTGCAGATAATAATGTCGGCATGACATATTACAACTTTTTGCCTCAATACAAGCCTCTTACAAAAAGCATTACCATTACGCGATACAATCTTTACTATAATGATGATTTAGGAGAATATACACGATGCAAAAGTCGTTATATCGGATCATGTGATGATGAGTGTTGTAGCACCACTATAGTATTGTATGATGAACAAGGGAGAATTAGCAAAGTGTCAAATTGTTCTTTTCAATACGAAGATGATAGAATTATAGAGTATCAAATAAAAGATGGTTCAAAGTGCAGATTTAAATATGATTCACAAAACCGTCTTGAAAGCGCCACGCAAGGAAAGTGGACATATAATTATAGTTTGGATAAAAATGGAAACATAACAAAAGTAAATGAATTTTTCGGTGCCGAGTCGCGCGGGGCAACGAGTGGTTTCCAATATGATTCTAATCACAGAATAATCGCTTATAAAGATAATTATAGCGATTATTCTTGGGTCTATGATACTAAAGGCGATCTTATTTCATATAGGAAAATTGGTTATTCTTTTTCAAAAGGAAGAGAAGGAGGAAAGACCAGCGATCACGAGTATCAATTCGAATATGGTGAAGATGGCAATCCGATACGTTGTATTGATTATATTCATGGCGACATTACTGTAATTGACGGTATGTTTGAGTATGAATACAAATATACTTACTATCTTTCACGTGAAGAATTGGAAAAATTAGAATTAAACTATAAAGAAGCTTTCGATATGGATGTTGTAGATGTGAAGCCATCCTATCCTGAAGGCAAAAAAGAATTGTTTCTCATTGGTATATTACAAAACGCAAAAGGGATTGATCCAACTATTGTTGATTATATTGTTGAAAATAATGAAATGGTTGTTTGTTTCATTGTTGAACCTGATGGAAATGTTTCCAATTTGAAGGTATTAACGGAAGACGGCTTCGTTATTGATGAAGAGATTACCCAGGCCATATCTTCATTGCCAAAATGGGAACCTGGTTGGGTTGGAGGGGAAAAAGTTCGTGTAATAGTGAAATTATCCCTTGAATTACATATTAATCGATAACAATACAATATCATAGAAAACAGAAAAGCCGACAACAAGGTCGGCTTTTTTAGTGCTGTTATTTTTACAATACGCAACCATAAGAATCCTCGCGTACCAAGGAAAAGCATTTGAGGTAATTGACAAACAAGCGGTAATTGATACGATTGGCGGTAAACTGGCGGTATTTGGCGATAATGTCGGCCTTTTCAAGTTTTTTACAACCATTTTGCAATAAACCATTGCTGGTATAAAAATTTATACCTATTTTTGCAGAAAATTTCTGCTATGCCGACATTGCTGATAACTTTCGGAATGCGTTTTTTCTTCTATTTGGATGAACACCAGCCTATTCATGTGCATATAGACTGCAATGGGAAGAAAGCCAAGATCGCATTGGAGCCTTCGGTTAGTCTGGTGTATAACCACGGATTGAAAGAGCAAGAAATCAAAAAGGCTATCGACACTTGTGTTATCTATCGTGACGATTTTATAGCAGAATGGCATAAAAGGTTTGACTAAACTATCAATAACCAATGCAATGGAAAAGATAAAAAACATCTGGTTTGACGAAAAAAGAATCTACATGAAGACCACCGAAGGTCGCGTGTTGAGCCGTCCTTTGGAGGCTTATCCCGAGTTGAAAGAAGCCTCGGTGGAACAACGTAACGATTTCGTCATCGACAGCGACGGCGAGTCCATCCGCTGGGAAGAGTTGGATGCCGACATGCATATTTCAAGTTTCTACGAAACAAGCGAGCCAAATGGCCAAAACGAAGTTGCTGAAATGTTTAAGCGTTTCCCGTGGCTCAATGTTTCAGAGGTAGCTCGTGCCATTGGCATCAACAAAAGCCTGTTGGCCCGTTATATCTACGGCATTTCCAAACCAAGCGAACAACGCCTGCAACAGATTCGACACACCCTGCACTCTCTTGGAATGGAGCTGCAAAGTGCGTGAATTATCCAATGAAATACTATTTTGCTCAACCCATCGTTAATACAGAAATTACAAATCAAAAATGTCACTAATCCTGTTTATTCTAATCGTCCCGGCCCTCTTCACCATCCCGATTGCGTTCTGCTGGAAGCAGTTTGAGGCTGCCGGACAAAAAGGCTGGTACAGCCTCGTCCCCTACTACAACATTTATATCATGCTGAAAATCATCGGCAAACAGAAGAAATTCTGGTGGTGGTTCTTCATCGTCTTCCCTTACATCAACATCTTCATGCTACTGCTCATGCTCGTAGAATTGGGCAAGTGCTTCGGCAGATTCAAGGTTTGGGAAGAAGGCGCTGCCGCCCTTTTGCCGTACATTTTCTTCCCCATCATCGCCAAAAATGACAAGTACCAAGACCCGCTCACTACCAAACGCCCCAAGAAGTCAACGGCTCGCGAATGGTTCGATGCCATTGTTTTCGCTGTGGTCGCCGCATTGATTATCAGGACTTATGTCTTCGAGATGTTCACCATCCCCACATCGAGCATGGAAAAGTCACTCTGCGTAGGTGACTACTTGGTCGTCAGCAAGATACATTACGGCCCCAAAGGACCTAACACACCTATTTCCTTCCCCTTTGTGCACAACACTTTGCCTTGGAGCAAGACCAAAAAGTCATACCTCGAATGGATCAAGTTGCCTTATCATCGCTATCCTGGCGTTTCGACGATGAAACGCTACGATCCCATCGTGTTCAACTATCCTGCAGGCGACACGGTCTGTGAGAACTATCAAAGCAGCATTAGTTATTACGATCTCGTGCGCGAATATGGACGCGAAGCCGTATGGAACGGCAAAATAACGCTCAATCTTAATGGACAACCAACCCCGAGCGGCAAGGTCATCGCCCATCCCGTCGACAAACGCGAAAACTACGTGAAACGCCTCATCGGAATGCCTGGCGACAATCTGAAAATCGTTGACGGTGTGGTCTATATCAATGGCGAAAAGGCCGAAGAACCCGAAAACATGCAGCACAACTACACCGTGGTGACCACCACTGGCGGCATCAACAAGCAGACCGTGGAGAAATACGACATCACAGAAGGCTATCCTATTGACGAAAACACCTTTGTCCTCAATATCAGCGCAAAAGTAGCCGATGAACTCATCAAACTGCCTTACATCACCTCAGTCATGCGCAACGTGGAAGCCCCGGGGCAAGGCACCAACCCTAGCATCTTCCCCCATCGTCCCGACCTCTATCCATGGAATGTGGACAACTTCGGTCCCATTTATATCCCGAAGAAAGGCGAAACGGTGAAGCTGGACCTCAATACGCTGCCGCTTTATGAGCGTGTCATCCATGCCTACGAGCTCCACGACCTGAAGGTGGAAGGCAACCAAATCTACATTGATGGGAAGCCTGCCGACAGCTACACCTTTGAGATGGACTATTACTGGATGATGGGCGACAACCGCCACAACTCTGCTGACTCTCGCTATTGGGGTTTCGTCCCTGAAAACCATATCGTTGGAAAACCCATTCTCGTATGGCTCTCAAGAGACAAGGAAAATGGCGGCATCCGATGGAAGCGAATGTTTAAAATCCCTAAATAAACCATGACAAACAGGCTGCCTCATTCGACAGCCTGTTTTTTTGTCCAAAAAACGCACAAGGCCCAATCCCTGAACCAACTATTTTGTTTATTTTTGCAAGTCATAACGAAGACAGAAAATGAGCGACAAAAACAACCGAAGAGAGAACACTTTCAAGAAGAAGCAGACCGAACCTGAAATGGATGAGGATTCTTCCGTCATCATAGAAGATACCGAAGAAAAGAAAAGCAAGAAAAAGGACGGTCCAGACAAGGAAAAGAAAACAACAAAGAGCAAGGAAAAGGAACCAAAACAGAAAAAGGAACCAAAAGAACCGAAAGAAGCCGGTAGAGTGCAAAAAATCATCGGCATCTTGTTTGTCTGCTTGGCCATTTTCCTTGGCATCGCCTTAATATCCTATCTGGTGACATTCTTTAGCGGACGCTATCAAGAACTAGGCGTTGGCGGAAAGATACTCAACCAAAAAGAGAATATTGACAATCTGAAAGGCAGCGGTGGCGTGTTTTTGGCCCAGACTCTCATCAAAGAGTCGTTCGGCATCGGAGCGTTTTTCTTTGTTTATTTATTGACCATCATAGGCTTGCGCCTGACAGAGACCCTCAAATTCAAGATGTGGAATGTATGGAAATGGGCGCTGCTATGTTTGGTTTGGATGCCACTATTCTTCGGTTTCATCACCCAATTTGCGCCCGACTGCGCCATCTTCGGCGGTGCCGTCGGCAAATGGCTCAATGACATTTTGACCAACGTTATCGGCAACGCCGGCGTGATCCTCATTCTCGCATTCCTGCTGCTGGTCTTCCTCGTCTACCAATTCAACTTGACACTCACTTATTTCAAGCGCAGGCGCGAGAAAAAAGAGGAAGAAGCGCGCATTCAAGCTGCTATCCTTGCAGAGCAACGCATCAAGGAACAATTTGAGGCGGACAACAATACCACCGATGGCGGAGAAGACATTGACCCAGACGCCATCGACGATGATGAAAACGACAAAGAAGACGACCATGAAACTGACTTGCCTCCCGTCACCTCATTCACCAAAGACCCGACATTCGTCATCGTCAATCCTGACGACAACGCCGAAAAGCCTGAAAGCAAGCAAAACACAATTATTCAAAAAGACGAAGATCCTCTGGAACCATCAATCATTTTGCCGCCACTGACGACAGAAACCACCAGCAAATCCGACGACAAGTCACAAGAAAATACTGACAATGGAACCCCAGAAAAGTCTGACAGCGAAGCGGAAAAAGTAGAATTGGTCATCGAAAACACGACAACCGAGAAGACTGTGGACGAAGGCAAGAACATGGAACATCACACCATCGACACTCCTTTCGACCCGCACTATGAGTTGCGCGACTTCAAGTTCCCCACTTTAGACATGCTTAACGACTACGGCGGCGGAAAATCGGAAATCGATGAAGAGGAACTGAACGCCAACAAGAACAAAATTGTGGAAACTCTGGGCAACTACGGCATCGCCATTGACAAGATCAAGGCAACCATAGGTCCCACAGTCACGCTGTATGAAATCGTCCCTGCAGCAGGAGTCCGCATCTCGAAAATCAAGAACCTGGAGGACGACATTGCCTTGAGCCTTGCCGCATTGGGCATCCGTATTATTGCACCCATACCTGGCAAAGGCACCATCGGCATCGAAGTGCCGAACAGCAAACCTGAGACCGTCTCCATGCGCAGCGTGCTCAGTTCAGAGAAATTCCAGAAATCAAAATATGCGCTGCCTTGTGCCATCGGAAAGACCATCTCCAACGAGACCTATGTCTTCGACTTGGCCAAGATGCCTCACATCCTAATGGCTGGTGCCACAGGACAAGGCAAGTCAGTAGGACTCAACGCCATTGTCGCTTCGCTACTTTATTGCAAGCACCCCTCCGAGTTGAAATTCGTCATGGTCGACCCGAAAAAGGTGGAGCTAACGCTCTATAACCGCATCGAGCGCCATTATCTGGCCAAGTTGCCTGATTCCGAGGATGCCATCATCACAGACGTCAAGAAGGTGGTGCGCACGCTGAACTCTCTCTGCATTGAGATGGACCAGCGCTACGACCTGCTCAAACAGGCCGAGTGTCGTAACATCATCGAATACAATGAGAAATTCAAGGCTCGCAAACTGCTGCCCACTGAAGGGCATCGCTTCTTGCCTTACATTGTGCTGGTCGTCGACGAGTTTGCCGACCTTATCATGACTGCAGGCCGTGAGGTTGAAGCCCCCATTGCCCGTCTTGCGCAATTGGCCCGTGCCATTGGAATTCACCTCATCATCGCAACGCAACGCCCTTCTGTCAATATCATCACAGGTTCCATCAAGGCCAACTTCCCCGCCCGTATCGCTTTCCGCGTCATTTCCCAAGTCGACTCGAAGACCATCCTCGACCAAAGCGGCGCCAACCAACTCATTGGTCGCGGCGACATGCTGCTCTCCACAGGCAACGACCTCGTGCGCTTGCAATGCGCATTCATTGACACGCCCGAAGTGGAAAGAGTGACCGACTTCATCGGTTCGCAACGCGGCTATGCCGAACCATTCCTGCTGCCTGAAGTGCCTGAAGAAGAAGGAGAAGGCACCGACATCGACGACGATGGAGAACGCGACAGCCTCTTTGAAGAAGCCGCCCGTATCGTGGTGCAGACAGGACAAGGTTCCACCTCAATGATCCAACGCAAACTGAAACTCGGCTACAACCGCGCTGGTCGCATCATCGACCAACTGGAGGCAGCGGGCATCGTCGGACCATTCTCCGGCAGCAAGTCGCGCGAAGTGAAAGTGACTTCTGAAGCCGCTTTGGAACAGATTTTGCGGGATCTCTACAACAAAGATAACGGAATCTGACAATGAAAACTAAAAACATCATCGCCTGCCTTGTTTTATTGATTACAGCACAGGCAGTTAACGCACAAAGCAATGCCGAGGCGCTTATCCGCCTCCTTGTCGACCAAGTGAAAAACCATAAGAATGTTGAAATGACCTTCAACTATCAAATCAGCACCGATGGAAAGAACTTTGCGGAAAGCGAGAAAGGCCATGCCTGGTTGCAAGGCGAAGCCTATAAAATCGAAATGGCAGACCAGCAGACTATTAGCGACGGCAAGACCATTTGGTCGTATCTTATTGACGACGAAGAAGTAATGGTAAGCAATGCTAGCGACGGCGCCGACAACACGCCTTTGAAACTCCTCACCTCGTTAGACGAGAGCTATGCTGCCTCGCTATCAGGCATTGACGCGCAAGGTGTGGCCACTGTTGAACTTGCCAATCCCAAGGGACAATACAAACGCGTAACCTTGAAAATCAATACGAAGAAAAAAGACCTGAAAAGCGCTGACATATATTTGGAAGATGGCAGCAAGGTCGCTATCAACGTCGAAGAAATGAAATACGACCAACCATTGGGCAGCAATTTCTTTACCTTCGATGCAAAAAAACACCCCAAGGTGGATATGATTGATATGCGGTGACGCAATAAAACATCCCATTAGATGTTATTTAATGTAGAGACGCGCCTTGGCACATCTCTACAAACGATAATTCAGGAATCAACAAATTGAATATTCAACATAATTAAAGCAAAATGAATCTTCTTGAAATTCAACAGACGGTCAACGATAGCATTTCAGCCGTAGCACCAGGAGCAGTGGAACAACCCACGGAATTCAAACTCTCCATTTTTGAACTCGCCACCAAAGGCGGATGGATTATGATTTTGTTGGCAGTCTTGTCACTCATCGCAGTTTACATCTTCATCGAAAGATTCATTGTCGTATCTCGTGCCACGAAATACGACAAGGGATTCATGGACCGCATTCGCGAATACATGAAAGAAGGCAAATTGGACTCGGCAAGGACCTTGTGCCGTGGTAACTCCACACCTATCTCGCGCATGATTGAGAAAGGTCTCTCCCGCATCGGCCGTCCTCTGGGCGACATCAACTCTGCCATTGAAAATGTTGGCAACCTAGAAGTCGCAAAACTCGAACGCGGTGTCAGCATCCTCGCCATGATTGCAAGTGCCGCCCCGATGATCGGTTTCTTAGGCACCGTGACAGGCATGATTCGCGCATTCTATAACATGTCGATGGCGGGCAACAATATTGACATTTCTCTGCTTTCATCAGGCATCTACGAGGCCATGGTGACCACCGTTGGCGGCTTGATTGTCGGCATCATCGCCTATTTCTTCCATGCCATCCTCACCAACAAGATCCAAAAGGTCGTCAATCTGCTTGAAGGCAAAGCCACTGAATTCATGGATGTCTTGAATGAACCAGCATAAAATCAGCACATTATGGCCATCAAATCAAGAAATAAGGTAGAGCCCACCTTCAACTCCTCGTCCATGTCGGACTTGGTGTTCTTGCTGCTGATTTTCTTCATGCTCACTTCGACCTTGGTCGCACCCAACGCCATCAAACTTATGCTGCCTTCCAGCAACAGCAAAACCATGGCAAAGCAGACCATCACTGTGTATATCGACGAGAACTATCAATACCAAGTCAATGACACTAGGGTTTTAGACGAAAACCAACTCATGGACCTTATCAACACCCAAATTGGCAATGACCCACAAGCCACGGTAGTGCTACGTTCCGACAAGACCGTACCCGTACAATACATTGTGAACGTGATTGATGCCGTCAATGAGATCAATAATGCCACAGGCAACAACCACAAGGTTATTCTAGCCACTTCACCGAAAAAATAGCATAACATGGACAAAAACGAAAAAAAAGACAAAGGAGTTGCAATAGCGGGCAGCATCACGGTGCATGCTTTGCTGGTGCTGGTCTTGCTCCTGATGGCCTTCAGAACCCCGCTCCCGCTGCCTGGCGAAGAGGGCGTTGAGGTCGACCTCGGCATGATGGACCAAGGAATGGGCAACATCCAACCCGACAAACCTGCCATTCCAACAGCGGCACAACCAAAGCAAGAACAGAACCGAAGCAAGGAAGACATCGTCACCCAAAACGACGAGGAAGCACCTGCCATCGAAAAGCCCAAAGTCACAAAACCCAAACAAGAAAAACCTGCTGAAGATCCTAAACCTAAAGTCAACGAACGTGCCTTGTTCAAAGGCAACGACACTCCACAGGCAGGCGGATCGGAAGGCATCACAGGGCAACCCGGAGACCAAGGCAAGCCCAATGGATTAAAAGACATCAAGCAATATGACGGCAATGGCGGCAGAGGCAACGGAACTGGTTACGACCTTGGAGGTCGTGGCGCCAAGAGCCTCCATCGCCCCAATAATGACTTTAGCGAAGAGGGCATCATAGTAGTTGACATTTGGGTGAATCGCGCTGGGCAAGTCGTTCGCACAGAAGTCTCCCAAAAAGGCACGACATTGATTAACAACGAAATGCGTCAAAAAGCCAAACAAGCCGCCTTGCGTTCCACTTTCCAATCTGACCCAGACGCCCCAGAAGAGCAACACGGTACGATCACGTACACTTTTGTCATGAACCAATAACAAATCGTCCTTTCGCCCCTTCGATTTTCCGCAAGGATTGCTAGTTCAGGGTCTATTATTATATTTGTTACAGATTTAGAATTGATTATGTCGAATTGCCTTAAAAAAAACATATCGGTACTGGCAATATTATCTTTTTCAGTACTTTTTCTAACAGGTTGTTCCACTCAGACAATGAACTGGGAAGCCCATAAGCTTGCCAAACGTGTTGTTGAATTAGAGCAAGTGCAAAACCGCATGAAAGATCGCTCCAATTTGAGTGGCAAAAGGATGTCGGAACAAGAGTATGAGCAGTATTTTAGTGAATCCATTGACTACGTTAGAAAAACGCTGAAAAAGTATAGTGAAACGCCTAAGCAGCAACAGGAGTTTTACAATCTCGTGGAAAAAAACATGACCGAAATAAAGAACAAACAAAACCCAGAAGAAAACGGCAACACGTTGTTTTTCAACGACCTAATAAGGCAGTTCGTACTCGATCCAGAATCAACTGATAACAAAGCAGATCCCCAAGAGACAAACAATAGTTTTAGATATGGGAAAAGTCCCGCAGACCAAGTCATCAACATCAATTCCATAATGTATGATGCCCACCCAGCATCAGTAGGTATCGACTGGAATGCAAAAGACAAAGTTCCTTACCCATATGACAGTCTATTTGCTTCTCTTGGCATCTATTATGATATAGAATACGAATGCTGGAGACTTTCTGAGCAAGCCAGAATAGAATATGAAAGAAAAAAACAAGTAGTAGGTGAACTATTCAACAATTCTAAAACAATATCACCATCCATAAATAGCGAGAACGATAACGCGAACTCATACGACGAAAAAAAACCAACCACTGAAAAGCCGAAACAGGAAACAAAACCCAAGCAAGAAAAACCCGCTGAGGATCCTAAACCTATAGTCAACAACCGTGCCTTGTTCAAGGGCAACAACAACCCACAGGCTGGCGGTTCGGATGGCATCACAGGGCAGCCTGGCAACCAAGGCAAACCCAAAGGATTAAAAGACATCAAGCAATACGACAGCAATGGTGGAAGAGGCAACGGAACAGGTTACGTTCTCGGAGGCCGGGGCGCCAAGGCCCTCCAACACCCCAATAATGACTTTAGCGAAGAGGGCATCATAGTAGTTGACATTTGGGTGAATCGCGCTGGACAAGTCATTCGAGCAGAAGTCTCCCAAAAAAGTACTACCATCATCAACAGCGAGATGCGTCAAAAAGCCAAACAAACCGCCTTGCGTACCACTTTCCAATCTGACCCAAATGCCCCAGAAGAGCAACACGGTACGATCACGTATACTTTTGTCCTGCAGAATTGAGATTAGCAACGCTTTAGACCACTCTGCATTCATAATTTTTCATTCCGAATTAAAACACCGCCTATGAATTACACCGATACCCTCAACTGGATGTTCAACAAACTCCCAATGTACCAACGCATCGGAGCAGCAGCCTACAAGGCCGACCTCAACAACACCATCCAACTTCTCAACCTTCTCGACAACCCACAAAATGACTTCAAGTCGGTGCATGTGGCAGGCACTAATGGCAAAGGTTCTGTCTCTCACATGATAGCATCCGTGTTTCAGGAAGCAGGTTACAAAACTGGCCTTTACACATCGCCCCACCTGCGCGATTTCCGTGAACGCATCCGCATCAACGGCGAGATGATTCCCGAGGAAAACGTGGTGCAATTCATCGACACCTACAAGGAAAGGTTCGAGCAGATGGAACTTTCCTTCTTTGAAATGACCGTAGGCATGGCCTTCGACTACTTCTCGAAAGAAAATGTTGACATTGCCATTGTCGAAGTAGGCATGGGCGGACGATTGGATTCCACCAACCTCATCACTCCCGAGTTGAGCGTCATCACCAACATCGATTTTGACCACATGAAATTCTTAGGTGATACACGTGCCAAAATCGCATACGAAAAGGCAGGCATCATCAAGCCGGGCATCCCCGTAGTCATTGGAGAAACCCACCCCGAAACAGAACAAGTTTTCATGGACAAGGCCAAGGAATGCAACAGTCCCATCTGCTTCGCCGACCAAGTTTTCGACTGCGACAAAATCCATATCGAATCCAGCAGCATACAACAGTTTGATGTATGGAAAAACAGCGAACTCTATATGGAAGCCCTAGAACTCCCTCTGTTGGGCAACTATCAGCAGAAGAACCTCGCTACAGTAATGTGCGCGCTCGACCAATTGCGCGAAAAGTTCAATCTTTCTGAGGATGACATTCGCGATGGCATCGGTCGAGTGATTCGCAACACCCATCTCATGGGGCGCTGGCAGATACTTAATAACGATCCACTAACCATAGCTGACACGGGCCATAACGTCGCTGGTATCAAGGAAGTGGTGATGCAACTGGCAGAGATGAATTACGAGAAACTCCATTTTGTCCTCGGCATGGTCAACGACAAAGACATTGACAACGTATTGCAACTGCTGCCCCACGGTGCGGAATACTACTTCTGCAAAGCAGACATACCGAGAGGTTTAGACGCTAACATATTGGCACAAAAGGCTTTCGATATGGGTTTGCGCGGACAGGTTTATGAATCAGTTAGCCATGCCTATCGCTCGGCAGTCAACAATGCCCATTTTGGCGATGTGGTTTTCATCGGCGGAAGCAATTTCACCGTGGCCGAAGTCGTGTAAAGGAATAATTCTTAACTTTGCGGCCAATCAGCAGTTTCATGTCAGGCAAAAGACTCCATATCGTCATAGGCATGCTCGTGGTCGTACTCATGTCGTCGTGCTCCATCAGGCGCTTCGTCCCCGAGGGAAAATACCTGGTGCAGAGCAACAAAGTCGTCATTGAGGAAAAAGGCACTGCCATCAGCAAAGCTGGCATCTCTCAATACATATCCCTCAAACCATACAAAAACACCTTCCAAACCAACATCCCGACATGGATCTACTACAAGAGTGAACGTCGGCCCAACAGCACGTTTTGGAAATGGCTGAACAAAAACTTTGGCAACCAACCCGTGTACTACGACAAGTCAGAGGCAAACAATTCATCCAAGCAGATGATGCGTTATCTTGACAACGTTGGTTATTTCAATTCCAAGGTGACCCACACCGTAAAAACAAAAAAATGGAGAAAGAGAGTCAAAATCACCTATCACGTTTATCCTACAAAACCATACACCGTCAATGAGATTGACTATGTCATTGAAGATAGTCTTGTCAATAGGTTGATTATGCGCGACAGCGCCAAATTCCCCGTCAAAGAAGGCGACATCTATAACGCCTATTCTTTGAAAAACGAGCGTGAACTCATCACTGAAAGGATGCGCAACTCTGGCTATTACTATTTCACTCGCGACAACGTTTATTTTGAAGTCGACAGCAACTACATGAATCACACTTTAAAGTTGTCGATGAAACTGAAAGACACCCCTTTGGCTTATAAACAATATAGAATCCGAGATGTCAAGATTTATCCAGATTTCTCCATCTTCAGAATGAACGACCATCCCTCCGACTCGGCCAAACTCACAGTAGAGTTCGGACGCCTTAAGAGAACCAACACGTGGGATTTCTATTACTACAATCAACCACAGGTAAAACCCCAAACCTTTTCGCAAGCAATTAACATTATTGAAGGACTGCCCTATAACCAACGGAGTGTCACCAATACCTATAAAGCCTTAAGCAATTACAGACTGTTCAGGAATGTCAACATTGAGTTTGACAGCGTAAGTTCCCCTAACGACTCGCTTAACCTGCTTGACTGCCGCATAACCATGCAACAAATCGACAAACACTCCTTCACGCTCCAAGCCGAAGGTACCAACTCCGATGGAGACTTGGGTGTTAAGGGAAGCTTGTCGTACAACAACAAAAACATATTCCATGGCGCTGAGACCTTCCAACTCAGTCTAAAAGGAGGTTTCGAAGCACAAAGACTCATTGGAAGCGAAATCACAGAAAGCGGCAAACATGTGTTCAACACTTGGGAACTGGGCTTGGCTGCTAGTGTCATTTTCCCTAAGTTCCTTTCGCCCATTTCCTTCCTTCAATTTGCCAGAGACTACCAACCCACCACAACCATCTCCTTGGGCTTCAACTCACAAATCCGATATTATTACTCACGCTATATCTCTACAGCCTCATTCAGTTACGACTGGAAGACCAACTATAGGCTGGGGCAGACCTTCTCGCCTGTCTTCCTTAACAGCGTGAAAATTGCAAACATCAACCCGACTTTCCAAGAGTATCTCGATATGGAGACCAGCCAGCGAAAAAAAGCCCAATACACTAGCCATCTCCTTTTAGGCACACGCTATTCGCTGGTTTACAACACACAGACCATCAACAAAACAGGCAGCTTTTTCTACCTGAAAGCTGACTTCGAATCAAGCGGCAACCTGCTCTCCTTGTTCAAAAACACCAAACTCATCACAACAGAAAACGGTCACTATGAGTTGTTTGGCATACGCTATGCGCAATATGTGAGAGGCAGTTTCGACGTAAGGCAACATCTTCAAATCAGTGAAGACTCATGGTTGGTGTTCCGAGAGTTTGCGGGTATCGGCATTCCATACGGCAACTCGCAAGACCTACCATTCGAACGCAGTTTCTACGGTGGTGGCGCCAACGGTTTGCGTGGATGGCTCTATCGCACTGTAGGTCCTGGCGGTTATGTAGCCAACAACAACGATGTTGAAAGAACAGGAGACCTTCAGTTGGAACTAAATGCTGAATATAGGTTTCCCATCTATAACATCTTCAAAGGCGCAGTTTTTGTTGATGCCGGAAATGTATGGACCTACCATCCTAATGAATCCATGCCTAACAGTGAGTTTGGTTTCAACACATTCTATAAACAACTAGCAATTGACGCAGGCATCGGTATCCGTCTGGATGTCTCCTTCCTCATCCTACGCTTCGACTTTGCCTATGCCATGCGTAACCCTTATGCCGACGAAAACGGCAGTTACTGGCGATTCGGAAAAGGCGACAACCTGAGAATGCAGATGGGCATCGGTTACCCATTCTGATGAAAACGGCCATGGAAAGACATGAATTATACGGTCGCCTTACCCAATCCTTCGGTTTTGAACCTACTGATGGACAATCCATCGTTCTCTACCATCTGGCGGCATTCCTGCTCTCACAAAAAGAGAACCCCACCTACATCCTTAGAGGCTATGCAGGAACGGGAAAGACCTCACTGGTCAAGACCTTGGTGCGCACTTTGCCCTCCATTGGAATGCGGTATGTGTTGATGGCACCTACAGGCAGAGCTGCCAAGGTACTCAGCAACTATACAGGACAAAATGCCAGCACCATCCACAGGAAGATCTATCAAGCCATGACCTTTCCGGATGGAAGTTTCCGCATTGCTCGAGCCGAAAACAAATACAAACACACGCTATTTATCGTCGACGAAGCCTCCATGATTGGCGAGCAACGCGACTTTGGCGGTTCAAACCTTCTCGACGACCTATTGAGTTATGTCTTCAGTGGCGAGGGTTGTCGTCTGCTACTCATCGGAGACACAGCGCAATTGCCACCTGTCGAAAGCAATGAGAGTCCAGCCCTGGATTGTGACTACCTGAAATCTCAATTTCCCATTACTGCAGCCACATACGAACTGACCGAAGTCAAACGACAGGCGTTAGAGTCGGGCATCCTATATAATGCCACCGACATCAGAGAATTGATAAGTCAAAACCTTTACGAATACACGCTTCCCATCTTCCACCTACAAGGATTCGACGACATCCAAAAGATTGAACCTGAGACCTTTGAAGAGATGCTTCACAACGCATTCGCGAACATTTCTGATAATGAGGCCGTCATCGTCTGCAAGTCGAACAAGCGTGCCAACATGTTCAATCAAGCCATTCGCGGACGCATCCTCAACATCGAAGGCGAAATAGCTACAGGAGACAAACTCATGGTGGTGAAAAACAACTACTATTGGGCCGAAGGCAACGAAGCCATCAGCTTCATCGCCAACGGTGACATGGCTGAGATACGGAAAATCAAGCATTTCGAGGACATGTACGGTTTCCGCTTCGCCGATGTGGAGTTGAGCTTCACCGACTATCCCGACCAACCCAACCTAGAGGCAAAGATCCTTTTGGACACCCTCAACAGCAACAGTCCCTCGCTTACAGAAGAAGAAAACAAGCGACTCTTTACGGCCATTGAGGAAGACTATATGGATATCCCGAACCGTAGAGAGCGGTATAAGGAGATGAAGAAAAATCCATGGTTTAATGCCTTACAGGTTAAATTTGCTTACGCTCTCACTTGCCACAAGACCCAAGGTGGGCAATGGAACTCCGTCTTCATTGACTCGTCGCTCAATCTCAAGGAAACGCTTGAAGCGGAGGATCTACGCTGGCTTTACACTGCATTGACACGCGCACAGGAGCGAGTATATTTTGTGAATTTCAAAGACGAGTTCTTTAGAGAATAACCAATTTAGGACTTCATAAAAACAGAAGACCCCTCACCTTGGAAGGTGAAGGGTCTCCGTTGTGGGTGGGCGGCGAACTACTTTCCCACGGTCTCCCGCAGTATCATCGTCGCGGCGGGGCTTAACTTCTCTGTTCGGAATGGGAAGAGGTGCGCCCCCGCGCCATAGCCG
>JAEEGH010013521.1_pt1 | contig 18084 bp, 19 predicted proteins | sample 9134181 | NCBI WGS metagenome assembly JAEEGH01 (sample SAMN16246544, study PRJNA631951) | gut metagenome | biome: gut microbiome; feature: rumen; material: DP-attached | host: Bos | place: Iran: Karaj | collected 2018-10 | reverse complement strand
TCTCGTCCAGAAGATTCAGTACAGCCGGTCACAGAATGATACCCGTGATGATCAGTCCCAGAAGTGACGGTATATGCATTTTCTTAAAAATCCCGCTGATGCAGAAACCCATCAGGAACATCAGCGCCAGACTCATAAGCATGTTATTCATATGTTATTCCCCCATTAGCAAAAGGCACTTTTGTGTCATTCATCTGTAGCATTACGCGCTTCTTTCGCACAATAACGGATTATAGCACGTTCCATATAATACGACGCATAGAAAAGCACTGGAAAAACAACGATTTTCCAGTGCTGAATCACCCTTTTATTGTGTACTTTCGGAATGAAAGTACGTAATCATCAAATGCAGTTTATTCTTTGTACATCCGCTCGATGAATTTTCTGTTTTCTCCGCCGAGAAGAGCCGCGGCCGCTTTGTCCGCCAGACGGATCGTCAGCTGCTCATATTCACACTGAAGTGCGGAGACCTCCGACATGTTTCCTGTATGCCCGTGATTGGCACATGCACATGTATGTTTGCAGCGGGACCGGAGCGCGCATTCCGCGCATTCACTCGCCTCGACTCTTTTCTTCTCAAGCGAGTCCAGTTTCTCTTCATCTACGCCCTCATCAACGGATCCGTAGTTGAATCCGTCTCTTCCGATAAAGTGGCTGCACGGATAGTATCTTCCATCGGTATCGACCATCGTCTTGTGGCATCCGAAATGGCAGGACTTACTGTCCTGATCTTTGTTGAGGATATAGTTTCTGATCTTATTGTCGAAAGGGATAAAACGGAACACGTTATCACCGCTGTTCCACTGCTCATAGAACTCTTCCACTTTCTCGAGTTCCTTCTCAAGGACCGAGAACTTCTCTTCGTCCCACAGGACTCTTTCGCCATGCGCCAGTACCATGCTGACCGCGCGAACGCCCGAATCGTAGAAGAACTTAAGAGAACCGGATACCCGGTCTGCATAATCCGGATGCACGGTCATCATGATGATCGTTCCGGGGGTTGCCTTAAGGAGCATCTGAAGCTTGCCGTCCACAGTATCTTTTGTCGGATGACCGCCTCTGTCCCTTCTTACCGGGTCCTGCGAAAGCCCGTCATGAGAGAGCGCCAGAATAATGCGGTTCTTCTTTGCAAAAGCGATGAACTCCTCATCGAGAAGCGTGCCGTTCGTCGTGATCTCATAGGCAAAATTGACACCCGGGATCGCCTGAAGCGCCGCGCTGGAGTACCCGACCAGTTTCTCGATCTTTTCTCTCTGAAGCAGAGGTTCTCCGCCGTAAAAAGAGATCTGCGCAGTGACACTCGGATTCTCTTCCGATGCTTTCTTCTGCGCTTCGATATCCGCCCTCACTCCATTGACGAAAATATCGATCGCCTTGAGCGCCGTCTCCTCCGGCATGGCCACGTCTTCGTGTTTCTGAAGACAGTATTTGCAGTCAAAATTACACTGGTGAGTCATCACCAGTGTCATCTTGTGCGCCAGCGGTTTTGTTTTCGCGGAGCAGGTGCTCATATCATTCTCCCTTCAGGTATATCCGGATCAGAATTCGACCGGTGCAGCAACGATATCTCCTGTTACTTTCCCGTCACTATCTTTATCGGAAGGTGTGACCTCGACATCGCCGCTCAGCGTGTAATCTGTCGGCATCTCGGTATAAACAGCCTCGCCGCCCTGGATATCCAGTTCCGGTGTCGTATCGGCTACTTCTCCGTCAATCTCCCAGGGAGTGGTATCTACTGTGGTCTCACCGTCAAGCACAAACTGAGTCTCTGTTTCGGTATCGCCCATAAGCATGTAGGTGGGCTCTGTCGGCTGGACCTTGCCCAGGAAGTTGACGCCCTTATGCTTCGCACTGTCTTCGCCGCAGCCTGCAGCAGAAAGTGCCATGACAGCGGTGAGTGCCGTTACTGCTGCGACCTTGGAGATCGGATATTTCGGACCGCCTGTCTTCAGCTGCTCAAGTGTCGGATAACCCGGAGTATTTATATTTTTCACAGGATTCTTTTTCATGGGTCTGGTCTCCTTTGCTATTACTCTTCTGCAAATAAGACGATGCTCTTTTTCTTTCTGTTGCATTTTTTATAGTTTATCTGAATTATATTTCAGAACTGTGTCCGTATCCTTTTTTCTTTTGGAAAAGCACTTTCCCGTCAGTCGTCCGCGAACTTGAACTGTACGGTAACTCCCGAGCCGATCAGCGCCGCCCAGATAAAGAACGAGATCCACCCGTTATGAAGTCCCTGACTGACCGCGGGTGCGAGGAAAGACGGCAGGCCCTTCCACGCATGTAGAAGTCCCATCGTACCGAGAAAAACATCCCGCAGAAGATCGGCACCGATGACCGCCGTCGCGATCTTGATGGCCGGTGCCTGGAGTTTGCAGATAAGGAGTCCGACGATTACGGCGATCACAAGCGCGATCAGACAGATCGCCAGAAGCTTCTGCCCGTCGGTGCTTCCCGGGATCGCCGACATGAAAGATTTCATCTGCGAATCCGGGATCAGGTTCTGCGCGCTGTCAGACCCGTCCGTCAGTTTCGCGACTTTATCCGGCGAGAGCGATACCACGAGCTTGAGATTATTCTGTGTCTTAATTATGTACAGCAGGAATATCTTCACGATGGAATACCAGGTAAAGAACACCGTGATGAAGAACAGTGCTTTTTTATAGAGAACATACGAGAGTGCGGCCAGAAACAGTCCGAGAATGATCGGGAAGAAAAACTCCCAGTTCGGCCGCATCTTCTCCGGGATCTTCTCCATAAGGAAAAGCGAGTCGATCAGATTCGCCGCGTGAAGCCCCATAAAGAATCCCGCCAGCGCCATGGAAAAACGGAACATCCTAAATCCGTAATAGCATAGGAGCACCCCCATCGCAAGGAATGTCAGAAGTGTTACGATATCCAGCATTTCGGGAGGTCTCTCCTTTCCCTTTTTTCTTCTTCAAAAGCACCGTTGCCGGAGCCTGATTTCCGTCCCACTCCGGGCGCGGATATTTCCGATTACCATTATAGGGTTCCACCTATGCGCAGATGTAACAGAACTTTTTCAATTGTCGTACATATTTACCTAAAATTGCCTTGCGATTATCCCCCGACTTTGCGAAAATAGAAACAGTACTTCTATTATAAAAACGGGAGGTTGATTTATGCTTTACGACAATAAGATTTGGGTCGGCGGAACGGCCAACAAGTGCTTCATTGAGCCTTCGAAGGCGAACCGCCATGGTTTGATTGCCGGTGCTACCGGTACAGGTAAATCCGTAACACTTAAGGTGCTCGCCGAGAGCTTCTCCGATATGGGAGTCCCGGTATTCTTAGCTGACGTGAAGGGCGATATGTCCGGTATCTGCGCAGCAGGTGTAAGCAATGAGAACATGGAAGAGCGTATCGCGAAGTTCGGTATTCAGGACTCCTTCGAGTATAAGGCATATCCGACTACATTCTACGATGTATTCGGACAGATGGGCATCCCGATGAGAACGACCATCTCCGAGCTCGGTCCGATCCTTCTCGGCCGTATGCTGGGTCTTTCCGATGTACAGCGTGCCGTACTGTCGATGGTATTCCGTATCGCAGACGATCAGCAGCTCCTGCTCCTTGACCTCAAGGACCTCCGTCTGCTTCTTACCTACATCGGCGACCATGCTGACGAGTATAAGCTCACCTACGGCAATATCTCTACTGCGACGATCGGCGCGATCCAGAGAAATCTGGCACTCCTTACTGACGAAGGCGCAGAGGCATTCTTCACAGAGCCGGCATTTAATATCCTCGACTTCATAAAGCAGGGTTCTGACGGACGCGGCATGATCAACGTCCTGAATGCAACAGAGCTTTTCAACAAGCCGCTTCTCTACTCGACATTCCTGCTGTGGCTCATGAGCGAGCTCTATGAGAACCTGCCGGAAGTCGGCGATCTCGACAAGCCGAAGATCGTATTCTTCTTCGACGAAGCGCACCTGCTCTTTAACGATGCACCTGCCTTCCTCATCGAGAAGATCGACCAGATCGTACGTCTCATCCGTTCCAAGGGTGTCGGCGTTTACTTCATCTCCCAGAGCCCGAGCGATATCCCGGACAACATCCTTGCCCAGCTCCAGAACCGTGTACAGCATGCTCTGCGTGCTTATACTCCTGCTGAGCAGAAGAAGCTGAAGGCAGCTGCCGCTTCCTTCAGAGCTAACCCGGATTTCGATACCGAGGCTGCTCTCTCTGAGCTGGCTGTCGGTGAAGCTCTCGTTTCCTTCCTTGACGCGAAGGGTACACCGGGCGTTGTTGAGCGCGCCTTCATTCTCCCGCCGCAGAGCTTTATCGGTTCCGCAGGCTTTGAGAAGATCCAGGAACTCACCGAAGTTAACCCGCTCTACGAGAAGTACAGACTGGCCGTCGATCCGGAGTCTGCATATGAGCTCCTGATGAAGAAATATGATCCGAACTTCGGTGCTCCGGCAGTTCCTGCTGCTGAGGCTGCACCTGCCGCTGCTGCACCTGCTTACGAAGCTGCTCCTGCTCCGGCAGTGGATCCGAAGGAAGAAGAAAGAGCACGTCTTGCTGCTGAGAAGGCAGAGAAGGAAGCCCGTGCCGCAGAGATCCGTGAAGACCGCGAAGCTGACCGTAAGCAGCGCGAGCTGGATCGTCAGGAAGATCGTGAGCGCCGCATCGAAGAGAAAGAGCGTGCTGCCGAGATCCGCGAGCAGAAAGAAAGAGACCGTCAGGAAGACCGTGAGCGCCGTGAAGCTGAGCGTCAGGCACGTGCGGAAGAAAGAGAGCGCAAGGAAGCTGAGCGCCAGGAAGAAAAGGCGAAGCGCGAAGCTGAGCGTGCGAAGAAGAACAGCCCGGTTACCAAGATGGTCAACTCGGCTACGACCGCTGCCGGCCGTCAGATCGGTTCTTCCCTCATCCGCGGTATCTTCGGAAGCCTGCTGAAAAGGAAATAATCGCAGATAAATAAGAGTTACCATGGACTGTCCCGGCCTGGATATTTCCTCCCCGGGGCAGTTCTTTTTACAAATCATCTGTGTAAGATTGCTGCCTGAAAACTGTTTTATAGGGTGAAGACAATCAAGCATCGGAGGTGTTCTCTATGAAAAAACTATCTATTCGAATGATTACTCTGGTCTCCTGCGCCGCCCTTCTTTTCGGACTGGGTGCCTGCGCCAAAAAGGAACCGAACCCGTTCAAGGAGAGATCCACATTTACAGCAGCCAAGGCTTCAGACCGCGACCTTCAGATGACCGTAAACGTCGTAAGCGGCAAGACCATCCACTTCGAGATCACCAGCAAAGACTACGACACCTACATGTACGGTCGGCCCTACACACTGGAATATAAGTCCGGGAATGACTGGTACACCGTGCCGTTTCTTCCGGATACCATGTTTACGATGGAAGGGATCATCTGCAACGATATCTTCATCTCCGATGACGGAGCCAATATCTGTTACTACGAGGGTGAAGAAGAAAAGGTCGTCCCGTATCAGGACGAGGAGGAAGCTGACCGCATCATCGAGAGTGTCCGCGAGCACCTCGAAAGCATCCGCGAACCTGCAGAAAACGGACGCGTGATCGCTTCAGACGATATCGATCTCAGTGAGATGTGCGGAAAAGATCTTCCCTCCGGCCATTACCGTCTCATCAAGAAGGTGTCTCTCATGGATAGAAATTCCGACGATTGCGTGGCGGACTACGATGTCGTGGCAGAGTTCGATCTCTGATGATACTTTCCGAAAAGAACTTCTACGGAAGCTGTACTTATTCTGCAGAACAGTACTCTTCCAGAAGCGCTTCCACTTCGGTGACCGTTGCGGCGGTCATCAGACGGTTCTTGATCTCCGCCGTACCGCGCCCGCCCTTTAGATAACAGGCAATCTGCGAACGCATTTCTTTTACGCCCGTCTTCTCCCCGAGGTCCTCACAGAGGCCGAGGAGATGGCGGCGTATTACTTCCGCCTTGGTCTTTCTGTCGGGAGCAAAATCTCCCTCTTTATAATCCGGCTCACCCGACAAGGCCGCGCGGATCTCGCTGAATACCCAGGGATTTCCCTGCGCGGCACGTCCGACCATGACACCGTCACAGCCGGTCTGTTCAATCATGGCCACGGCGGAAGCTCCGCCCGTCACATCACCGTTTCCCCACAGCGGGACACCGGTGCCGGCGATGGCTTCCTTCGTCTTTCTGATCACTTCCCAGTCAGCATTTCCGTGGTACATCTGTTTCTGCGTTCTGGCGTGAAGGGCAAGTCCACGGGCTCCGGAATCGATACACATCCTGGCAAATTCCGGTGCATTGATATCTTCTTCATCCCAGCCGGAACGGAACTTCACGGTAACGGGTTTCCCATAGGGTTCTGCCGCGCGTACACTTGCCTCGATGATCGATGCGGCAAGCCGCGGATCGATCATGAGCGAAGATCCCGCACCGGTCTTTACGACCTTACTTACCGGACAGCCCATGTTGATATCGATCACATCGACACGCGAAAGCCGCGGATCTTCGAGAATGCACGGGATCGCATGGGAAAAGTCATCCGGATCCGCGCCAAAGAGCTGGATGCCGGTCTTTCCTTCATGCTCGGGATCGATGCGGAGATATCTCATGGAGATCTCGACCGACTCCTTAAAGCGGATGCCTCGTGCGGAGACCAGTTCCGTCACACCGAAGGCAGATCCGTATTCATGAGCGATCGTACGGAAGACGCAGTTGCTCGTCCCGGCCATCGGCGCAAGCGCGATGTTCTCCGGGATCGTAACGTCTCCTATTCTAATCGGGTGCAAGTGCTTTTCCATAAGAAGAATCATAACATGAAAGAGTGGGCTTGTCTTTACCGCAAAAGCACGAATTCACAGGTGCTCTTGAGGTTTCTTCCGTGAATCTGTTGCGGCGGTCACAGTTTAACGAAATCTTAACTTTTTCAGAACAAAAACACGTTGATTTATTGGTGCAAACAGCTTATTCTATATAACGTAAACAGGTGTGTCCCGTCGGGCATTCCTGTAGAAAAAACCGAAAAGGAGGAAACGGTATGCCGTCAAAGATTTCGAAGCGTGAACTGAAGGCTTTGGACTGGATGTATGAGCACCTGCGCTGCAGAGTGTTCGACCGTGTGATGCCGTTTCTTTCGCTGACCGGCAACTTCGGTATCATCTGGTTTGCCGCCGCCGGCACCTTCTATTTTGCCAACATCAATCAGGAAGCCGCTGTGTGCATCCTTCTTGCACTCGGCTGCAGCCTCCTGTTTGTTAACCTGATCCTGAAGAGAGTGACGAAGCGTCCGCGCCCGTACGAGGCCAGAGGTGAACTTCGCGATATCATCATCCGTGAGCCGAAGGACTTCTCCTTCCCGTCCGGACACACGTTCTCTTCGTTCGCCGCTGCCACGACGATCGTCCGTTTCGCACCGAGACTGGGCGCCGCCGCTCTGGTATATGCTTTCGGAATCGCATTCTCCCGCCTGTACCTCTACGTACACTACATTTCCGATGTACTGACGAGCGCGATCTTCGGAGTGGCTACCGGTCTTCTGGTCAGCTACCTGTACATGCACGGATTCATCATCTTCTGATTCCGGCCACAGCGAAAGAAACGTAAAAGCGTCCCTTTACCGGGACGCTTTTTTACTTGTCTTTCTTCATCTTATCCTGACAGTCTTTACAGTAACCGAACACCTCGACGGTATGCCCCACGACCATAAAGCCGTCATCTGCCGTATGCAGGTGCTTGTTCTCGGTAAAGGGGCACTCCGGAAGCTCCGTCCTGCTTTTGCAGTTCATGCAGATCGCGTAATGGTGATGACCTGTCTCGGAAAGTGAATAAAGCGCTTCCGGGCTGTCCTTGATGAATGTCCTGCTCACCGCATGAGCCTCTTCAAAGGCCTCCAGCGCCCGGTATACACTCGAGATCCACACACCTTTACTGTCAGACCCTTCCGCCTCTTTCGCGATCTGGCGGGCCGTCAGAGGGGTGCTGCTCTTTTCTAAGATCTCCCAGACTTTCAATCTGGATTTCGTTTTGCGGAGTGAATCGGGAAAAGACATATCATGCTCCTTTCTTCACAGTGCTTTTGCCGCGGAAAAGCGACGCCACACGGAATATGAGGAAAAATCCTACGGAGATCAGGACGATCGTTCCGCCAGGCTTCAATCCGAGATAGAAGGACAGCACAAGTCCGCCGATCGTGGATGCGGCAGATACGAAGACTGCCCAAAGAACGGTCGTCTTATAACTTCTGGCAATACTCATGGCTGCCGCGACAGGCACGACCAGGAGCGAGGAAATGATCAGGGCACCGACTGTTCTTGCCGCAATGGAGACTGTGACCGCCGTCAGGATCGTGAAGATCGCATTGACCGTGCCGACCGGAACGCCGGAGATCGATGCGGCCTGCTCGTCAAAGGAGATGTAGAACAGTTCCTTATAGAGCAGCACGAAGGCGACAAGCACGATGGCGGAAAGGATCGCAACGAGGCGTGTCTCAAAGTCACTGATCGCGACGATCGAGCCGAACAGGAAGGAGTTAAAGTCCGCTGAGCTCTTGACGAATCCCGCCAGGACGCCGGCAAGACCAATGCCCGTGGACATGACGATCGCGACGGCAAGCTCGGAGTGGTTGCCGAGCTTCTTTCTTATAACTTCGATGGAAAAAGCGGCGATGATACATACTGCCATCGCGCCGACGATCGGGTTAAATCCCAGAAGGAGGCCGACCGCTACACCGGCCAGCGACGAGTGCGAAAGCGCATCGCCGATAAGAGAGAGGCGCTTATGGACCATAACGGTACCGAGGCAGGCAACGATGACAGAAAGGAGAAGGCCCACCAGAAGGGCTCTCTGCATATAAGCGTACTGAAGGATCTCAGGCATTTACTTCTCCCCCTTTCCGTGGCTGCAGTGGTCGCAGTTAGCGCAGTGAATGTGCTCCGTGCCGCCGTGCGGGTGACTATGGGCGTGGGCGTGTACGATCTTGGCGTCAGGAAGCATCTCTTCCCTGCAGGCGCCCTCCGAGAGGCAGAGCACGCGGTTCGCGTACGGTCCGACCTTCTCGATATCGTGGGTGACCATGAGGATCGTTACTTTCTTATCGATATTTAAGTGATGGAGAATATGCAGAAGCCTGTCAACGGACTCCGCATCGATACCGACTGTCGGCTCGTCAAGGATCAGCACTTCCGGATCTCCGGCAAGGACACGCGCGAGCATCACGCGCTGCTGCTGGCCGCCGGAAAGCTCCCCGATCAGGTCCTTCCTCCGGTCATACATATCGACCATCTTCAGCGCTTCCGCCGCCTTCTCCTTATCGGCTTTCTTCGCAAATCTTCCGAAGCCGATCTTCTTATAAAGGCCGCTCATGACAATCTCTTCGCATGTCGCAGGGAATGCCGCGGCTCTGTTTCCGCCGTTCTGCGGAAGATATCCGATGCCGGTCCCGCGAAGTGAGGTAATGACCTTCCCGCTGATACTGACCGTCCCCTTCGTCGGGCGGAGCACGCCGAGCAGAAGCTTGACCATAGTGCTTTTGCCAACGCCGTTATCACCGATCACGACGGCAAAATCACCCTGTTCCACGGTAAAGTCCACGTTTTCCAGAATCATGTCTCTCGTATATCCGAACGACACTCCGGCTACTTCGATCACATTCGCCATACTTCTGCCCTTCTCTTTCTGCCTCACTCAAACGAGGAGACCAGCGCCTTGAGGTTATCTCTCATGACGGAAAAATAATCCCGTCCGGAATCAATATCTTCTTTCGTCAGTCCGTCGAGGGGCGACAGTGCCATCGTTGTGCATCCCGTCTCGTCCGCGATGGACTTCGCGACCTTCGGATCGACCAGTTCCTCGAAGAAGATGCACTTGATGCCATGCTCTTTCACGAGGCCGATGATCTCTCTCATTCTCGCCGCATCCGGCTCCTGATCCGCCGAGACACCCTCGATGCCGATCTGCTTGAGACCGTAGTCGCGGCACAGATATCCGTAGGCTTCATGTGCAACAACGATATATCCGCCCTGATAGTCCTTTAATGCATCTGCAAAAGCACTGTCGAGCGCTTCGCATTCTTTCTTTGCCTCTTCCAGGTTCTTCCTGTATGTATCCGCGTGCTCCGGATCCTTGCTGATCAGGGCCTCCGCGATCGCCGTCATCTCGATTTCCGCATTCTTCGGCGACAGCCACACATGCGGATCATATTCGCCATGATGGTGATGTCCGTCATGATCGTCTTGTTCTTCGTGACCGTCCTCATCCGCGTCGTGGTGAACTTGCTCCGTGCGGAGAAGAGCTACCTCTTTCGAAGCCTCTACATAGACGATGTTCTTATTCTGGACCGTATCCTGAAGAGAATCCGCCCAGGCTTCGATCCCCGCGCCGTTATATACGAAAAGATCCGCTTCCTCGAGCATCTGCATATCACGTGTGGACGGTTCCCAGGAGTGCGGCTCCGTACCCGCCGGAACAAGCATATTGACGGCAACCAGATCACCGCCGATCCGCTTGGCAAAGTCATACATCGGATAAATCGACGCTACTACCTTAATCTTACCTTCCGCATCTTTGCCGAAACCCTTCCTTCTGCATCCGCCGAGCATGCCACAGGCACCGGCAAGCACTGCCGCTGCGAGAACCGAGGATACTGTTCTTCTGATAAACTTCATGTTTCTTTTTCTCTTTCCTTTATGCGCTAATTGCGAATTATTCGCAACTGCAGGAAGAAGTATACGGGAGAAAGGCTGAAAATGCAAGTGCTTTTCGAGGGGAAATCCGAAAAAGAAGTCTTTCGCACAAACAAAAATCTCCCCCGCTTCACACAGGGGAGATTCCGTAGTGTTATTCAGATAAAACTTGATTACTTGATCATCGCTTCGTATCCGCCGGCATCGATTGCGTCGTTCATTTCCTTATGCATGGCCTTCTTCGCAATCTCGTACTTCTGGTCGTCATCAGCTTCCTTCTTACCTACGAAATAGATAACGTGATAACCGTACTGCGTCTCAACAAATCCGACATCGCCGATCTGGTGCTCAGCGAAACACCAGTCCTCAAAAGGCTCGACCATCTGACCGAGAGATACGGTATACTCCGCAGCCTCTGCCGCAGTCTTGTCCGCAACAGCAGCCTCAGCCTTCGCCTTCATATCATCAAGGCTGGTTACCGAAGCCTTGAAATCTTCTGCTCTCTTCTTCGCTTCTGCCTTCTTATCGTCCGGCAGAGCCTCACCTGTTGTCAGATCCAGCGACGGGAAGAGTACGTGATAAACGGTCGGAAGAAGTGTCTCGCCCTCAGCAAACTGATACTCTTCGATGTACACCTTCATAGCAAGATTAACCAGCTCGTAGCGCTGCAGGATCTCACGCAGGCGGTCCGCATTAGCATCCGGGCCATAGAAAGACTGCAGATACTCATCGAGAGTCATGCCCATGCCCTCGGCTGTTTCTTTCGTCGAAGTGAACTGACTTTCAATCTTCTTATTGATCTCATCGTCCAGCTTCAGGTTCTTCTTCTGGGCAAACTCCAGAAGCCATACTTCACCCTGGAAGTCGGAAACGATCGAGTTCTGGAGATACTGCGCAACAGTATAGTCCGATGTCAGCTTTCCCTTCATATCCAGGAAGCCCGCCTGTGTCATCGGGACACTGGCCTGTCCGTACATATTCATGAGCAGGAGCTGCTTGTACTCATTGGCGAAGTAGAAGTTATAGTCGACTGCGGTGAATGTCTTGTCCTTGACGGTAACGACCTTGCCCATCTCATCGATCGCTGCCTGATCGTAGTTTTGCTCATAGCTCATCTTCACGAATGAAGTGGTCGCTCCGCCTGTACCGTTGGCCGAGGTAGACGGATCCCCCGTCTCTACAGAGAAGCTCAGGCCCGAGTCAGAAGCCGAAACATCCGAAGCGGCAGAATTCTGAGCGTCCGAAGAGACCGATGCATCCGAAGAAGACTGTCCCGTCGTATTCTGTACCTTCGCCTGCTTACATCCGGAAAGGCACATACCTGCCGAGATGCACATTGCCATCAGCACTGCGCTGATCCTTATCTTTTTCATTTCTCTTTTCCTCTCTCAATACCTCTGTCCGGTGGTTTCCCTGGTAAAAGCACTGCCGGACAATTCTTAGAATTACATAACAGGGGCATTATACCACAGAGGTGGCGCAAACACACGTTTTTTCGTGTTTACAGTGCAATTTGTCCCTGTTTTCCGCTTTTTCCATCGGGAAAATGTCTTTTTCCGGATTCTTACTTCAGATCGATAAAGATCGGGCAGTGATCCGATCCCATGACATCCGAGAGCATCTCAGACTCCGCGATGCGGTCTTTATGGGCATCATCGACGAAGAAATAGTCGATGCGCCAGCCGACGTTTCTGTCTCTGGCGAAAGTCTTGTAGGACCACCAGGTGTACTTCTCCGTCACATCCGGATAGAACATGCGGAATGTGTCGACCAGACCCGCCTCCGCGAAGTGATCCATATATACGCGCTCCTCCGGAAGGAATCCCGAGATCTTGCTGTTGGCCTTCGGGTTCGACAGGTCGATCTCCTTATGCGCGGTATTTACGTCTCCACAGACAAGTACCATGCGGCCGTCCGCCATCTGCTTTTTCACCTTATCAAGGAAGCAGTCGTAGAAACGAAGCTTGAAGTCCACTCTCTCCGGGCCCTGTCCGCCGTTCGGGAAGTAAATGTTATAGAGGATAAAATCACCAAAGTCCAGTTCGATCGTACGTCCTTCGTGATCGAACTCATCTGTGCCGAGACCGTAAGAAACAGACACGGGTTCCTTCTTTGTATAGACCGCAGTACCGGAGTATCCTTTTCTTTCCGCCGAGGAAAAGTAACTCTTATATCCGGGGATATTCAGAAGCGTGTCGTCGAGCTGATCGACTGATGCCTTCGTTTCCTGGATACACAGCACTTCCGGAGCAAGGTTTTCCACTGTCTCCAGGAAGCCTTTTTTCGCGACTGCGCGGATCCCGTTTACATTCCAACTAATTAACCGCATGTTAACATTTCCTCGCTATTTCTTTTATCTTTCTTGTGTATTATATCAGACAAATAAAAAAATACTGCGCTATAATGGAAATATGAGTATCCGGTCTTGTCGGGAAGTGCTTTTCACACGAAGGATAAACCGGTATTTCCAAAAATGGGGAGGTTTGACAACATGGCAGATTTGAAAAAGGTCCTGATGGTTTTCACCGGTGGTAACATTTCCACCCGTCTTTCGAAAAAAGCACTTGAGCTCGGCGTAGCTCCGTATGCACTCCTCGATGCGGCCGGCAAGTTCGCCAAAGATTTCACGATCATCGAACCGGTCGATGTTAATTCCGAGAACTTCACACCTCCCATGTATAAGGTGCTTTTCGATGCGGTAAAGAAAGAACTCGACAAGGGCGAGTTCGGATGTGTACTGATCGCACACGGCACCAATACGATCGCTTATACCGCCCAGCTCACTGAACTTCTTCTGTCAGGCTATGAGATCCCGGTCGTACTTTTCGGCTCCAAGATCGCACCGACCGAAGAGGACACCGATGCAGTTGTAAACCTTAAGGCAGCCTACACGCTCGCGATGGAGACCGCCAAGGGCGTCTACGTTGTCGGCAGGGCCGCAGACGGCAAGATTTATGTCCACTACGGCGCCTATATGATGAGCCCGAACAGAAAGACAGACGACTACGCAAGCTACAAGAACCGTGTTGCCGGTAAGTTCTCCGGCAAGAAGTTCGTCCCGAACGAAGGTGTACCTGTTCCGGAAGAGTGCCCGAACGCCATGAAGAATCTGCGTGCGTTAAGCAAGCTCATGACGCTCCCGAAAGAGGACACCATCCTTACGATCGATGCACCGGTATGCCTGAACTACGACAACTTCAGCATCGCCCGTTCCGATTACAAGTATGTACTGCAGCGTCTGCACCACGATGGCACAGTCAATACACTTTCCGAGGATAACCCGTTCTCGATCCTGTATCTGAAGAAGGCATGCGCCCGCTATGACAAGCAGGTATTTGTCGCGCCAATCGACAGTACACGTGCTCCATCCGCGGCGACGAAGGCGATCCTCGATGCGAAGATCAAGCCGCTCTACGATATGCCTCTCGAGGCAGCATGGGCTTACCTGATGCTTTCCACCTGGCTTGGCAAGCTAATCAAGAAGTAAGGTTTTTAAACCGGACAACTCAATAAATCATGTGCGGCCGGGCTGATATGACGGGAATTTCTGGCAATTGTGAAGAAATTGTGTCATATTATGACTCGGTCTTCACTTTTATTAGAAACCAGTTAACAGAATGATGATTTCTTTTTAAACAGGGAACGATATAATGACAATGGAAGCGGTTGAGAGTGCTTCCGGGAAGCTTGTTGAAAAACCCGGTTATTGAGTTTGTGTTTTGGGGTTTATAGCTTACCTTCTTATAACTACTAAGTGCTTCATAATAACTCCGGGCAGTCTTTCAACAAAGGCTGCTTTTCTTTTACGGAAAAATTGTTAACAAAAGAGGCTGTCGCGATTTCGGGACAGCCTCTCTACATCTGTTTATTTCAGGATCAGTTCTTTTCCTTCGGAACAAAGAGTGTGCCGATGTCTTCTCCTTCGAGGATGTCCTCAAGGATCTGGGACTGGGAGCCCTCGGCAATAACGCCGGCGATTCCGTGATCCATCAGCATACTCATCGCCGTGATCTTTGTCTGCATGCCGCCTGTACCAAGTGCGGAACCTGCTCCGCCGGCACCGGAGATCAGTTCATCGGTAACCTCGGTAACTACGGAGATGCGCTTAGCATCCGGATTCACCTTCGGGTTGCTGTCATAAACTGCATCGATATCGGAAAGGATGATCAGAAGATCCGCATGTACCACGCGGGCAACGAGTGCGGAAAGAGTATCGTTGTCGCCGAATGTACCCGCGTGCGGGATCTCGGCGGTGGATACTGTATCGTTCTCGTTAACGACCGGCAGGATGCCCTTCTCGATCAGAGCTTCCATGGTGTTACTGATATTAGAGCGCGTGATGGGGTCATCAATTCCATCCTTCGTCAGAAGGATCTGGGCAACGACACGGGAATACTCGGCGAAGCAGCGGCTGTAAACGTTCATCAGCTCGCACTGACCGACTGCAGCGACGGCCTGCTTGTCACGCATCTCGCTCGGGCGCTCGGAAAGATCCAGACAGCCGACACCGACACCGATAGCGCCGGAAGTAACAAGTACAACCTCACGGCCGGAGTTCATCAGATCTGCGATGGCTCTGGCCAGACGGTCCATGTTACGCATGTTCATTCGGCCGTTCTCGTATGTGATCGTCGACGTGCCGACTTTCACAACGACACGCTTTGCTTCTGTAATCAGATGACGGCCTTTTCTTTCTTCTTCACCCATGTCATGACCTCATGTAAGATATTCCACGGTCCCCGGCAGCCTGTAAAAAGGAAAAACGCGAGAACTGCAGCACCAAATAGAATAATATCTTCCGAGGTAAAATGCAATCTTTTTTATTCCTATGTTATAATATGTGCGGGCTTTCGGGCTCAGTTCTTTTCCCTAACATGGGTTTCAGGAGGGGTGTTAGTGAAAAAGCATTTTGAAATTCCGCGTCGTTTCATCGCAGCAGGCCTTGCTTCCCTGCTGGTTTCCATGTTAGCTTTCACCGGCTGTGATTCCCGCCGTGAGCTCGTTATCTACAACTGGGGCGACTTTATTGCGGAAGATACCATCACCAATTTTGAGAAAGCCTACCCGAAGTACAAGGTCGTGTATCGTACTTTTGAAGACAACGAGACCATGTACCCGAACCTCGATAACTCTTACGATGTTATTATCCCGTCTGAATATATGGTGGCCCGCCTACTCCGCGAGAATAAGCTCCGCGATCTGGACTGGGACAAGCTGCCGAACGTTCAGAAATATATGGACCCGATGTTCCGTTCCGTGAAATACTCTCAGGACAAGCAGATCAATGACGGCATGCTTAAATTTGCCATCCCTTACCTCTACTGCACGGTCGGTCTCATCTATGACGCCAACCGCGTGGATATTCCCGAGGGGACCAAGGACCCGAAAGAGATCTGGGGAGTGCTTTTCGACGAACAGTACAAAGGAAAGATCGGCATGTACAGAAGTATGCGCGAGTCGATCGGTGTCGCGCTGAACTACAGCGGATACAGCATCAACACCCTGAGTGATCACGAACTTGAAGAGGCGAAACAGGTCCTTCTCGATCAGAAGACCAATGTCGCTCCGGCGCTCGGCATCGATAACCTGAAGGACAGAATGGCGGAGGGTGAACTTGTCGCCGCAGTCGGCTGGTCGGGCGACCACCTCGTCATCCGCGACCGTATCCGTACACTCGGAAAGTCCGGCAGCATCGATATGCGCTTTGTTCTCCCGGAAGGCAGCAACTGGTCCATCGACATGATGTGCATCCCCACCACAGCGAAGAACGTTAACGGTGCGCATGCATTTATCAATTACATGTACGATCCGGACGTTGCGCTTGCGAACTGTGAGTTCGTCGGCTATTCCACTCCGAATACCGCCGCCCGCGCCATGCTCGATCCGGCCATCGCGAACGATCCCTGCTATTACCCGGACGAAGAAACTTTCGCCCAGCTCGAGGTCTACTATTCTTCGGAAGACTATGAGCGGAAATACTCCGATATCTGGAAAGCCATCGGCGCCTCCTTCTGATGCATCATGAGATTTGAACCCATTGAGAAAAGCAACGACAAAGATAATTCGATCCTGTTCTATCTGCGTTCGTCACTGGTCCCCGTCTTCGCGGACCTGATAATCAGCTGCTTCCTGGGCGCGATGTATTTCATGAGTGATATGCATACGCGTTACGGACGCCTGATCGGACTTCTGTCTTTCGGATTCTGGCTTATCGCATTCCTCGGATTTGCCATGGCACTCATCGCCAGGATCAGCACACTGGTATTCGTCACCAAGTTCCGTCTCTACGGACAGATCTACTCACTCTTTCCTTCCCACAGAAGGATCGAGATCTCTCTTGATGAGATCAAGGACGTTGAGATCCGCGCCACCATCGGAACGAAGCTCTTCCGCTATGCCCACCTGATCATCCACCCGTATAACGGCAAGAAGATCACTTTAAGAAATATCCGGAATGCTGAAGAACTGGCAATAATAATCCTAAAACTCCAAGATAAACTACAACGCAAGAATCCTGAAAAGGAAGAGAATAAACCCGTATAAGAAAGCGCACATGAAAAAGCTTTCGAAGAGCCTCCGCAGGCGAAGCCGAGGACCAGCACGAGAAACTTTTTCTGTGCGCCTTTTTTTCTGTTGCAGAATTATCTCAGGTCTTCGTCGGCATGTTCTCCGTAGCTGTCACTCATAGCGAAGCACATATCGATGAAACTCTCGTGATAAGTGATAAAAGTACCCGCCCGGATCATGTCGATGATCTCATCATGTGTCGCCCAGCGGACCGCCTGCACCTCTTCCTCCTGAAGGGATAAAGAAGATACATCGACCTCCTGTTTCAGAACGTAAACATCATCAAATCCACTTAGCCAGTTCACCGTAAACCGCGGCAGTACCCCGGTGAAATCGATATCCAGGCCGATCTCTTCGAGTACTTCGCGGTGTGCCGCATCCTGGGACGTCTCCCCGGCTCTTGAGCATCCGCCCACCGTGACATCCCACAGATTCGACCAGTCCGATTTGAAGGGCTGGCGCTGCTGGATCAGCATCTTTCCTTCGGAATTAATAATACAGATATGCACGACCATGCGGTACTGGCCCGGCGCTGCCTTTTCGCCGCGCGTCACGACCTCGCCGGTCTTTATGCGGTGAATATCATATACGTCCCATTGTTCTTTTTCCATAGTGAACCTCTTTGTCCGAAATGAAGGAGCGTCTCCTTTTTTAGGAAACGCTCCGTGTCGAGTCTTCTTATTTCTCGTACGGTTTGATGGTCTGGATCGTGCCATCGTCATTGTACTTGAGCTCGGTGTACTTGACTGTACGACGGTGATTAATACCCTTACTGAGCTCGCAGTCGTGATAGAACAGATACCACTTGCCCTGATACTCCACGATCGAGTGGTGTGTCGTCCAGCCGATGACC
>JAEEGH010013517.1_pt1 | contig 18087 bp, 13 predicted proteins | sample 9134181 | NCBI WGS metagenome assembly JAEEGH01 (sample SAMN16246544, study PRJNA631951) | gut metagenome | biome: gut microbiome; feature: rumen; material: DP-attached | host: Bos | place: Iran: Karaj | collected 2018-10 | reverse complement strand
GATCCGAAAGCTACTGGTGTCTTTTTCGGACTGACGCTCCATACAGGCCGAGCAGAAGCTTGCCGCGCCGTGCTCGAAGGCGTCGCCTGCGCATGGCGGCAGATTCTCGAACTCCTTCTGCAGACGTCCGAAGCGAAACCAGACAAAATCGTCGCCGCAGGCGGCGGCAGCACAAACCATTTATGGAACCAAATCAAGGCTTCCATGCTCAAATGCCCTGTCGTCTCCCTGGATTTCAACGATGTCAGCAGCCTCGGCGCATGTCTTGCGGCAGGCCTCGGCGTCGGCGTCTATGATTCCATGCAACAAGCCTTCGACGCGACGGCCACCCTGCGGAATCCGCATCCCGTCATGCCCGTTCCCGAATGGGAGGACGCCTTGGACGACACCTTCCAACGCTATCTCAAGCTTTATCCAACGTTGAAACCGATTTTCTGAAATATCATGCGTAAATCATTCATCAAAAACATATTACCAATCATTTGCCTGGCGATTCCGCTGGTCGCGCAGCAGACCGAGCCGAAGCCCGGCGAACAGGCCGCCATCTTCCGTTTCGAAGAAGCGCCCGGCCAAGAGGACATCGCCAAACAGAATCTTACAAAAGGCCTAAAGGCCATGAGCGACGGCATCTTCAACATCGCCGCCGATTTCTTCAAAGACTACCGCAAGAGCGTCGAACTCCATGAGCCGGATTTTGCGCAGGCGTCCGCCTATCTTGCTGAAGCCCTTATGGGGCAGAATCTACTGAAAGAAGCGGAAGACATTCTGAAAGACCATGAGCAACGCTCTCCCGGCCTGAAGGCCGCCGATTCGCAGATCAAGGCCAAGCTCGCCTACGTGTGGGGGCAGATATGTTTCATGCAGAAACGCTACGAAGACTGCCTCAAACGCGCCCTTCCATTGACGAAAAAGAACGCGGAGCCCGCCTATATCGAAAAGGCCACCATCCTCTGCGCGGACGCATATGCGCAGCTCCATGACTGGCAGTCCATCAAGACGCTGCTGATCAACTTCATGCAGATGCCGTCCATGAACACGCAGAATTTCGAAATTCAACGGCGTCTCGTCAACGTCCATCTGCTGACCGGCAATCCGCAGGCGGCGGAGGCCGTCCTCGCCAAAATCGAGCCATCCGGCAAGCCGGAAGATCTTCTAGCGCTTAATCTTATGAAGACGCTCTGCCTCGCCAGCCAGCAACGGACAGACGATGCCGTCAAAGTCTTCAAGACCATCTCCGCGCAATGTCCGGAGACTGCCAGCGAAGAATGGTGGAAGGTCATTTGGACGTTAGCGGACGCCCTTTACGCGAAGAAAAGCTACGCCTATGCGGAGGCCATCCTTCCGTTGGCGATGCAAACCGCCACCAACGACAAGGAGAAGATCGCCTCCTGCCTCCTGCTCGCCAAGACGCAGATTGAACTCAACAAAAGCAGCCAGGCTCAAGATTCGCTCGAATTGATTAAAAAAGAGCATCCCGACTACCCGCAATTGAACGAAGTCGTCTTCCGTCTCGCGCAACTTTACCAGCAGAACAATTCCTTCCGAACGGCAGCCGAACTGTTTTCGCAAATATCCAACAACAAGGAACTTGACGCAGAATTCCGGACACAGGCCGCCTTCGAGCGCGCCAAATGCCTCGTGTCGGACGGACAGTGGAAAGGCGCCATCGAAACCTACTCCAACGCGGAAGCCATCGCCTCCACGCCGCAGTCGAAATCACAGGCTCTCTTCAACGCCGCCGAACTGGCGGAAAAAATTTCAGAAACGGACTTCGCGATCAAACTTTATGATGATATCGCGGACAAATATCCAGAAAGCACGCTCGCACCGGAAGCACGCATCCGTCAGGGCAACGCCCTTCTAAAGCAGAAAAACTACGAACTCGCCGCCGTGACGTTCCGTCAGTTCACCGTCGATTTCCCCACGCATAAACTGGCCCCTTACGCAAAGTTGCAACATGGCGCCGCGCTCCGTATGGGCGCAGGCAGCCAGGAGGATGCGCGAAAGGCCGCCGCCTATTTGAAGGAAATCGCCGAAAACATGCCCGATCCCGACCAAGCCGCGCAGGCTCTTCTCGAAGCTTATCAAGCCGCCAACAAGGCGCAGGATTTCAAGCTTGCACAGGACATGCTGGACATTCTGATTGAACGATATCCAGAATCCGCCCACATTCCGCAGGCCCTCTACCAACGCGTTCTCATCAAGCTCAGCCAAGCCAACAACGCGGAAGCCATCACGGATGCGGAGCTCTTCTTCAAGCAGTATCCGCAGCATCCGCTTGCTCCGGATCTGTACATCATCACGGCGGATCTTTACGTCGGCATGTCCAACTGGTCGAAAGCGCAGCAGCTCTATCTCCGCCTGCACAACACGCAGCCGAGTTCGAAACTCAACACGATGGCCCTCTACGAAGCCGCCTTCTGCGCCTACAAGCAGAATCTGCCGCAGTCCGCTCTCGATATCCTGCAATCGCTTGAAATGGCCACTTCGTTGAATAAGGACCGCAAGCTTTCAGAAGCGGAGACGGCTTTCCAAGCCAAAGCACTCATGCTTAAAGGCGATGTTCTGGCCATGTTGAAAGACTATGAAAAAGCGCGGCAATCCTTTACGGAAGTCATGACGCAGGCGGGCGACGGTGATCTTAGCTACGCGGCTCTCGGCCGTCAAGGCGAAATGTGCCTCGTTCTCGCGGAATCAGACGCGACAAAAGTAAAGGATATGGAAATGCTTAAGAAAGCCGAACAGTGCTTCCAGAGGATTGTCGATAGCAAATCAACCGCCAGCGTCGATCTGAAGGACATGGCGCAATACCGTCTCGCCGTCTGTCATGAACGACAGGGCAATAACGAAGCCGCATTGGAAGCGTACCGCAAACTCTGCTACGCCTACCAGTCAGCCCAAATGAACAGCATTGTCCACAGTTGGTTCTATTACACGAAGAGCGCGCTCGCGGCCGCGCAGCTGCTCGAACGGCTCGGTGGAAAGGAGAACCTCCGCCAAGCCATGCGCCTCTATCAAGATCTTGCCGACGCGGAACTTCCCGCCTCGAAAGACGCCCTTCTCCGTGCGGAAGAAATCCGCAAGGCGTATGCTTTCGGCAAATAAAAAATAGCCTCCACATGGGAGGCTATTATATTTGCCTAAAGCGCTTATGGCTCATGGCTTATGGCTATTTTTTCTAGACTTCTAGAATTCTAGCATTCTAGAACATTTATGTTTTGGCTTTAGGCTTTAAGCTTTGAGCTTTTGGCTTTTTGTTCTTTCCTCCATTTTGCGCGGGCTTCTTTCAGACTCAGTTCGTTTGCACCACCAGCGAAATCTGGATCCTTCGACTGCGTCGGATCGTCTTCCCATCCGCAGACATCGCAGATTTCGTAGTCGCCAAGCTTCTCTATGCGTTTCCGCCCACAGCATGGGCATGCGAATTTAACGGTTCTCGCCATAGCTATTGTCTCCTCCAGTAGTTGATGCCAGCAGACGGTCTAAACATCGTCTTCGGAATGCCTTGCGATGTCGTGACACCGAAGGTGTTACTCGTCTGATGGTAGTACTTCTTGTCGCCAGTCTCGCGATCGATTTTCGTCAACGTGCCTTGCGGCGGCTTGCTGAAGAAATACAATGCGGCATCGCCATATTCCTTCGCCGTCTTGAATTCAGGGAATTCCGCCTTGTGCTTTTCCCAATGCCGTTCCAGATTGCTATAATGCCAGCGGACTTTCGGCACGAATTCCTTCGGCGGCAAAGGGAGGATTTTCGGATTGACGACAGCCGTCGGCTTCTGCACTGTTGTCGTCGTGCCCGTTTTCGCGTTGACGTTATGCTGGACACCGCTGCGGTTTTGCACGCCGACATCCAGTTGCTGTGCGCGCAACGTCGCCCACGGCGTCGCCATCAGCAAACTTAATGCAATGAAAGCCAACCATTTGTTCAAATGCTTCATTTTCATCTGCTCCTTAATGTTATTCTAAAAACACAATCATCTGTAAACTTATATCCATTACTTTACATGATTTCTAACATTTTCCTATTAAGTCACGTTGATTTTTCGGAAAGTTCCATACCTTTATTATACGTTGCCGTTGATTTTCACCGTGCCAATGCCCAGCATGCCAACGGAATAAATGAAGCCCGCCGCACCGTCCGACAATTTATCATCTTTCGCTTTCAGAACTTTCTTGCCGTCGAAAGAAGCGATGATGTCGTTTTCTTTGCATTCCAGTTTCACGACATGGACATCGCCGAGCTTCCAATCCACATCGCATTCCGCCAGAATGGTTTCGCCATAGAATTGACGCGCCAAAACAAGTTTGCCGCCACGTCGTGTCAATGAAATGTAACGACGTGTTCCCTGCCAACGGCACAACAGGCCAGCGGCATCCGCCAGATGGACTGCCAGCCGCGCTTCGATGCTTTGATCTTTCCAATAACGATTGCCTGTGTAGGCGTAGCCTGTCTCGCTGTTCTTTCCGAAATAGACCAATTCCTCCTTGTCTTCGCTGAAACGTCCGCGCGACATGTCACAATCGACAATCCAGCCTGAAATGCCGCGATTGACGACCGGCAGCCTGTCCGTCTGATAATGAAATTTTCCTTCCAAATCAATGAAAGCAAGGCGGATCTTGCCTTCTTTGCTTGTTTCCGACAGTGTGATTTCAAAGCCCAGATCCGTCACAGGCTGCCCATTTGTTTCTGGAACCGTGAGGCTTAGAGTTTCGTTTGATTTACGATAGTCTTTAGAATACGCCATCATCGGCTTGCCATCTGCTCCAATGTAGTGCACGAACATCCGCACGTTGTCCGATGTGCCGTCGAGCAGTTTCGCTTTCACCGTCATGCCGGAATACAATTTGCTTGTTCCGACGACGCTGTAGCCGCCTGTCACGGAGCCTGGCATCATTGGCTTGGAAATTCTCGCCGTTCCGCCAATTGGAGCCCAGAACGTGAATTGGAGGAAATGGTCAGATTTATCCCGTGCCCACCAGAATGTATTGTCTCCTATGGTGATGCCACGTTCCGTTGGTTCCGCCATGAAGCCGCGCGGTGACGCAAGCTTCGTGAAATCAAGCCAATGCGACTCTTTCTTACCGTCCTTCCAGCCCATGACCTTCCGCCCGATGGCGGCAATCTGCTGAGCTTCCGTCAGGCAGTCCGTCACGGAACGCGTGCCGTCCGCCGTCGGCAGGATGATGCGGTCGGCCATTTCAGTACGATAATCGTATTCTTTGCAAATGCCGTCAAGTCCGACAATTAGAGCCATCAGACAGCCGACGTTTGCGGAATTGCAGTCTGTATCCCATCCAGCCGTGTTCACGATCGCCAACGCCTTGCGGAAATCATTCGGTGCATAGCTCCAGGCCATGACCATCAGCGCGTGGTTCGGAATCACATGGCAGTTGCCACCATAAATATGGTAGCCGTACTTTTCATTGATGCGGTCGTAGGTCTTCCGCCAATCGCCTTCCTTTTTGCACCATGCGCGAACGTCACGATGCAGCTTCGCAATCAGACTGTTTTTCGGAATCAACGAAACGCCGATGTCCAGCAGTTTTTCCATGTCCTTTTCGACGAATGCCGCCGCTTCCATGCCCGCCACAACAACCGCCGCGTTCACCGCCTCACCGTCATGCGACACGCTCGCCGCCTTTCGTGCCAATTTCGCCGCAAGTTGCGGATTGCCAGGGCATACCAGCCCGAAACCATCAATGAAAATCTGCGCGCCGATCTGTTCAGCGACCGTCTTGCCGTTCGTTTCAATCGATCCGGATTGCGGCGATTTCATGCCAGCCTTAAGTCGCAGATACGCCGTATGTTCCGTCGAATGCCCCATGCCGCCCCACCACAGGATTGTCTTGCCTTCCAACAGATAGTTCAGCCATGTCTCGCCAAAGAATTCGTCCGGCGTATCTTTATACAATCCAGAATCTTCCAATGCGCGGACAAACGTCAGCGTTCCTGAAATATCATCGTCAGACACGACAAGCGGAACATTCTGATCCTTATGGACATAGTGGTCGATCAGCCCCCATCTGGCCTCTAAGCGATCTTTCCACCATCCTTCGAACGGACGGCCCGCATAAACGCCGATCACCTTGCCCAACACGCCAGCGAACACTTGTTCTTCGTAATCTTTGACTGCCATCTTTCTTGACCTTTTATTTTTTGCAACATAGGACAAACTCATTATATTAGTTTAGATGAAATATCAGCGGTTTTCAAGCAATCTCTAAAAAGATTGGCGGGAAGACCGTAAAAAACAATCGTGGAACACGGCGGACAAACGTCTGTCTTAACACACATCCATCAAAAAACACAAAAACATCCCCTGCGGGAAACGGTATCCATGTCGGAAACATCTCAAAATCGCATTCACTGCACATACCTTATTATTGGTTCGGGTCTGGCTGGCTTGACGGCCGCGTTGGAGGCCGCGAAGCACGGCAAAGTCATCGTCATCACGAAGACGAAGGCCGAAGAGTGCAACACGCGCTACGCACAGGGCGGCATCGCATGTGTCATCGACAAAAATGACACATTCGAGGCGCATATTTCCGACACGCTGACCGCAGGAGCGGGCCTCTGCCATCCAGACGCCGTACGAGACATTGTCACCGGTGGCCCTGCCCGTGTCCGCGAACTGGAAAAACTCGGCCTGAAATTCACGACCATGGGCGAAGTCCACGCGGATGTCTCGCCGGACAAAGCGAACGAGCTTGATCTTGGCCGCGAAGGCGGTCATTCCGCCCGCCGCGTCGTCCATGCGGGAGACATCACAGGCAGCCAAGTTTCAGACGTTCTACTCGCTCGTTGCCGTGAAAACAAAAACATCACGATTCTGGAAAACCATCTCGCCGTGGATCTTATCTCCACGCGCCACATCGAATGGCAAGGCGAAAACCGCTGTCTCGGCGCGTATGTGATGGACACGAAAACCAACGAAATCAAAACGTTCCTCTCGCGATTCACATTCCTTGCGACAGGCGGTGCAGGCAAAGTCTATCTGTGCACATGCAATCCGGACGTCGCCTGCGGCGACGGCATCGCCATGGCCTACCGCGCCTCCGCAGAAATCTCCAACATGGAATTCTACCAATTCCATCCCACCATTCTCTACCATCCGCACGCGAAATCCTTCCTGATCAGCGAAGCCGTCCGCGGCGAAGGCGCCGTTCTGAAGGTCAAACGGAAAGGCGAATACGTCGAATTCATGCAGGACATTCATCCGCTCAAGAGCCTCGCGCCGCGCGATATCGTCGCGCGAGCCATCGATAACGAACTGAAACGCAGCGGTGAAGAATGCGCCTATCTGGACATCCGCCATCACACGGAAGACTTCCTCAAGAAACGCTTCCCGAACATCTTCGCGAAATGCATGTCCTACGGCATCAACATGGCGAAGGATCTCATACCTGTCGTTCCGGCGGCCCACTACTGTTGCGGCGGTGTCCGCACGGACACCAACGGCATGACCTCCGTCAAAGGCCTCTACGCCATCGGCGAAGTTGGCTGCACAGGCCTTCATGGCGCTAACCGTCTGGCTTCCAACAGTTTGCTGGAAGCGATGGTCGTCGGCTACAACGCTGTCGTCCACAGCCAGACCGTTGTCAACACACCCATCGGCATCTCGCCGGACATGATTCCAGACTGGTCGCACGGCGATGCCGTCAATTCGGACGAACAAGTCGTCATCACCCACAACTGGGACGAAATCCGCCGTTTCATGTGGGACTACGTCGGTATCGTCCGCACGAACAAACGCCTCGAACGTGCAAAGAATCGTATCCGTATGATTCGCAAAGAGATCGAAAAGTACTACTGGAACTTCCTGCTGACGCCAGATCTTGTCGAATTGCGCAATCTCGCCTCCGTGGCGGAGATGATCATCGATTCGGCGACGGCCCGTCAGGAGTCCCGCGGCCTCCACTACAATCTAGACTATCCGTGGGCGGCTCCAGGCTCGCAAGGAAAGGACACCGTCCTCCGCCAGCCGCAAAAATCCACCGTCTGGTTCGAATAAACCACACTATACCATATAAATACAATTTCAGGTTGCATTATGTTCAAAAAACTCTACATCATCTGCGCGGTTCTTTTGGCCGCCGCCATCGCCCACGCGGAAAACATGTATTATTCGGATTCCGTTCTCGCGCAAATAGATGATCAAGTTATCACGTCATATGAAGTTAAGCAGTACGCGGAGAAGCAAGAGGCGGCCCTCCGCCAGCAGTTCAAAGGGCAAGAGCTGGTGGATAAAATCGTCGCGTTGCGCAAACAAGTGCTCGACACATTGATTGAACGCGAGCTTATCTTCATGGAATTCAAGAACTTGAAGGCAACTGTCCCGCCGTTTCTCGTTCAGGAACGCCTTGATGATTTGATCATGAGCACGACCGGCGGCGATCTGCCCGAATTTGAAAACACACTGAACATCCGTGAAAAAATGACGATGACGGAGCTCAAGGAGAAAATCAGCAAAGACATTGCCATCGAACTACTTAAGCAGAACCGCGTCTCCAAGGGAATCATCATCGCGGATTCAGACATCGACGACTACTACAAGCATAACAAGACCGAATTCATCCGTCCGAGAAGCTTCCGTTATTCCGTCATTCAGATTAAGAAAAATGGTCGCTACGCACTCAAAATAAAGGAGATATGCGATCTTATCAGCAAAAAACTCGCGGAAGGCGAATCCTTTGAAAAACTCGCAAAGGAATATTCGGAAGGAGCCAATGCCGAACACGGCGGCGACCAAGGATGGATGGTTCGCGTCAACGAACAACTTCTTGAAGTCATCGACAAGATGGAGCCTGGCCAGACATGGCCCCGCCCGATCGATCTCGGTTACAACATCTACTTCCTGCATATCAACGAGATAGACGGCGGCGGCATCCCAGAGCTCACCCCCGAACTACGCAAGACCATCAAAGAGAAGCTCTTCAAGCTCGAAGAAAAGAAGAAATACGACGCCTTCATCAAAGAGCTTACGATGAAATATCCAGTCAAGCGGATGAACGGACTGAAATACTGAACATGTGGTCGGACACGCATTTCCATCTTGATCCGGAGGACAATCCGCAGGAAATTTTCGCCGCGGCACGTGCGGCGGGCGTCAATCTGCTTATCGTCCAAGGCACGTCATTGGATGACTGCCAACGGACTGTTGATTTGGCGGATCCAACCCATGGCGTCTATGTGACGGCGGGTCTGCATCCGCATGTCGCCAATACATTTACGGATCTGGAACCGTTTCGTAAATGGCAGCAAGTGGATGGCTGTGTTGCTGTCGGCGAAATCGGTTTGGATTATTTCTACGACAATTCGCCGCATGAAGACCAGAAGCGTGTTTTCGAAATCTTCCTGCATTTCGCCGTCGAACTCAACAAGCCGCCCGTCATCCACTGCCGCAGCGCGTTTGACGATTGCTACGACATCGTCAAAAATACATTGCCATCTGGCTATCCCTTTCTGATCCACTCATTTGCGGATACGCGCACGGAAGCTCGCAAATGGCTGGATCTCGGTGCGATGCTGTCTTTCAATGGCATGTCAACGTTCAAAAAGTCCGACAACGTCCGCGAAGCTCTCGCTATCACGCCGTTGGACAGGATTCTTCTGGAGACGGATTCGCCCTATCTGGCTCCCGTCCCCTATCGCGGCCAGCGGAACACGCCAGCCTTCATCCCTGTCATCGGATGCTATGTTGCTGAGCAGAAATGCATTGAGCCGGAAGAACTTGCGAAAATCACGACCGATAACGCAAGACGCTTTTTCCACATTCAAACCAATTGATATTTTGGAGGACACATGGATAATATCACAATCGCAGGTTTCGGTGAAGTGATGCTGCGGCTTTGCCCCGCAGGAAAGAAACGTTTTGCGCAAGTCCTTCCCGGCCAACTAGAAGCGACGTACGGCGGCGGCGAAGCAAACGTCTGCGCATCTCTTGCCATGCTCGGCGCTAATTCCCGCTATCTAACGGCTCTGCCGGACAATCCGATCGCACGCGCTTTCCAACGCCAATTGGCCGGAATCGGTGTCGATACGTCCAAAATCATTTTCTCCAAAATCGGCCGCATGGGTGTCTATTATGCGGAACACGGCTCCAACATGCGTGGTTCCAACGTGTTGTATGACCGTGATTATTCGACCATCTCCCTGCTCCGTCCAGAAGACTATGATTTCGACGCCATGCTGGATGGTGTGAATGTCCTTCATTTGACGGGTATTACGCCTGCGCTTAGCGAAAACGCCTTTAAATCCACGCTGGCCCTCGCACAAGCAGCCGTGAAAAAAGGTGTCATGATTTCACTTGATTTGAACTACCGCAAGAAGCTATGGAATTGGAAACCAGGAACTTCCAAGAACGATCTTGCAAAAGAATGTATGGAACAAATCGCGGCATGCGCCACCATCATCGTCGGCAATGAAGAAGACGCCGCCGATGTGTTCGGCATCCATGCCTCCAACACATCCGTCGAATCTGGCAAGCTGAACATCGACGGCTATCGCGATGTTGCATCGAAGCTCCTCCAAAAATTCCCGCAAGTGAAATTCATCGGCATCACGCTTCGCGAAAGCGTTTCCGCAGACCACAACAATTGGGGCGGAATGCTTTACGACTGCAAGTCGCAGGAAGCGTTCTTCGCGCCACTGGATGCGGATGGCCATTATGCGCCGTATGAAATTCGCGATATCGTCGATCGTTTCGGCGGCGGTGACTCCTTCTGCGCAGGATTGCTCTATTCGCTCAATCACGACTACGCTCCGGCGGACGCCATCCGCTTCGCCGTCGCGGCCTCCGCTCTAAAACACACGATACCAGGCGACTACAACTACTCCACGGCGGACGAAGTCACCGCTCTTATGAAAGGCAATGCCTCTGGCCGTGTCAAGCGTTAGCCATTTGCGTGTATCCCTTGAATCTCTTGAATTCCTTGTCTCCCTTTCAGCCTTTAACCTACTACTTACCATGAACTTCCAAGAACTCATGAAGGAATGCCCCTGCATCACGATTCTCAGGGGAGTCGAACCGCAGGAAATCAACGACATCGCAGATGCCATCTGCGACGGCGGCATCAAACTGCTCGAAATCACGCTCAACTCGCCTATCGGCCCGTTGGACAGCATCGCGAAAGCAGTTGAACACACGAAAGGCCGCATGATGATCGGTGCAGGAACGGTTCTGACCGTTTCGGACGTCCGCAACGTCCATGCCGCCGGCGGACAGTTCATCATTTCGCCGAACACGGATCCGGATGTCATCCACGAAACCGTCAAGCTCGGCATGATTTCCGTTCCAGGCTTCTTCACGGCAACGGAAGCCTTCACCGCCATGAAAGCGGGTGCCGACTATCTGAAGCTCTTCCCTGCGGGAATCGTGGGACCGGGATATGTAAAGGATTTGAAGGCAGTCGTTTCCAAACCGATTATCGCCGTCGGCGGTGTCAATGCCGACAACATTCCCGCATTCATGCAAGTCTGCGCTGGCGTCGGCATCGGTTCAGCCGTCTATAAGAAAGGCCGCACGCCAGACGAAATCCGCAAAGCCGCCCAACTTCTGGTCAATTCCTTCAAAACCATCTGCTGATTTTCCATGAAACAGATCCAAGCCAAGATCTTGTCCAACAGACAGTTGCAAGGCGACTACTTCCAACTGGACATGCACGCCCCCGAAATCGCGCAAGATGCTCTGCCCGGGCAGTTTGTCCATGTCCAGATTCCAGATTTCGAACATCGCGTCCTGCGGCGGCCATTCAGCATCTACGACACGGATCCTGCCACAGGCCGTCTCAGTCTCGTTTATAAAACCGTCGGCGAAGGCACGCGGAAGCTCTGCACAATTCCTTCCGACGGAACGCTTAACGTTATCGGCCCCAACGGCAAAGGCTTCACGATTCCCGCCGCTGGTCAGAAGGCGATTCTCGTGGCGGGCGGTTTCGGCTGCGCAGCCACGTTTCTTCTTGCGAAACTCGCGCCAATCAAACCAATTGTATTGATTGGTGGTCGTGCGAAAATCGATATTCTTCTGCAAAAGGAATACACGGCTCTCGGTTGCGATCTGCGCGTCTCCACAGACGACGGCTCGCTCGGCCATCGTGGGCTTGTCACAGATCTTCTGCGAGAGGCACTTGCGGAATTTCCGGACGCAACTGTCGCCGCCTGCGGCCCGAATCCCATGCTGAAAGCCGTCGCCACCATTTCGCCGACGGCTGAAATCAGCCTAGATCAGCCCATGTGCTGTGGTGTCGGTGCATGTTTCGCATGCGTCGTCAAGCTGAAAGCGGACACGCCAGACGGCTGGCGTTATGCTCGCTCCTGCATGGAAGGCCCTGTCTTCAACGCCACGCAAGTCTGGTGGGATTAACCGCTCTTTTGGGCGGTGCCAATGGGTTATGGCCAATGGCTAATGGCATAAAAGCCTAGCATTCTAGAAGCCTAGAAGCCTAGCATTCTACAAGCCGCCGCAATTTGCGGCGGCTTGTACATATAATGCCTTTATTCTTGCAAAACCAGCACTTGGTACGGCTTGATGTCGATGGTTCCTTCGAGCTTGTGGGCGGTAATCAATTCCACAGCAGGCTTGTCCAAAGTGTAGCGGGCAGGTTTGCCTTGGTATTCGACAACCACCACGCCCGTCATGCCATGGCCTTCGCGACGCGCCACCATCAAATTAGAGCTATCGCCCACATGGCCAGTTGACAGTCCCGCCGCATCCAATGCCAACGGCAGGATGTTGCTGCGCATGACATCCGCCGACGGAATCGTGCCCAGCAGGAAGACCACGCCTTTTCCAACCTTCTTCTTGATGGCGACCGCCTTTCCAACCAACGCACTGTGAGGCGCTTCCGAAACCGTCGCCAATGCGTCGGCATCCTTTTCGTACAGTTCATACCACAGACGGCTCGTGAACGGCTGCCCGGAGGCCCATTTGCATTTGATTTCGTCCTTCAAATCCGGCACGGCATACGCCCAGCGGACGCCGAGGAATTCCTCTAACATGCCGAATGGACGGTCTTTGTAACGCGCGCCGTCGATGTTGCGATTGTCCGTCATCGGGCCGACGACCCACACGCCGCCGTTTTCCACCCACTTGCGGATCCGCTCGCCAAGTCCTTCATTTTCAAGCGACGGCACGAACGGCGTAAACAAAACTTTATACTTGCTGAAATCCTGCGCGGCTTCCAAAACATCCGGCCGCAGTCCACGCTGCACAATCGGATCGTAATAGTTCTGGATAACGCTGTTCTGATAGTTAAAGCCCTGCACAATCCCCTGCGTCTCGAAGAAATTCCATGAATGCGACGGATAATGGATGGCGATTGGCGTCGTCACATTCGTATGGTTCAGGAAGTAACCCGCGCGTTGATAGTCCTTTGCGATTTTCTTCACTTCGTTGTAGATGTGCATCGGCCGTCCACATGCGTCCAACACGGAGCCATGCATGATTTCATGGCCGCCCCAATGCGTGCGCCACAGCCAATACATGTTCGCTTCGCCCCCCAAAGCGATTGGCAGCCAGGAGTTTGCATAGCAGAAGCCTTCCGGTTTGACGGTCTGCGGAATATTCACGGAACCATTCCAACAGGTGGACGTTTCCGTATTCCAAAACGGACGATCCTTCACGTTTCGCAAGAAGTCGAACCAGAAGCTACAATGGTTCAAGTTGTCCGGATTGTTGTAGTGGTTGAACTGCACGATGTCCAGTTTCTTGTTCATATGCAGGTAATTCATGCCATTCACGGGCATAACATCCGTTCCCACAGGAACTTTCACATACTTCTTTAGGATTTCCGCCTGCATCGTCACGAACTCCACGATGGACTCCTGCTGGAAGATGCGCCATTCCATGTTATGGTGCGGATTCACCCATGCGTCGCGCGGCAATGGAATCTCGTCGAAGAAATTGTATTCTTGGCTGAAAATCGTTAGATTCCACGCCTTGTTCAAAGCATCGACGGTCTTGAATTTCTCCTTCAGATGCTGTCTGAATTTTTCCGCGCAAACAGGGCACATGCAGCCCTTTCCAAACGCATAGATTTCGTTGTCGATCTGCCAGCCGATGACGTTTTCATCGTCCGCAAACTCCTGGGCCATCTTCTCGACGATTCGCGCACTATATTCACGGTAATGTTCGTTGTTCGAGCAGCAGTGGCGGCGACCACCATGCTGCGCACGACGTCCATGTTCCTGCTCCATCAGCACGTCTGGATACTTGCGGCTGAGCCAAATGGGCGGCGTGGCCGTCGGCGTTCCCATGACCGTGGCGATTCCGTATTTCGCCAACGTATCGACGACGTTGTGCAGCCAGTCGAACGTGAAGACGCCTTCCGTATTCTCCATGCGACTCCACGCAAATTCCGCGATACGAGCGACTTGGATGCCAGTCGCCTTCATCTTCGCGGCGTCTTTTTCGATTTCTTCAACAGGCCAGTCTTCTGGATAATAGGCACATCCCAAATACGGCGGTTTGATGTTGATCATGATTAAGATTCCTTTATTTGCTGGATATTCTAGATATTCTGGATGTTCTGGAGAATTGCACTAACCACTAGCCACTAAAAACTACCGGCTCAAGGCCGCTATGCGCTTTCCACGCTCCAACGCCTTCGTGATAAACTCATTGAACGACCATGCCGCGTATGCGGCATGCGTGTTCTTTCCGGGCTTGCTGTCACGCGTCAGCTCCATCGTGTAGATGCCGTTGTAGCCGTGCTTGTCCAGACGGTCCACGACGCCCTGCCAATCCGCAATACCATCGAATGGAAGGAGATGCGAATCGTCCAGCCATGTCATGTTATTGCGGTCCGCCATGCCGAAATTGTCGTTGATATGCGTTGCCACAATCTTGTCGCCAAAACGCGCCATCACGTCTTCACTGTAGTTGTAGCACATTTCATGGCCTGTATCCCAGCAGAAACCGCAAGCTGGCGACGATTTGAATTCGTCCATGACCGCCTGCAGATATTCGATTCCTTCCGTATTTTCGAACGCGATGACGACGCCGTTCTCCTCGCCCGCCTTCACAAGGCGTTCGAACCGCTTCAGCCCCAATGCGTTCGGCGAATGGCGGTCCATGCCGATGATGACATGCGCGACCATGATCTTCACGCCGACCTTCGCGCAATCCTTCACGCAGCGGATCAGCATATCCGTATAGTCTTCTCCGCCCTGCCCTTCGTCCTCCCACATCAGATGGGCCTTTGTGAACGGCGCATGGACGGACTGGTAGATGACGTTGTTCTTCGCCATCACGTCCGCCCAATGTTCAATCGCGCAACCGTCCCCCCAGCCTGTAAAGCACGATGCATAACCAACTTTGCCAATAAGCTCTATCTGCTCCTCTATCGGAAGCTTGAACCCCATGCCGATGCTAATGCCGAATTTCGCCTCTTTCATGACTAACCTTTTGTAACATCCTGTCCTATGCCAACGGCGGAAGCCGTTGTTGCAAAAAAACTGCATCTTACTATAAATTATACTCCACAAATCACATTTCAATGCTACATTAACAAGAAATCATCCATTGTCAGTCTATACATCACCATAAACCACTTGGGAACCAACATCATGCTTCGATTTGAAAAGCTCACCATGCAGGGCACGACCCTGAAGCCGGAATCCGTCTTTCCTGCGCTCCGCAGCCACATTCCAGGCAAGCAGGTCACCTATTTTGAAGAAGAAGACGAACTGTTCGTGAACTACGGCGGCTATCCAAATCCGCTGCCGTATTCCATGCAGGACTGCTACACGACAGAACTAAAAGACGTGACGTTCGATTCCGCCGTTCTCGAAAACGATTACCTCAAAGCAGTCTTCCTCCCGCAGTTCGGCGGCCGTCTGTGGCAGCTGTTCGACAAAGTCGCAAAGCGCGATCTGATAACGCATAATCCCATCTTCAAGCCGCAGAATTTCGCCATCCGCAACGCATGGCTCGCGGGCGGCGTCGAATGGAACATCGGCCGTTGCGGTCATCATGATCTGACGTGCAGCCCCATGTTCACTGCCACCACGGAAGACGAAGACGGCACGCCCGTCCTCCGCTTCTACGAATTCTGCCGCTCCCGCGCCGTTTACTACCAGATCGATTTCATGCTGCCGGAAACGTCGAAATTCCTCTACGTCCGCGTCCGCATCATGAACGACACGATCAACGTCGCCCCCATGTACTGGTGGAGCAACATCGCCGTTCCGGAACGCAAGAAACAGCGCATCATCGTGCCCGCAAAGAAATCATTCGCACATGCTTACGTCGAAAGCGGACAGCGTGCCTTCACAAAGATTCCCGTTCCGCATGACGGCAAATTCGACATCACCGTCCCCACGAACTACCCCTACGCCTTCGACCAATTCTTCGACATTAAAAAAGAATCCCGCAAGTTCGAAGCTTCCATTTACGAAGACGGCTACGGCCTCATCCAGACATCGACCGACCGCCTCCGCGGCCGCAAGTTGTTCGTCTGGGGCCAAGGTGCGGGCGGCCATCATTGGCAGCGCTGCCTGACCTCCCCCGAAGGCGAAGACTATCTGGAAATGCAGGCCGGCATCTGCCGCACGCAGAGCGAATGCATGCCCATGCCGCCGCAGACCGCGTGGGAATGGCTCGAAGCCTACGGCGCCATCCAGACCGATCCTGAAAAGATTTTCGGCGACTGGGACGCCGCCGTCGACGAAGTCGCCACGAATCTTGACAAGATGCTGCCGCGCAAGAAGCTCGAAGAGGAGCTCGCCCGCACGAAGAAGACCTTCGCCCTCAAGCCCGCGAAAGTCGTCTCGCAGGGCGCCGGCTGGGGCGCTCTCGAAAACAAGCGCTTCGCCGCCAAATGGGCCAAGCATCTTGATTTCGGCGAGACGAAGGAGCCGCAGGCCGACTGGTTGTTCCTCCTGAAGAACGGCTTCATGCCCGAACGCGATCCGAAACTGCCGCCGCCTTCCTACATGGTTCAGGACGAATGGTTTGACATGCTGAAAAAGGCCGTCGCCGGTGGCGACGCCGCCAATTGGCACACGCTCTTCCAGCTCGGCCTCAACTATTTCTTCCGCCTCGACTTCGAACGCGCGGAAGACCTTCTGCGCAAGTCTCTTGCCGCCGCCAACACGCCGTGGGCGCTCTACGCCCTCGGCAACCTGTTCCGCGTGACGGGCCGCATCCACGAAGCCGCCAACACGATGGCGAAGGCCGTCTCCCTCTACAACACCGACGAAACGATTGTCAAGGAGACGTTCAAGACCTACGTCGAAGCGGGCGACTACCGCAATCTCGCCGCCTTCTTCGAAATGCTTCCCGCCAAAATGCAGCAGGTTCCGATGTGCCGCCTCCTCTACTGCAAGGCGCTCGTCCAGACGGGCCGTCTCGACGAGGCGGAAGCCGTCCTCATGGCCGACGGCGGCCTCCGCGTTCCGGACATCCAGGAAGGCGAAAACTCCACGTCCGAAATCTACATCAGCCTGCAGATCGCGAAAGCGAAGAAGCAAGGCGTCACGCTGGAGGCGAAGGACGTCAAAGTCCCCGTCATGTTCGACTACCGCATGAGCTGAAGGTAGCGACGGCGTCCCGCAATGTAGCGACGGCGTCCCCGCCGTCGGGGGTATCGGCGTCGTCCCGCCGTTTACTTACATAAAAGGAATCTAGCAAAACATGTGCCTATTGGCCGTCGATCTTGGAATGAAGGCGGGTCTCGCCTGGTTCGGAGAAGACGGACGTCTGCTGCGTTGCCGCACCGTCCACTTCCCGAACCGCACCGTCCTGAAAAAGGCCATGCCGGCCATTCTGGACGAACTGCCGCTGGATTGCGCCGTCATCGAAGGCGGCGGCCCCGTCGCCGCCCTCTGGAAGAAGGAAATCGTCAAACGCGACCTTCCGCTCATCCAGACCTGCGCGGAAGAATGGCGGGAGGACATCCTATGGTTGCGAGAACGCCGCAACGGCCCGCAGGCGAAGGAGCACGCCCTGCAACTTGCCGCGAAAGTCCTCCGCTGGTCCAATATCACGCTCACATCGCCGCTGGCCGACGACGCGGCGGACGCCGTCCTCTGCGGCCTGTGGGCCGCACGAAAGTTTCGCCTCCTAGAGGATTTTCCCTATGACCT
>JAEEGH010013516.1_pt1 | contig 18089 bp, 18 predicted proteins | sample 9134181 | NCBI WGS metagenome assembly JAEEGH01 (sample SAMN16246544, study PRJNA631951) | gut metagenome | biome: gut microbiome; feature: rumen; material: DP-attached | host: Bos | place: Iran: Karaj | collected 2018-10 | reverse complement strand
GTATGAGGGCGGAGGTGTAAGTGGGACAATTTTTGCAGTGCATAATACAAGAAATATAGAAAAATGGAGGTATTGGGGTAAGCGGAAAACGAACGATGGAAAGAAAAGACCATAGGCATATCGTCGGGGTGGCGGCAGCGGCCGTCACGCTGGCCTTGTCGTTTTCCGTCCCGACGGGGGCGCAGACGGGGTCTGTGCTGTCGGAGGGCAGCTGGTGGGCGGTGACGGTCAGGGGCGAGGGAGTGTACCGGCTGACAACCAGCGAGGTGCCGGGGCTGTCGGGCGCCGACGTGACCCGCATCGGGATGTACGGCGGAAGCGGCGAGCAGCTGAGCACGAGCAACCAAGAGACGCCCTGCGACGGGCTGCGCCCCATCGCCATCGACGTGCGCGACATAAACGGCAACGGCCGCTTCGACGGCGACGACGAGGTGCTGTTCTGGGGCGAAGGCACGGACGTGTGGCGCTGGGACGACGGCGACCAACGCTGGGAGATGCGGCGGCACGCATACGCCACCTCGAACAAATACTACCTGACGCGCGAGGCACGCGAGCCCGTGAGGGTGAGCGTGGCGGCACGGCCGACGGCCGACACAGCACTGACCTCGTACACGGCGGTGACGGCGGTGAACAACGACCTGGCGAACATCTACCAGAGCGGCCAGCTGTGGATGGGCGAGAAATTCACCCAGACGGTGACGGAGCGGACGGTGACGCTGACCCTGCCGGCGCAGGCGCGCGACATCAGGCTGCGCTATGCGCTGGCCAGCAAAGGGTCGGCCGCGGGGCGCTTCACGCTGACCACCACGGGGTTGACCCGCGAGCACACAATTACGCCGCTGCAGGTCTACGGCAGCTGGCTGGAGGCCACCACGGCCCAGGCCCAGAGCCTGGCCTTCACGCTGCGCTACACCCCGGGCGAGAGCACGGCGGAGGGCTACCTGGACTATATAGAGATGAACGGCAAAGTGCCGCTGGCCTACGGCAGCGGACAGCTGACGGTGCGCAACGACCAGCACCTAGGCGCGAGGCTCACAGCCGAATACCGCCTGACGGGCGGCACAGGGACACGCGTGTGGGAGGTGCGCCGCAACGGAACGGTGCGCGAGATGGTCGTGAGCGGCGGCAGCTGGGCCGACAGTACGACGGAGGCACGGACCTACGTCGTCTTCGCCAACGGGCAGAGCCCCGCGGGGGTCAGCTCGGTGGGGTGCCAGAACCTGACGAGCTGCGGCGCGGCCGACTATGTGGTGGTGACGCAGAAGAGCTACAAAGCACAGGCCCAGCGCATCGCGGCGCTGCACGCGGTGATGGACGGCTGGGAGACGCTGGTGGTGACCGACGAGGAGGTGTACAACGAGTTCTCGTCGGGCAAACCCGACCCGATGGCCATACGCTGTTTCCTGCGCAACCTGCGGCAGCGCCATCCCGAGCGGCCGCCGCAATGGATGCTGCTGATGGGCAAGGCGAGCTACGACCCGCGCGACCTGCTGGGCAACGGCACCGCGACGCTGGTGACCTTCGAGAGCCTCAACTCGTTTGACGACGACGGCCTGTCGTATGCAAGCGACGACATGATGGGCTATCTGGACGACGACGAGGGCGGCAACGGCGCCGGGACGCTGGACGTGGGCATAGGACGCCTGCCGGCGAAGAGCCTGGCCGAAGCCCAGCACATGGTGGACAAGGTGGAGGGCTATATGATGCGGCGCGACCTGATTGACGGCAGCGGCAGCGGCGACTGGCGCAACTATGTGGCGCTGCTGTCGGACGACGCCGACCCGTCGAAGCCGGGCGACACCTCGTTTGTGCACGACTCGGAAGCTACGGCGCGGGAGATCGGCAGCCGCTATCCGGGCATCAATATCGACCGGCTCTATGCCGACGCCTACCACCAGCAGTCGGACGCCATCGGCTCGTTCTACCCCGAGCTGAAAGCCGCGCTGACACGAAGGATGAACTACGGATGCCTGCTCATCAACTACATAGGGCACGGCTCGACACGCTATATCGGCACAGAGCGCTACATAGAACCCGAGGACATCGGCAGCTACACCAACGAAGGGCGGCTGCCGCTGTTCGTCACCTCGACCTGCTCGTATGGCTACCACGACCTGCCGGGCGAGGAGTGCGGCGCCGAGGCCCACCTGCTGGCGACGGGCGGCGCGGTGGCGATCATCAGCGCCTCACGGCCCATCAGCCATATCCCGCAGTTCAACACCGACGTGATACTCTATGCGCTCGACACGGCGAACACCGTGGGCGACGCGCTGCGCCTGGCGAAGAACCGCACATCGGTGTCGCCTTGCATCGGACTGATGGGTGACCCCGGGATGCGGCTGAGCGTGCCGGAGAACCAGGTGGTGGTGACACACATCGACGGGCGTGAGGTGCGTCCCGACGAGAACGACACGGCGACAGTGTTGAGCGAGGTGACGGTGAGCTGCGAGGTGCGCGACGGCCACGGGACGCTGCTGACCGACTTCGACGGCACCGCGTGGCCGATTGTGTTCGACCGAGCTACAGAGAGCCACACGCTGGCCAACGACAACCCCGGCACCGAGGTGCGCTTCATGCAGCAAAAAAGCATACTGTACAAGGGCGCGGCGACGGTGAGCGGCGGACAGTTCAGCTACACCTTCCGCGTGCCCAAAGACGTGCAATACCAATATGCCGCCGGCAAGCTGAGCCATTACGCGGTGAGCGGCACCGACCACGCGGCAGGCAGCCACGGACGCCTCTTCTTCGGAGGACTGAACGAGGAGGCCGAGATAGCGGAGACACGGCCCGACATCAGGCTGTATCTGGGTGACACCAACTTCCGCGACGGCGGGGTGACCGACGGCAACCCGATGCTGATAGCCTACCTGTCGGACAGCGTGGGCATCAACGCCTTCGGGTCGGGGCTGGGACACGACATCACGGTGACGCTGGACGGACAGGCGGGGAGCCTGATAGTGCTGAACGACTTCTACGAAGCCGACCTGGCGGACAGCCGCCGCGGCGTGGTGCGCTATCCGCTGTCGGGCATCGACCCGGGATGCCACGCACTGACGCTGAAGGCGTGGAACATCTGGGGCTACTCGAACACCGCCGTGCTGCGCTTCACCGTGCACGGGGCCGACACAGCCTATTTCGCCTCGCTGACGGTGGCGCCGAACCCCGCCCACGGGCAGGCCACCTTCCGCTATGAGACCAACAACCCCTCGGCCGTCACGTCGGCACTGCTGCAGATATACTCGCCGCAGGGAGCGCTGCTGGCCACCCTGACGCCGCCGGTGCACGCCGAGAGCTACATGGTGGGGCCCGTGCGGTGGGACCTTTCGCAGACACCCCCGGGCATATACCTGGCACGCATGGTGGTGACCACCGAGGACGGCGAGACGCACCAGTCGACACAAAAAGTAATTGTGCGGTGACACAATAATAGAAGCGATACAGCGTTAATGTATTTACGAATTGAAACAACGAAAAGAATGAAAAGACTATGCCTATTGTCTGTGATGGTTGCCCTGGCGGCCGTGGCAGGCGCCCAAAGCGGCAGCAACACCAACTGGACCGGACAGAACACAGATAACAAGAACTATATCTCGACGGGTATGCCGATACTGCTGATTGCGCCCGACGCTGTGAGCAGCGGCATGGGCGACGCCGGCGCGGCCTCGACGCCCGACCTCTACTCGGCACACTGGAACAACGCCAAATTCGCCTTCATCGACGGCACCATGGGCGTGGGCCTGACATACACCCCGTGGCTGCGCAACCTGCATGTGGGCGACATGAACCTATTCTACCTGAGCGGCTACTACCGCATCAACAAGCGCTCGGCGGCGGCAGCCAGCCTCACCTACTTCACGCTGGGCGACATCGACAACACCGACGAAGACGGACAGACGCTGCAGACGCTGCATCCCAACGAGTTTGCCTTCGACGTCACCTACGCACTGCAGCTGACGGACCACCTGTCGCTGGGTGCCAGCGGCCGTTTCATACGCAGCGACCTGACCAACGGCGCCATCCTGAGCAACAGCGGTGAGCACACGGAGACCCACGCCGCCAACTCGATAGCCGCCGACCTGGGCGTGTACTACCAGACCGAGGTGGCCAAGGGACAGGACATCGCCTTCGGCGCCATGATGTCGAACCTCGGTGCCAAACTCTCCTACTCGGACGACGACAACCAGAACGAGTTCCTGCCGGCCAACCTGCGCATCGGCGGACGCTATACGAACCGCATTGACGACTACAACAAAATCAGCGTGCTGCTCGACGCCAACAAGCTGCTGGTGCCCACACGCCCCTATACGCGCGACGGCGTGGACTACCCCACCCGCTACGCCAACAACCTGACAGAGTATAACAACATCGGCCCGATTGCCGGTGCCTTGCAGAGTTTCTCCGACGCCCCGGGCGGCTTCAGCGAGGAGATGCAGGAGGTGCAGCTGTCGGTGGGCGCCGAATACTGGTATGCCGAGACCTTCGCGGCACGCGCCGGCTACTTCTTCGAGCACGCCAACAAAGGCGGACGCCAGTATGCCACCGTGGGCTTCGGACTGCGCTACAACATCTTCGCCTTCGACCTCTCCTACCTGATTCCCACCACCAAAATCAGCACCAGCCCGCTGGCGAACACCATACGCATCGGCCTGACGCTGGAACTGAAACCCGAGAAATGAGAATAGGAACGGGATATGACGTGCACCGCCTCGGCGAGGGGTTGCCCCTGTGGCTGGGCGGGGTACAGGTACCGCACAGCCACGGCCTGATAGGCCACAGCGACGCCGACGTGCTGCTGCACGCCGTGTGCGATGCCCTGCTGGGCGCCGCCGCGCTGGGCGACATCGGAAAGCACTTCCCCGACACCGACCCGCAATACAAAGGCATCAGCAGCCTGAAGCTGCTGGCACATGTGGGCAACCTGCTGAAGCAGGAAGGCTACAGCGTGGGCAACATCGACGCCACCGTGGCGGCCCAACGTCCCAAGCTGGCGCCCTACATCACGCAGATGCGACAGAACATTGCCGACACCCTCGGCATCGGGCTCAATCAGGTGTCGGTGAAAGCCACCACCACCGAGCACCTCGGCTTTGAGGGCCGCGAAGAAGGCATCAGCGCACAGGCAGTGGCACTTCTGAACTGAACGAACGTGGAAAAGGAGAAACCATATGTAAACCCCCAGGCTGACGAGGAAGCCGCCGTGCTGGAAGACAGCGGCTGCTCGCTGGTGCTGTGGAACGACGACGTGCACACTTTCGACTACGTCATCAAGGCGCTGGTCGACATCTGCCGCCACACCACGGAGCAGGCCGAGCAATGCGCCATACTGGTGCACTGCCACGGGAAATGCACGGTGAAACACGGCTCCTACACCGAGCTGCTGCCCATGCACACCGCCCTGCTCGACAAACAACTGACCTCGGAAATACAAGAATAAGACTATGAATACAACACTGCTTATCATCTGCCTGCTGCTCGGCGTCGTGCTGTTGACGCTCGAGATTGTGGCGCTGCCCGGCGGCGTGGCCGGCATTTTCGGCACTCTGCTCATCGCTTTCGGCGTGTGGCAGACCTATGCCCTCTTCGGCAACACCATCGGCACCATCGTGCTGCTGTGCGCCATCGCACTCTGCGTGCTGATATTGGTGCTTCTGATGAAGCGCAAGACCTGGAGTCGTTTCAGCCTGAACGAAGAGAGCGACAGCAAGGTCAACCAGCTGGAACCCTCTGTCAAGGTGGGCTCCACCGGCACCACCATATCGCGCCTCGCCCCCACTGGCAAAGCCCTCATCGACGGGCAACAGATGGAGGTGCACGCCGTCAACAAGTTTATCGACCCCGACCGACCGATTGAGGTGGTGGCCATCGAGGGCTATCGCATCGACGTGGTGGAGAGCTGCGACAACCGTTTCCACGAATAACCAATTAAAACACATACACCATGCCCATTTACATCATTGTGACCATTTGCGTCATCCTCCTCATCCTGTTTCTCTACCTCGTGCCCATCGGCATCTGGTTCCAGGCCATCATCTCCGGCGTGCACACCTCGCTGGTGCAGCTCATCTTTATGCGCTTCCGCAAGGTACCGCCGACCGTCATCGTAAACAACATGATTTCCGCTTCGAAAGCCGGCTTGAGCATCAAGCAGAACGACCTTGAGGCACACTACCTGGCGGGCGGCCACGTGGCCTCCGTCGTCAATGCCCTCATCAGTGCTGACAAAGCCAACATGAACCTCGACTTCAAGACCGCCACCGCCATTGACCTGGCCGGCCGCGACGTGCTGAAGGCCGTGCAGACGTCGGTGAACCCCAAGGTCATCGACACGCCCCCTGTGGCTGCTGTGGCCAAGGACGGCATCCAGCTTATCGCCAAGGCCCGCGTCACCGTGCGCACCAATATCAAGCAGCTTGTGGGCGGTGCTGGCGAGGAGACCATCCTGGCCCGTGTCGGCGAAGGTATCGTCACCTCCATCGGCTCAGCCACCAGCCACAAGCAGGTATTGGAAAACCCTGACAGCATCTCAAAGCTCGTGCTCACCAAGGGTCTCGACAGCGGTACCGCCTTCGAGATACTCTCCATCGATATCGCCGACATCGACGTGGGTAAGAACATCGGCGCCCAGCTGCAGATGGACCAGGCCAACGCCGATAAGAACATCGCCCAGGCCAAGGCTGAGGAGCGCCGTGCTATGGCTGTCGCCAGCGAGCAGGAGATGAAAGCCAAGGCCCAGGAAGCCCGCGCCAAGGTGATCATGGCCGAAGCCGAAGTGCCTCTGGCTATGGCCGAAGCCTTCCGCAGCGGAAACCTCGGCATCATGGATTACTATCGCATGAAGAACATCCAGGCCGACACTGATATGCGTGCCAGTATCGCTACGCCGGTTAGTGCCAAGACCACACAGAAACCTGTCGACAAAGCATAAATCGACACAAAAAGAAAAGCCCCGCAACGGTTTCCGTTGCGGGGCTATTTCGTATAGTATCTATCAATACTGTTCTTTGTCGTTGGGGAAGTCGCCGCTCTTGACATCGCCGATATAGCGGCGGATGGCGCTGGAGATGTCCTCGCCAAAGGTGCCGTAGGTACGCAGATAGCGTGGCTTGAACTGCTGCGTGATACCCAGCATGTCCTGCAACACCAGCACCTGACCGTCGACGTGCGAGCCGGCGCCGATACCGATAGTAGGTATCTTCAGCTCTGCCGTCACCTCGCCTGCCAGCTTGGCGGGAATCTTCTCCAGCACGATGGAGAAGCAGCCCGTCTCCTGCAGCAGCAGGGCGTCTTTCTTCACCTGCTCGGCCTCTTCCTGCTCGGTAGCGCGCACGGCATAGGTGCCGAACTTATTGATGCTCTGCGGCGTGAGGCCCAAATGTCCCATCACCGGGATACCGGCCGAGAGGATACGCTGCACACTCTCCAGAATCTCCTCGCCGCCCTCCATCTTGATGGCATCGGCACCTGTCTCCTTCATGATGCGGATGGCGCTGGCCAGAGCCTGCTTGGAATTGCCCTGATAGGTGCCGAAGGGCATATCCACCACCACCAGGGCGCGATGTATGGCGCGCACCACCGAGGTGGCATAGACAATCATCTCGTCGAGGGTGATGGGCAGGGTCGTCTTGTGTCCTTGCATTACGTTGGCCGCCGAGTCACCGACGAGGATGACGTCAATCTTGGTGCTCTCCAGCAGCGAGGCCATCGAATAGTCGTAGGCCGTGAGCATGGCTATCTTCTCGCCATGCAGCTTCATGTTCTGTAACACACGCGTCGTGACCTTGGTCACGTCAGTTTGCAGGTATGCCATTGTCAATCGATTATTTCTTCCGGATTAGGTGTATCTTTTGCTTTGTCGGCAGGCGACTCTTCCTCCTGCTCGGGGATGAAACGGAACAGCGCCTTCAGCGGTTTCTTCAACTCGTATCCGCCCCTCTTGCCCGCGCGGTAGGCCACCCAGTAGCCGTCGCCCACCTTGAATGCCGCGGCCTCGGTGGGGCCGTCGACGGAATAGAAGTACTTCTTCAGCTCGTTCTCCTGAATACGCTTGCCGATATATATTGTGTCAAACTGCGTCACATTTATCGGGGCCTGAAGCATGGGTTCCAGCTTCGTGCCAGCCTTGCGGGTCGGCAGCTGCTTGTATTCTACCCCTTTCGAGCCCTTCACCTTGGCGAAGAACTTCAGCTTGGCAGCCACCTGTTCCTCGGTCGCGGGAATGCGTACATAGATGCTGTCTTTCTGCGGCAGACGGCAGCTGTCCACACCGCGTGCCCAGTTGCTTCGCACCACGATATAGCCCGCCTGCACAATCAGCTGCTTGCGGTGCGGCACCAGGCAGTACTGCTCCACCACCGTCTTGTAATCCAGGTGGTCTTCAATCTCAATCTCCAGGTTCGACGGGCAGGTGTCTTTCGTGCCCCCCACCGCATATAGCGAGCCGCGGGTCAACACCAGCGAGGCATAGTATCCACGCACCACACTATCGGCCTCCGGCACAAAGCATCCGCGGGCTTCCCCTACGCACTCGTCGGGGTCGTTGCGGAAGGTCACCAGCACACTGTTGTGCAGCGGTATGCTCTTGTTCAGCAACTGGCGCGCCTCGGGCAGTTCTGCCGTATTGTAGACAGCTGTAGTCACCGGCACCTCAAAACGCAGCGTCTCCACCGTATCGCCGTTGCACGAACAGTGGATGGCGTTGTGCGCCACACGCACGGGGAACTTCCCGCCCGACCGCATCGCGAAATAGCGGTACACCGCATCCATACGCGTCTTGGTCAGCCGCTCGTCACTTCCGCCATAGCCGCTGATGTCCATCGTGTAATACATCGGGTTGTCTATGTCGAAGGCAATGCGCCAAGCAGAGTCAAGCAGATCCAAGTCCTCCACCGTGTAAGTGTCAACGCTATCCTCGTAGCGTATCAGCAGATAGAACACCTCGGGATTGGTCAACGCACGCTGCATGTTCCGCACGCTTTTTGTCGACGGCACATACAACCCCGACTGCGCCTGCACCTCTGCTCCGACGCCCGTTGCAACAAGCGTCATCAGCACAGGCAGCACAATGGTTCCCAGCATCTTATAAAGCACCTTACCCATTCTAGGCGGTCCTGTTTAGTGGTGCAAAGATACAACTTTTTTTCATTTTGGACGCAAACCCCTAGAAAAAGCAGAAGGAGCCGTCAGTGCAAAACTGACAGCTCCTTATCTTCTCTGCGGAGAGACAGGGATTCGAACCCTGGGACCAGCAAGCTGGTCAACGGTTTTCGAGACCGCCCCGATCGACCACTCCGGCATCTCTCCTCGGGTTAAAAACGGGTGCAAAAGTACTACTTTTTGCACACATGGCAAAATTTATTTTCCACATTTCACTCTTCATTCTCACTTCCAGCGCCTTGCACATACACCTTACCTGCCGCGTAACCTATCTCCACCCGCATCGAATCGGCGGCGAGAAGGCTGTTTTCAAACTCCTCCATAGCCTGATGCAGAAGCACCTCGGGTTCCTTGTAACGGGCGCTGATGTGCGTCAGCAGCAACTGCCGCACTCCCGCCTGGGCAGCCAGCCGCCCCGCCTGACCGGCGGTGAGATGCTGCCGTTGCTCGGCCAATTCGGCCAGCTCGTTGGCAAAGGTGCACTCCAGGCACAGCAGGTCGGCACCGGCGATATAAGGCAGGAACGACTCGGTATAGGCCGTGTCGCAACAATAGGCATACACCCGCGCCCGGTTCGTCCCCCGCGGCACCTCGGTGATGCGGAAGCCATAGGCAGGCACCGAATGCACAATGGGGAAAGCGTCGACCGTGCAGCGGTTGTTGGCAAACACGCGCTGCATCCCCTCGGCGAAGTCCATCTCAACCCAGTCGATGGGGAACTCCGTGTGGTTGCCCGTCAGCCGGAAGAGGGTCTCCGTCGCCTCGCGCGCCCCTTTCGGCGCCACGATGGTCACCGGCTCCGTCCGCCCGCACAGGTGCATCGTGCTCAGCAACCCGGGCAGCCCGAAGAAGTGGTCGCCATGCAGGTGCGAGACGATGATAGTGGTGAGCGACTGCAGCCTCAGGTGGTTGTAGCGTATGCGGTCCTGCGTGCCCTCGGCGCAATCCACCAGCAGCTTGAAGCCGTTGATGTTCACCACCTGCGCACTGCAACGCCGCGCCCCCGTAGGCAACGCCGCGCCCGACCCCAGTATCGTCACATAGAAATTCATTCCTTCCTCCCGTTTTTCAACGATGCCACATACAGCAGGCCGAAGGTGATCAGCCCGTTGAGCAGCAGTATCTCAAAGCCGAAGCGGTAGCCGAACCACTGCGGCGAATAGAGCTTCAGCACATAGCACACCACCGGCGACACCACCGCTATCAACGGCACCCAGCGGTCGCGCACCTTGCGGCGGGTGAACAGGCCGAAGGCATAGAGGCCCAGCAGCGGCCCGTAGGTGAATCCAGCCACATCGAACAACGTGTCGATAAGCGACTGGTTGTGAAATGGCCTGAAAGCCATGATGACCAGCAGGTAGAGCAGCGCGAAAGCCACATGAACCATCCGCCGGATGCGCAGCTCCCTGGCAGGGCTCGACTGGTTCGTGCTGTTTGAGAATCCTAGGAAGTCATAGCAGAACGTGGTGGTCAGGGCCGTCAACGTGCCGTCGGCACTGCTATAGCCGGCCGCCACCATACCCAGCACGAAGCACACCGCCGTGAAGCCGCTCAAGCTGAACGCCACAGCCGGGAATATCTTGTCGGGCACCACCACGCCATCGGCTGTCGGCAGAGCAAATCCCGTGGCCGACGCATAGGTCAGCAACGCGGCACCCAAACTGAGGAACAGTATATTGACCACGATGAACAGCAAGCTACTGGTCATCACATTCTTCTGCGCGTCGCGAAGGCTCTTGCAGGTCAGGTTCTTCTGCATCATGTCCTGGTCGAGGCCCGTCATAGTGATGGTGATGAACATTCCCGCCACCACCTGCTTCACCCAGAACTTGGGCGCCGTCGGGTCGGTTTCGAACATGCGCGTGTAGCCCTGCTCGGCTGACACCTTCATCAACTCGCCGAAGCCCATGCCCATCTGGTGCAGTATGGCTACCACAGTGGCCGCCGCCGCCACCAGCAGGAATGTGGTTTGCAGCATATCTGTCCACACCACCGTCTTGATGCCTCCGCGAAAGGTATAGAGCAGGATGATGGCGATAAACACCACCGCCGGAACCCAGAACGGGATGCCCCAGGCGCGAAACACAAACTCGTAAAGCACGAAGACCACCAGGTACATCCGCAGGGCCGACCCCAGCAGGCGGCTCAGGATGAAGAACAGGGCCCCTGTCTTCTCGCTCGCCACGCCGAAGCGCTGTTCCAGATAGGTGTAGATGGACGTTAGGTTGAGCCTATAGTAGAGCGGTAGCAGCACCAACGCTATCGCGGCGTATCCCAGCACATATCCCAGCACCAGCGGCATATAGGTCCACTGCCCGCTGTACACTCCGCCCGGCACCGACATGAAGGTCACCCCGCTCAACGACGCGCCAATCATGCCGTAGGCCACCACCGGCCACGGCGACTTACGCCCCGCGCGGAAGAACGCCTCGTTGCCCTTGGCGCCCCGCCGGCCGGTGAGCCACATCACCCCGAACAGCAGCAGCGTGTATCCGCCAAAACAAAGCAAAATCGTCAGTTCCATCCCAACTTTCACTTAACACTAGTCTTCCGGCGCATAGCCGAAGCTCTTGAGGGCCTTCTCGCTGTTGCGCCAGTCTTTGAGCACCTTGATGTGCAAGCTCAGGAAGCACCGCTTGCCGGTGAATTCCTCAATGTCCTTGCGCGCCTCGATGCCCAGTTTCTTGATAGCCTTGCCCTGATGGCCTATCAGGATGGCCTTCTGCGACTCGCGCTCCACAAATATCAGGCACGAGATGTTGTCGATGCCGTCGCGCTCTTCGTAGCTCTCCACGGCCACCTCGCAGCTGTAGGGTATCTCCTTCTGGTAGTAGAGCAGTATCTTCTCACGCACTATCTCGCTCACGAAGAAGCGCATCGTGCGGTCCGTCAGTTCGTCTTTGGGGAAATAGGCCGGATGCTCCGGCAGCTGGCGCAGGATATGCTCGAAGATGGCATCCACGTTGAAGCCCTCTGTGGCCGAGCAGGGAATGACCGTGGCACGCGGTATTGTGGCCTGCCAGTAGTCAATCTTCTGGCGGATGGTCTCCTGATCCGATGTATCAATCTTGTTGATGACCACCAGCACCGGTGTCGGACTCATGATGACCTTGTCCAGCACATGGCGGTTCTTCAGCGTCTCCCCCACCTCGGTGACGAGGATAAAGAGGTCGGCATCCTGCAGCGCGGTGCCCACAAAGCCCATCATCTGCTCGTGCAGCTTGTTGTGCGGATTGACGATGCCGGGGGTGTCGGTATAGACGATCTGGAAGTCCTCTCCGTTGGCTACGCCTTCAGCCTCTGACGCTCGGCCATTCAAGCGAGCTTGAAGGCTCTCGCTTATGCGGCCGTTCACAATGCCCATCACGCGCTTGCGTGTGGTTTGTGCCTTGCTGGTGATGATGCTCAACCGCTCACCCACCAGCGCGTTCATCAGCGTCGACTTACCCACATTCGGGTTGCCGATGATGTTTACGAATCCCGCTCGATGCATTTAGAAATACTCGATGGTCCTGACGGTCGTATAGGTCGGGAGCTTGCGGTCGCCCAGCAGTTCATACTCCGTGCACTTCACCCAGTTGCCGTGGGCGTCGTACTCCCGCTCGTAGAGCGTGATGAACAGCTCGGGTTCCTCCTCGGTATAGTCATAGAGCGTGTAGCTCGTGGCATAACCCAGCGTGTCATACTCCCAGCGCTTTTCCTGCACCTTCTGCTTCGTGCGGTCGTAGACAACCGCCTTGTTGATGGTGCCGTCGAGGTTGTAGACATACACCTCGCGCTTGAATACATCGTTCACATGGTCGTTATAGCTGCGCTGGCTGATGCGGCCCTGCGCATCGTGCTTCAGCAGCATGCGGCACTCAATCTGGCGCTCCGCGTCCTCGACGTATGTCTCCGTCAGCGTATGCTCCGCGTCGTAGATGTAGTAGGTGCGGCCAATCACATTCTCGCGGTTGTCCACGATATGCTCCAAGGTGGTCAAACCGAAGCCGTCGTGTTTGTAGCGCGTGCGGAAGATGATGTCCTCCGCCACAGACAGATACAACTGCTGGCGGCGCTGGCCTTTGGCGTTGTACTCGGTCACCAGGTGCTCCAGTTGGTCGCCCTTCGTCAGGTTGTCCTCTGCGTCATATTGGGCCTCATACATCACCGCATCCACACGCTTCACCGCCCCGTGCAGTTCGTCGTCCTGCAGATCGTGTCCGCTCTGGCCCCACACCGTGACGCTCATGGCGGCAACCACCGCGAAAGCCATTATCTTGCCTATTATCTTCATCGTTTTGTTGTTTTCTTCAGGTCTGTTTTTTGTCTTTTCGACTATCTTATAACGCCCCCGTGCAACATTTATTGCACACTATGAAAAAAATTGTGTATTTTTGCACCCCGAAACCAACAAACATCCACACACTATGGCAATGTCCACCAAAGCAAAAGTCATCACCATCGCCTCGCTCGTACTCGTCCTGGCGCTCACCGTGTTCGTCTACTTCCGCTTCTGCTTCGTCTACAGCTCCGGCGTCAACGCAGGCGACATCAACTACTTCCAGCGCGAAGGCGTCATCTTCAAGACCTACGAGGGCAAGATGATTCAGAGCGGCTTCCGCTCCAGCGGCACCGCCACCGACGGGCTCCACAGCAACGAGTTCAAATTCTCCGTCACCGACGACAAGGTGGCCGACAGCCTCATGCGCTGCTCCGGCAAGCACGTCGAGCTCCGCTGGAAGCGCTATATGGGCACCCTCCCCTGGCGCGGAAACAGCCAGTTCGTTGTCTACGAAATACTCTCCGTCAATTAAACATCGGGCGCCTCAAATCGTTGAGGCGCCCGTTTTTGCTTTATGGAACAGCGATTACTCCTGAGCGGCATGCACGGCGCGGACACTCCGACCGCCGCTGCGGTTGTCGCCGTACACGCCCTGGTAGTCCGAATTGAAGCGGAAGTCCCGCGCGTAGTACGGGCGGTCCACGTAGAGCGACGAGGACCAGTAGTAGCCGTAGCTGCCTGCGCCGCTGAGCTCCGAGCCGTCGCGGTAGCCAGCCGCGGGCAGGAAGATGCTGTTGCCGTTGGCAGCAGTGAGAAGACAACCGTTGACACCATTCTGCGTCGTCCACTGATTGGTGGTGTTATCCAACAGTTCCTGCCACTCATTTAATGTGGGAGTGCGGGCACCGCCGCCCATATTAACTGCGGCGGCATCGGCGGCTGAATCAAGGGTGGTCAGGTTATCCACTGTGCCGTAGGTAGTCGAGGTATTGTACTTGGTCAGCGTAGCCAGCTCGCCATTGCCATCCACCGTGCAGTAACGGTAGGTGCTCCAGGTATAGTTGACTTTGGTAGTGGTCTCGCCCCAGGCGAAATAGTCGCCATAGTCCTCGGGGTTGGTGGCGCCCACATTGCAATCGGCCCACAGCAGGCCGCTCGGCAAACCAAGGTCCACCCAGACAACCGTGTACTGCGGATTCGGATTGGGGGTAGGCGTCGGTTGTTCGGTGCCGTTACCACCATTGGAGTTGTCATCTTTTCCGCAGCTCACAAAGGCCACCATCGCCACAGCCATAAAGGCCGCCAGAACCATGCGTAAAGTCTTTTTCATATTGTCTGTATTCTTAGGTGAACATTTTATCCAACATCAATATAACGTGCAACCCCCTCATTTTATTGTCCCAAAGGACGGCGACTTACTTTTATACCGCACCCTTGTCACCCCCAAGTCATCTGCTACTCATGTGCAACTCAGCTGCTACCCATCGCCTCCCGGCTCCTTGAATCACGATGCAAAAGTACGACCGTGTGATTGCGGTCTACGAATTTTTTCCGAAAAAATTTTCATTTTTTTGTAAAGCGCTAATTATTGCACTGTTAGGAATCATTCGCACCATGTAGCGTTGCAGTTGTTGCAGTGTTGCAGTTGTCATTTAGGTTATCGTATATGCTAAAATCAGTCCTTAAATCTATATATCTATATATATATAGATATATAGATTTAAGAATTCTATTTTGACTTTTGAAATACCTGTTTTGGAACTGCAACACTGCAACACTGCAACATTGGGTGTGTCTTCCCCTGTTTTTGAATTAAATGAAAAAAAATTGCGATTCTGTTCGTAGACCGCAATACGGAGGTTGTATCTTTGCATTCGGATTGGGAAGCGAATGGCCAGCGCTAACCTCTCCAAAACTCTACAAGAGAGTCCTTTGGCATACTGAGAAACCAATCAAATGACAACTGCATTGGGAACCTTTTTACTGGCAATATACTAAATCCACTCCTTGGACGTTTATAACTGAAAACATATTCAATCATGAAAAAAACTGGAATTATTATTGCAATTGTGGCCGTGCTGGCAGTGATTGTGCTGTGGGGCATAGGCGTAAACAACCGTTTGGTGACCGCCGATGAAGGTGTGCAGAAAGCCTGGGCTCAGGTGGAAAATGCCTATAAGCGTCGTGCCGACTTGGTGCCGCAACTCGTGGCTACCGTCCAGGGGGCTGCCGACTTCGAGAAAGGTACACTGACGGAAGTGACCCAGGCGCGTGCCGGCATTGACAACGTCAAGGTGGACCCGTCGACCCTCACCCCCGAGCAGATAGCGGCCTACCAGAAGGCGCAGGACAACTTGAGCAACGCACTGGCTAACACCATCAAAGTTACCGTGGAGCGCTACCCGGAACTGACCGCCACACAGGGCTTCCGCGACCTACAGGTGCAGCTCGAAGGCACCGAGAACCGCATCGCTGTGGAGCGTGGCAAATTCAACGAGGCTGTGCAGAGCTTCAACACCAGCCTGCGTCGTTTCCCCAACAACATCATCGCCAGCATCGCTGGTTTCGAGAAGAAGGGCTATTTCACCGCTCCTGAAGGTAGCGATGAGCCCGTCAAGGTGGAGTTTGACTTCAACAAGTGAAACGCTTAGTCGGTATACTGGTTTTCCTCGTGGCGTGCGTGCCGACGTGGGCCGAATGGCTCCCGGCACGCCCGTCGCGTTTGGTCAACGACTATAGCGGCATCCTCTCCGGGCAGCAGGTTGCCGAGTTAGAACAGCGTCTCGTGGCTTTCAACGACTCTACGTCGAACCAAGTGGTGGTGGTCATCACCCCTACGCTTGAGGGCGACGACGAGGATGCTGCAGCTCAGCGCATCGGCGAAAGCTGGGGCGTGGGACAAGAGAAATTCGACAACGGTGTGGTGATCCTCATCAAAAGCAAGACCAGCGAAGAGAACTGGGGCGCTGTGGCTATTGCTACCGGCTATGGCGTGGAGGGGGCGCTGCCCGACATCTTTTGCAAACGTATCATTGACGACCGTATGATTGGTCCGCTGGGCGAAGGCGACTATTTCCGCGCCATCAGCGGAGCGCTGGACGTCATGCTGCCCGTGCTGGCAGGAGAATATAGCTATGCCCAGTATCGCAAAGATAATCTTCGTGCTGCGCTTCTCATTCTGGGAGGCTTTTTGTTGATTTTCACTATCATCATCATCCTGATAGTCAGGTATTTCAAGAAACACCCCGACCAGTTTAGGAATAATGGACGGGGAGGAGGTGGTGGTGGAACCTATTTTGGCGGTCCCATCGGAGGCATCTTCGGTGGCGGTGTATGGGGTGGCGGCTCGTCGAGTAGTATGGGAGGCTTCGGCGGTTTTGGCGGCGGCTCCTTCGGCGGCGGCGGCGCCAGTGGCAGGTTCTAGAAAGGGCCATATCACACAATCTTGCGGAAGCAACACCGTCTCTATAACCACCCAAAACAAAAAAGATCAGCGAGGGCGGGCTTCTGCCTGACCCCGTAATGGAATACACCTTTTCGCGAACCACCAGAAGCCAAATGCAAGCAGCAATAGACTTCCGACAAGAATAAGCATACATGCGGCTTCGGTTTGATCACTCAAATCAATGAATGAAAGGGAATTGTTGACGATATGGACTATCATGCTGGGAATTATGCTGCCTGTGCGCCAATAGAGCCACCCGACAATAATTGCAAATACAAACGATACGACGGAATGCACTCCCAATCCGTGAAGCAACGCGAAAATAATGGCGGTAATCAGGATAGCCAGCCAGGGACGGCACCGCGACTTCAGTAAACCGCCAAGAAGAATACCCCGAAGACCGATTTCCTCCAATATCGGACAGAAGATGCAACCATAGAGCAATCCCGCAATCCCTGGGAATAGGAGTTTACCTGTTTCCTCCAAGGATTCACTTTCTTTCGGGAAAAGATGCTCAAAGTCAAATAAAGTAAAAACAGATACCAAGACGAACACATAAGCGACGGCAATCAAGACAGACACACCTACCGCAGGGAAAACAACACGTCTCTCAATGCGGCCAAACGACAACTTGACATAGCGCTTACCAAGATAAACGACGGTCATTAGGATGGCTCCCGAAAGCATCGTCCAACTTATGACATCGTCGCTATTGGTGACATCCCCTACAATGTTACCGATAACAGCCACCGCACAATAAAAGAAACACCAAATCAGGAATCGCAATACCGTTCTTCCAAGCCCCTCTGCCATATACTTGATTATTTCCCTTTAATAACGGCGTTTAGGCGAAAATATTGCAACACGTCAAACTGCAAAAAAAGAAAGGGAGCCATTCTCATGACTCCCTTATAAAAATTGGCGTTATATTCTCCGCTTACGCTATCGGAAGTCCACTGGACTTCCTTCACATACTTTTCCACACATGAGCAGAGCCTGTGGCTCCGCGAGCCGAGGCCCGAAGAGTCCCCACTCTTCGGATTAAGCCGAGGATGCAGTATCATCGGCGGTGTAATAAAAAAAGGGAACCACATTTCTGCGATTCCCTTATAAAAATTGGCGGCGACCTACTTTTCCACAAACAAGTGCAGTATCATCGGCGATGTGAGGCTTAACTTCTCTGTTCGGAATGGGAAGAGGTGAACACTCACTCCATAGCCACCAAAA
>JAEEGH010013511.1_pt1 | contig 18093 bp, 10 predicted proteins | sample 9134181 | NCBI WGS metagenome assembly JAEEGH01 (sample SAMN16246544, study PRJNA631951) | gut metagenome | biome: gut microbiome; feature: rumen; material: DP-attached | host: Bos | place: Iran: Karaj | collected 2018-10 | reverse complement strand
ACGCGAGCTGATTAATGAAAAACACTTCGCGCTCTGTACCTTCGTTGACCCGTGTCGTGGCAAGGGCATGAAGCATATTGGGATTTTCCAAATAAATCTTGTCCGGCTTTTGTAGTCGTTTCACATTTGTTGCATCCGAATACAACAACTGAATCAGACGAGCCTCGCTGAGGATTTGAAGATAATTCAACAATGTGGTGCGTGAAATCTCCGCCATAGTCGCCAGTTTGACGGTGTCGAGGGCAAAAGGCACATTGGAAGACAGAATGCCCAACAACGACTTCACTTTTCTGATATTGCCCACGTCGAGTTTCCGTAATTGTGGCAGTTCCACCTCAATGATGGTATTGACAACGTTCTCAATACGAACATAATAATTGTCCTGCCCTTCTTTCAAGAAAGGATAGTAGCCATAGCGTAAATACTCAGCAAAAAGCGGCAATGGGCGGATTTGTGCATTGACTTCGGCACAGATGCTATTACCGTTGGTAAGGATCTCTTGAAGTGTCCGTCTTTTGAAGTCCTTTTGATGGAACATCCGCAAGTATTCTCTGAACGAAAGCCCAAGCATGGTATAGGCAATGCAGCGGCGCGAGAGGTCGGCCTCTCCGTCAGAAAGATTGACCAACGACGACCCGCTTAGCACGAAGTGCATGTCGGGAAACTCATCGTATGCGTTCTTGATTTCGATGCTCCACCCCTTATACTTATGCACTTCGTCCAGAAACAGGTATTTTCCTCCTTGTGCATGGAACTGCTCAATGAAATCCAGCAGATGATGAGTGCCAAAATAGATGTTATCAAGGCTCACATAAAGCACATCTGTGGTGTTGGTCGGGCCAAACACTTGCATGATGCGTTGTGTCATGAGCGTTGTCTTACCGACACCCTTCTGGCCTTTGATCATCAGAAGCCGCTCGTTCCAGTCGATTTCGTCCATGATATTCCTGACAAAATCGAGATTTACGGTCTGCATCCTGTTAAGATGTCTTCTAATCAATGTTTCCATTTTTCTATGTTGTTAAGTTTCAGCCTGCAAAAATAAGCAAAATGTTCAATATACGAAACATTTCAAATGGAAATTTGTTTTGCATACTGAACATTTATATGATAAATTAACCTATAATAATGAAAAATGTTTTATATACTGAACAATGTTTTGTAAAATATGTTCAATATATTGAACATTTATCATAAAGCACATACTAGACACGAAGTTGCCGAGGTTTTCTCGGTTAATTCAACACGACAATTTCCAAAATGGAAATAGTCGATGTTTTTGGATGGTTATTTCCATTTTGGAAAATACCACTATTCCGCATCAGGGACAGTTATTGCATAATTTGTAACAACTGAAGAAAATCGGAAATTCCGATTTTTCTACTAAACAATTGAATGAAGTTGTTGGAATGTCCGACAGGTTGCTTTTTCCCAACTCATTAGATGACAGTTGCAATATTTGCAACAGTCATTTTTCAGTTATTTCCATTTTGGAAACAACTTCTGTACAAAATCGGAAATCCCGATTTTTCTATACAACAATTCTTTCTTATACAGAATAATTCTTATTTTTGCATGGACAAACCCTAAAAACGAAATAAAAGACACATAGAATCTAAAAGCAGCTAACATATTATAAACCAAGCGTTTGCTATTTGTTTGAGTAACACTGAAACGTAGGAAATTTCAAAATTACACCGAAAACAGATTGTAAACACCCACAGCGTGGGCGTTTTGTCTGTGTAATTCGGTTTCCTACGACCGCAGTGTTTGGGCAAAACTGCCCACGCACCGTGTTCGTAGGGGACAGATTGCCAAACGCAATAATGAAACAATTAGCGTATGGCAAAAGCAGTCAAACAGCATGGACGGGTTTATACGCCTGAGTATTTAGTCAAACTTATCCTTGACTTTGGAAGATATAACGACAATCGAATACTTAAGAAACACACCATAGACAATAGTTGTGGAGATGGTGCTTTCCTCAAAGAAATTGTAAAACGGTATTGTTTATCATTCCTCGCGCAAAGCAATGATTTATCCACTTTAAAGCATGAGTTGGAAAACTATATTCACGGCATTGAATTAGATGCTGATGAATGCAAGGCGTGTTTTCAGAATTTGAGTAACACGGCATCGGAATTTGGACTAACAAATGTTCAATGGGACATTACCAATGCTGATACTTTGAAAATTGACAGATTCAATGGGAAGATGGATTTCGTTTTCGGTAATCCTCCCTATGTAAGGGTCCACAATTTAGAAGATAGCTATGATACCGTCAAAAAATACCGTTTTGCTGAACAAGGAATGACAGATTTGTTCATTGTATTCTTTGAGATTGGATTTAATATGCTCTCAAAAGATGGATTAATGTGCCTAATTACACCAAGTTCATGGTTAAGCAGTAAAGCAGGTAACCATCTTCGGAAATACATAAATCACTACAAAAATCTAACAGGATTCATCGATTTAGGGCACTTCCAACCTTTTGAAGCCACAACATACACACTGATTTCAAGATTCCAAAACAACAAAACTTGCGACGGAATTGAATACTACAATTTCGATGAAGAGCACTTAACCAACCGTTTTCTTTGCAGTCTTACTCTCGATGAAATAAACATCGGGAATTGTTTCTATTTAGCAAATAGTGAGAAACTTACCGAATTAAAATCCATTAAAACGGGGCATTCGTATCCTTATACTTCGGTGAAAAATGGTTTTGCGACATTAGCGGACAAGGTTTTTATCGGAGATTTTGATTTCAACGAAGGAACAATAGAAATACTCAAAGCCTCAACCGGGAAATGGAGCAAATGCATTTATCCTTATGACAACATGGGAAAACCTTTACCATTGGTTTTTTTTAAGGAAAATCAAGAAGCATATCTTCATCTATTGGACAATGTCGAAAAACTCTCAAAAGGCAGAGATATTGAAGGTGACCAATACTGGTATCTATTTGGCAGGACACAGGCCTTGAAGGATGTTTCAAAAATGAAATATGCTATCAATACAATTATCAAAGACAGAAACAGCATTAAACTTGAAAAAGTACCAGAAGGGAAAGGTTTGTATAGCGGATTATACATCTTGACCGATATTGAGTTTGAAGAAATACAGGAACTCATATACTCAATTGATTTTATCGATTACATCAAACTTTTGAAAAACTACAAAAGCGGCGGTTATTACACCTTCGCTTCAAAAGATTTAGAACAATACCTGAACTATAAACTAAGTGAAAAATATGGACAATCAAGAATTTCTGACAGTAGTAGGAAACTCTTTTAAAAAGTTTCTTGAAACAGGGTCGCGGAGTAACGAAAAACTTAAAATTCTGCATGGTGCAATAGCAAAAGACCTGAAAGAACGTCTTGGCGTTGGTTATTCGGTCTGCTCTTTAGGAATCGGCGACGGAAAAGAGGAAAAACTCGACGGACGCTATATTGACAAGGTGGTTGATATAACAATCAAACACAGGCAAAAATCAGTTGCTGGAATTGGGGTGAAATTCGTGATGCAAAACTACTCACAAAACTCCAACAACTATTTTGAAAATATGCTGGGAGAAACAGCCAACATTCGTTGCGCAAACATACCTTATTTTCAAATCTTTATTATCCCAGAGAAACTGCCCTATTATAACAAGCAAGGTTTAATACAAAAATGGGAAGAGTTTACCATTCACAATGCAACAAAGTATCTCACACTCTCAGAAGATAATATCCAAACCTCAATCCATACTCCTACCAAAACTTTACTTTTTGTTATTCACCTACCTGAAATTAACCAACCCATTGTTGACAAAACCGACTATGTTCATTTCTACGAGAGCAAAACTGACTTTATTGTTAGTGAATCAAACACTCAATACGGTGATTTCTCCTCTGCCGTAATATACAACGACTATGAAGATTTCATTGATAAAGTAGTGCACTACATCCACTTTATATAAAATGCGAATCTAGATAATCTCATTACTGCTTTTATTTTTGATAAAGCCATAAAACACATAATAACAAGGATTTAAAGAACATTACATATTACCATTCAGCGATTTGGCATATTTTTATTCGGCGAGTTAGCGAAGTTTTTCGAAATATAGAAGAATAATTCACCCATTCCACCAAATTATCGTACTTTTGTCCGTCAAATAAAGTACTGGACTGTTTCGTGCCTCGCAGTGACGCGAAGCGACGACAAGGATAGTCCCGAGCCCATCGAATCTTTGAATCTTAAATTTTGAATTTTAAATTTTAAATCTTTAAATCAACCATAAATGAAAAAACTCACCTTATTAGTTATGGGCACAATCACCCTATTCGGCTGCAATCAACAACCAAAGCAGCCTGAACGCTATTCCGTCAAGGCCTATCCCGAGACGAGAAAAGACACCACCGTCGTTGACGACTACTTCGGCACGAAGGTCGCCGACCCGTACCGTTGGCTCGAAAACGACACCTCCGCCGAGACCGCTAAATGGGTCAAGGAGCAGAATGAAGTCACGCAAGACTACCTGAGCCACATCCCCTTCCGCAGCGCCCTCAAGGACCGCCTCACGCAACTCGTGGACTACGAACGCTACGGCATGCCTTCGAAGAAACATGGCCGCTACATCTACTCGAAGAACGACGGCCTCCAGAACCAAAGCGTCATTTACATGCAGGAGACGCTTGACGGCGAGCCTACCGTCTTGTTAGACCCCAACAGACTCTCCGATGACGGCACCGTCTCACTGGGCGGCATCAGCTTCTCCAACGATGGCAAATACATGGCCTACACCATCCAACGCAGCGGCTCCGACTGGGTCGAGATCTATGTGAAGGACATGGCCACCCTCGAACTCCTCCCCGACCACATCGAATGGGCCAAGTTCACGGGTGCTTCGTGGTACAAGGACGGCTTCTTCTATGCCGCCTACGACCGCCCTGAAGCCGGCAAGGAATTCAGCAATGTCAACGAAAACCATAAGATTTACTACCACAAACTCGGCACGCCGCAGGAGCAAGACGAACTCTTCTACTCCAACCCTGCCCAGCCGCGCTATTTCCACCAGGTGGATTTGACCGAAGACGAGCATTATATGTTCCTCTTCGAAAGCGGTCAAGGTGCAGGCAGCACGTTGTGGATCCGTGACATGCAAGACCCGAAGGGTAAGTTCGTGCAAATCGCCGACAACATGGACTACCAATACAGCCCCATCGATGTGATTGACGATGTGCTGTATATCTTCACCAACTACAATGCGCCCAAAGGCCGCATCTGCAAAGTGTCGGCCAAGACCCCACAGATGGAAAACTGGGTGGATGTAATTCCTGAGAGCGAGAATGTCATTTCTGGCATCAACCTCGCCAAGGGCAAGATGATTGTCACCTACGACAAGGATGCAGCCAACCACGCATACGTCTACACCATGGACGGCCAACAACTCCACGAGATTGCCTTGCCGACCTACGGCGCCGTCGGTTTCAGTAGCAAGTATGAAGAACCTGAAGTATTCTACGCCTTCACCTCATTCGCCTTCCCGACCACGATATACCAATACAACATCGATGACAACACCTCGACGGTGTTCCGTGCTCCTGCCATCGACTTCAAGTCGGACGACTACGTCACCGAGCAGGTCTTTGTCACCTCGAAAGACGGCACCAAGGTCCCGATGTTCCTGACCTACAAGAAAGGCTTGCAGAAAGACGGCACCAACCCGACCTTCCTGTACGGTTACGGTGGCTTCAACATCACCCTCAACCCGGGATTCAGCACCTCGCGCCTGCCTTTCATCGAGAACGGCGGCATCTACGCCCAGATGAACCTGCGCGGCGGTAACGAATACGGTGAGGATTGGCACATCGCCGGCACCAAGTTGCAGAAGCAGAATGTCTTCGACGATTGCATCGCTTGTGCCGAATACCTTATTAATAACAAATACACCTCGCCGAAGTACTTGGCTTTGAATGGTGGCTCCAATGGTGGTCTGCTCGTCGGTGCTGTCGTCAACCAACGTCCCGACCTCTTTGCCGTAGCCGTGCCGCAAGTCGGCGTGATGGACATGCTGCGTTACCACCTCTTCACCATCGGCTGGAACTGGGCCAGCGACTATGGCACCAGCGAAGATGATGAGACCATGTTCAAGGCTTTGTATGCCTACTCGCCCCTGCACACCATCAAGAGTGGTGCAGACGTACATTATCCCGCCATCATGGTCACCACTGCCGACCACGACGACCGCGTGGTGCCCGCCCACTCGTTCAAGTATGCGGCCACATTGCAGGCAGCCCAGACTGGAGACCAGCCCAAGATCATCCGCATCGACACCAAGGCAGGTCACGGTGGTGGCAAGCCCATCTCCAAGGTCTTGGAAGAACAGGCTGATATTTACTCGTTCATCCTTTATAACATGGGATTGACTTATCCGAAGGAAGCAAAATAATTGCCAACCTTGATGCATTGAAATTGCCCGTCAGGAGTTTTCTCGACGGGCAATTTATATTTATACAACCTTTTGTATGATTGTTTTATTTTATTGAGCCTCTGAAACTTATTTCCGTTTCTTCCAAAGGTTCAGCACCTTATTTTCAAACCCTGAAAGCCGATTGAAAGTATAGGAAGGGTATTTGGTCTCCACTCCGCCGAAGCCAAGATAGAAACGGGCCAGATTATCGTCATCGGAACCTTCAAAATCGAATGTAAGGGAATGGCCTGCATACTTTTGGATGACTTGGTCAAGCAGGTAGGTCATAGCCTGCCGCTCCTTGCCTTTTTCGTTGAGGCCAGAGAATAGGAAAGTGATACGGCCATTGGCTTTCATGAAAAGGGCTGCACACAGAATCTCGCCATCACCCATTTCGTTCACACCCAAGACAAATCCTGAATTGCGGATTTGGGCAGACTTTCCCAAACTTATCAAGGTACCGTATTCGGTGTCGCCCCATTTTTCTAAGTCGGCGCCACGGTTGTCCCTGAACAAGGCCACCACATGATAAGGAATCACATTATAAAGTAGCTGAAGGTTGCGGTTTTCAGCCTTGGCAAGGTTGCGTTTGGCGTTGGTATGGTAGTTCTCCCTAATGGAACCATAATCTTGATTGAGGTCAAGGATTATATTGCGATGATATTCAATGCCTTCAAATGGATTATTTAAAGTATTGTTCTCATTCAATCTAATCTCTGCGAAACGATATTTTGAAGGGATGGCTTTAAGAAAGGCTTCCGTCTTTTCGGGTGACAAAGGCTGTCTTGAGAAAACGCCTAATTGTTGCACAAAATAGGGCTGATAGAGATAGTTGACACCAAACTTCTTTCCACCTGTTAGAGGCATAACGGACTGATAGTCATCTTCAACCAAGGCCTCCCAGCCAGGATGGACGATGTCTAAATACCAGGAATAAGCGTAGATGTTACCACATTCAGCGATGGTCGAATCCCATTTATTCAAATTGATTTGATTATGTGTGAGGTATTGGATCATTTATTCGTCAAGAATTAGAGAATTTGAGAATTGTAGTTTGTTGAATTTATTGGAATTAGAGATATGAATTGCAAGCAATTCTTTAAGTGTAAATATATGTCAGAAGTTGGCGGTACATTTCTGGCCAGCCGACCCAACGTTTTTCGCCGCCAAGGGTTTCGTTGTGTGTCAAATATATAAAGGTCCCGCCTACCGCTTTCACCTCATCGACAAGTTGCTTGGCGAGGGCGAGTGAGGTTTCCACATCAAGGTTGAGGTAGTCGCGCATGGTACCGTCCATGAGGGCAAAAGGATGCACACGCAGGTTAGTGACCATGTCGTTTTCAAGGTCATAGAAACGGAACGTGTCGGCGATGCCTGCCCGAAAACCTGCTTGTGAGGCAAATCCCATCGTATAGTCGTCGCTGATGTCCAACTCGATGAGTTTCTGATAGCTGCGTGGCAGGTTCATCCTCAGGAAATGCTGGCGGCTCTTGGTCAGCGGACGATGCAGGACCTCGGAAAGATTGCTGATTTCCGTCCTCATCTTGTCGATGTCCAGATACGACGAAAACGAAGGATGTATCCCCACATCGGCATAGTCGCCGAGGTGCTTGATGAGGTTACGGAAGGCTTCTTTACGGAGCGATATGTTCTTGTCGTTTGTGTCGTAATTGCCACAAAGGATGAAATATATCGGCTTGAGTTTGAACGCCTTCTGCAACTCAATCTGAAAATCGAAGGAATCGAAAGGGTCCTTCCGCTTGTCGCGCAGTACTTGATGTCGTTCGCGGATGCGTTCTCGGTCACCTGAAGCCAAATCCTTGAGGAAACCACCTACGGTTCTGTAAACACCTTTATGCTTATATGACCAAGCCGCATCGATGTCGTAAGTCGGGACGAAAGTGAATTTCGGCTTTTTAATGGGTAAATCAGGAAAAACGGCTTGCAATCGTTTGCCCAAAGCCAAAGCCCAAATGTTGACCAAAGGCTTTTGAAGCATATCGTTCTCAAACATCCATGTCGATTCTGCACGGAAACGTCCGTATTGGTCGCGCACCTGCGAAAGGTATTCTTCGTAGCGGGAAACCAAGAAAAACGAAGCCGCAAAAACATCGAAAGGCATGAGATTGCCGTTGCCAAATACCGCGTATGGAGCCACGGTTCCCTCAAATCCAACAGTTCGGAACGACTGTTCGTGAATGTGACGTTCAAAAAGCAGCTCATCCGCTTTTACAAAAGGCTCATCGTCAATCCTTTGAGTGCCATAATGCATCTTATATCCCTCAAAAGCCACGAATTGTTCTTCGCTGGTAGTCAAATCGAATTCGAGGCCAAGCAACTGCCTGAACATCAAATCGAAGACATACATCACGCGCCCTGTGACTTTCGGAACCAGAATCAGCATTTTCATAGGCACAAAAATAAAAGGAATTTCAATGCCGTCAACAATTGTGCAGAAAAATATCAAACAGCTTGGCTTGCTTTTTCTTTATAAAACACGAATTATCAGAAATTTATCACAAATTGATTCATAAATTGAGTTTTTGATAATTCGTGGTTAATTAATAGGAATTCATGTTGAAAACGAACAGAATATTCATTATCCGAGACAATTTATGTAGGTCAACGCTGAAAATTTGTATTTTTGTCGGTTAAAACCAAGGCTTCCCGATATGGAAAATTTCGTCGTATCAGCAAGAAAATACAGGCCCATCACTTTCGACACCGTCGTTGGTCAAGGCTCGATCACCAATACTCTGAAGAATGCCATCCGCAACAACACCTTGGCGCAAGCTTTCCTGTTTTGCGGTCCGCGAGGCGTGGGCAAGACCACCTGCGCCCGTATCATGGCCAAGACCATCAACTGCCTCAACCCCACGGAGAACATGGAGGCCTGCAACGAATGCGAGCCGTGCCGCGCCTTCAACAACAATGCCTCGTTCAACATCTATGAATTGGACGCTGCATCCAACAACTCGGTGGAGGACATCCGCAGTCTGGTCGATCAGGTGAGAATTCCACCGCAAATAGGGCAGTACAAGGTTTACATCATCGACGAGGTTCACATGCTGTCGGCGGCAGCTTTCAACGCTTTCCTAAAGACCTTGGAAGAGCCGCCTGCGTATGCCAAGTTCATCTTGGCCACCACGGAGAAACACAAAATCATCCCGACCATCCTTTCACGCTGTCAAATCTTTGACTTTAAACGAATTACTGTGGATGATATTGCCAAGCATTTGGCTTTTGTCGCCCAAAGCGAAGGTGTTAGTGCCGAGCCTGAAGCCTTGAACATCATCGCCCAAAAAGCCGATGGCGCCTTGCGTGATGCACTCTCCATCTTTGACCAAATGGTCAGTTTCTCCGGCAAGAACATCACCTACAAGGATGTCATCGACAACCTGAATGTGTTGGATTACGACTATTATTTCCAAATCGTCGACCATATCCTTCATGGCAACACGAGCGACATCCTGCTCATTCTCAATGACATCATCAGCAAAGGCTTTGAGCCTCAGCATTTTGTCAGCGGCATGGGTAACCATCTGAGAAGCCTTTTGGTTTGCAAAGACCCTTCTACGGTACAGCTTTTGGAAGTAAGTGAGCAATTGAAGCAAAGGTATCTGTCTCAATCGCAAACCTGTCCCCTACCCTTCCTGATTAAAGCCTTGGAAATCAACAACAAGTGCGACATCGACTATCGTGCCGCCAATAATAAGCGTTTGCATTTGGAGATTGCCTTGTTGAAGATGTGCGCCTTGTGCAGCCAAGCCTTGAATCTACCTACGACACAAGCACAGCCTGTGCAGATGCCGCAGAATAGACCTGCGCAAAACGTAAACCCTACCGTACCTAGCGGCGTTTCGACGGGCTCAACGTCCGCTACTGCAAAGGTCTCCGAGCCCGTGGTTACCGCTAAGGTCCCTGAGCCTGTCGAAGGGCCGACCAACAAGCCAAATCAACCTCAACCCAACAATCCAACAGTTCAACAGCCAACAATCCAACCACAAGCCGCTCCCGTTTCGACAGGCTCAACGACCGCAACGTCCGCTGCGCCTATCGTCCGTCCCCGCGGAACGACAAGCAGCATAAGCATCAACAAGGCGATGCAGCAAGCCGAGAAGAAGTCTGAAGAAAAAGAAGAAACTTGGAACACTCCTTTCACACAGGAGCAACTCACTGCGGCTTGGGCTGATTTTGTCAACCGTTACAAGAACGTCTCACCCAATTTTGCGGCGGCTTTAGGAAAATACACGCCTAAATTAATAGGCACCTCCGAAATCCATTTCAGCGTCGACAACCTGCTCTTTGAGCACGACACAGAAGGCATGAGCGCCTTGAAACACCATCTGAAACAAAGCCTGCACAACAACCAATACCAACTCAAGCCCGAGGTGATGGAGCGTCCCGCCGAAATCGAGGCCTATACCGACAAAGATAAGTTTGAAAAGATGGTGGAAGAGCGGCCTTATTTGAGGACATTGCAGACGGAACTAAAACTAGAAGGAGATTTATAATGGAAAGGTTGAAGATTCCCTGCGGGAATGGCGTATTGTCATTATTATTCAATACGGCGGCTTTGGGCACCAAACCTCCTTTAACTTGGTTATGCCGCCGTGTATACACACAACACTATTCTCCATTCCCGTAGGGAATCTCATTTTTAAATCATTGAATCTTAAATCTTTAAATAAATAGTAATGAAGAAAAAACACATTGTAGCCATGACGATTATTTGTACAGTGGCAGCTGGCTGTGGACAAAAGACAGCCGAAACACCTGAACCCAAGAAAGAAGTTGTTCCCGCCATCGAGCTGAGCAACATGGACACCGAAATCAACCCGGCTGAGGATTTCTTCCGCTTCGTCAACAACGAGTGGTTGAAGAACAACCCGATTCCGGAAGAATACTCCACCTATGGAGCCTTCACGGAAATCGACCAACGCAACGAGCTTCTCATCCAAGACATCATTGATGAGGTCTCACAAGACACCACCGCACAACAAGGCAGCGTGGCTCAGAAAATCCGCGACTTCTACAACGCAGGCATGGACACCGTCGCCATCGATGAGCGCGGCTACAGCGAGTTGAAGCCTTATTTCGAGATGATCGACAACCTTAACGACAAGACCCAACTGGCCGAGCTTTTAGGCAAACTCCACAGCGAAGGCATCGGCGGATTCTTTGGAGCAGGCGGTAGCCCTGACCCGAAGAACGCCGAAATGGTCATCATGCACCTCTATCAAGGTGGCTTGAGCCTGACCGACCGCGACGACTATCTCGTTGAAGAGTCGCAAGAGATGCGCGACAAATACGTCGAACATGTCGCCAAGATGTTTGAACTCACCGGCACCGAACCGGAAGCCGCTGCCGACAAGGCCAAGCGCATCCTGGCCCTTGAGACCAAACTAGCCACCAACTCGATGACCCGCGTGGAACGCCGCGACCCCGACAAGACCTACAACATGAGAACGCTTGTCGAATTGCAGAAAACGACGCCCAATTTCGATTGGAACACCTATTTCAAGTACGCTGGTGCCCCGATGATCGAAAGCCTTAACGTGGGTATGCCCGACTTCATGGCCGCTATGGACAAAATCATCCTCAACACCGACCTCAACACCCTTAAGGACTACCTGCGTTGGAAGGTCATCCACGGCAGCGCCTCCATGTTGAGCAGCGACCTCGATGCTGAGAACTTCAGCTTCTATGGCAACTACCTCTACGGTCAGGAAGTGCAGCAGCCCCGCTGGCGCCGCATCCTTGACGCCACTTCGGGTTGCCTGGGCGAAGCCATCGGTCAACTCTATGTGGAAAAGCACTTCCCTGCCGAAGCCAAAGAGCGCATGCTGAACCTAGTTGGCAACCTGCGTATCGCTCTTGGTGAGCGCATCAAGAACCTCGACTGGATGAGCGAAGAAACCAAAGCCAAGGCACTCGTCAAACTCGATGCCTTCAACGTGAAAATCGGTTATCCCGACAAGTGGAAGGATTACAGCAAGTATGAAGTCACACCTGATTCGTATTTCGAGAATGTGCACCGCGCCATCCGTTTCGAGAACGAGAGGGAAATGGCCAAAATCGGCAAGCCTGTCGACAAGGAAGAGTGGTTCATGACCCCGCAGACTGTCAACGCCTACTACAGCCCCGAGATGAACGAAATCGTGTTCCCCGCCGCCATCCTTCAACCTCCCTTCTTCAACATGGATGCTGACGACGCCGTCAACTACGGTGGCATCGGTGTGGTGATTGGCCACGAAATGACACACGGCTTCGACGACCAAGGCTGCAAGTACGACGAGAAGGGCAACCTCAACAACTGGTGGACCGAAGAAGATGCTGCCAAGTTTGCCGAACGCACCCAACAACTTGTGAAGCTCTTCGACGAATTCAATGTGAGAGGTTATCAAATCAACGGTCAACTCACCCTCGGTGAGAACATCGCTGACCTCGGTGGTCTTAATGTTGCATGGGATGCTTACCAGATGACCGATGAGGCCAAGGCCAACCAAAGTATCGACGGCTATACGCCTGCCCAGCGTTTCTTCATCAGCTATGGCACTATCTGGCGCAACAACTCGCGCGACAAGTACATCGAACGCCAAGTGAAGACCGACGTGCACTCACCTGCCGAGGCTCGCGTCAACCGTACCCTCGGCTCGATGCCGCACTTCTACGAGGCTTTCGACATTCCCGAAGGAACCAATATGTATATCGCTCCTGAAGAGAGAGCAACCATTTGGTAATCATGAATTAAGAATGCAGAATGTAGAATGTAGAATGCAGAATTAAACCCCTTGAATATCTATGGAAGATAATGTGATTAAAAGAAAGAGTCGAGATTTTGCTATTGATATAGTAAGAACTTATCAATGGTTATGTGAGGAGAAACATGAGTTCGTTATGTCAAAACAAATTCTGCGTTCAGGAACTAGTGTTGGAGCTAATGTTGCTGAAGGTGTAAGAGGCCAAAGTAAAGCAGATTTCTTTGCAAAGATGAATATTGCTTTAAAAGAGGCAAGTGAAACTAGTTTTTGGCTGGATATTCTACATGCTACAGATTATTTGCCAGATGAAAAATTCTATGATTTAAACAATAAATGCGAAGAAATACTCAGCATCTTGGTTGCAATTTTGAAAAATAGATAAAGATAATAGTTAATTCTGCCCATACGTTCTGCATTCTTAATTCTACATTCTTAATTATGAAACACTTACTCGGGAAAATAGGACTCAAACTTGGCGGTTGGAAGACCGTCAACGAGGCCCCAAAGGACCTCGGCAATGCCGTCTGCATCATGGCGCCGCATACCGCCATTGAGGATTTCTTTGTCGGCTTGGCCTACTATTGGTACTACGACATCAAGTTCAAGGTGATGATCAAGCAAGAATTCTTCAAGCCTGGCATTAGCTGGCTTTTGAAGAAAGTAGGCGGCATCCCGGTCAATCGCGGTCATCAAAACCACCTTGTCGAACAGATGGTTGAGATGTTCAGCCAAAACAAGGACACGCAACTCGTGATTTGTCCTGAAGGCACCAGAAAAGCCGTAAAGCATTGGAAAAAAGGCTTCTACGTCATCGCTCAAGGTGCCAATGTACCCATCGTCCTTGGCTTCATCGACTACAAGAAACGGTATTGCGGCATTGAGCGAATTTTCTATCCCACTGGCGATTACGACAAAGACTTGGCCGAGATTTGGGACTACTACAAGGACATCAAAGCCAAGCATCCAGAAGGCTTCAATCTTGACGAACAATACAGAAACGCACAACAATGATTGACTTAGAGACAAAAGTCCACGACAAGTTCACCTTGGAGTTCAAGGTAGGGTTCAACACACATCAAGCAGAGCGACCAACGAAATACGCCGACTATGTGATGAACACGTGGATTTTTGTCCCTAACAGCCTCGACATCAACGCGGCCAAGTACAGCAAAGATGACTTCTACCGTGACCTCAAATCGGGTGTGCGCCTTATCACCCCGTCCTATAGTTTGCATGAATTGGCCAACGACGAGCAATTGCTTCCCAACCAAGCGCTCATCACCAACTTCAACGACCTGGACATCGCTCCCGATGACACGCAAGACCTCACACATGCCATCCGAATGTATTGTGCCATTGCAAAGAGCGCCTTCCGCGATGGCTGCTTTGTCCTCACCCATGAGGCAGACATGCCCGACCGTCGGGAACAGTGCCAACAATATTTGATAGACGGCTGCAAGATATTAGGACGCTATCGCCATCTTCTTGGTCAGCTGGATGAGAAAAACGCTTCGGATAGGATAAGGCAAGTATTTGCATACGGCGATGAGTTTTTGAGCAATGTCTTAGAGAAATACGCCTACCGACTCCGCGACAACATTCGGCTGAAGCACCCCGATGCGTATCAGCAACTTGAAGCACGGTTCAAAGAAGTGCTCTTTGAAGAAAGGGCTTATAGGGAAAAACAGGGCTATCTCTGCGTAAAAGTGGACGAGCCCAAAGGCAACGAAGACTTCGTTTTCCGCGCCAGCCTGCTGAAAAAATTCACCGAGAGCGACCTTTACCTTAACGCCACCAAGCGAAAGAACACCTTCTTGGTAGAACAAATCCTCTACAGCCTTGCCGCAGGTGCTGCCATGGTGGTGGCCACCTTGTCGTCATTCTTTTTCCAACAGCGCTATGGCAACTTCACTCTACCTTTTCTTATTGCTCTGGTAATCAGTTATATGTTCAAAGACAGACTGAAAGACTGGTTACGCCTCATCTTCGCCAAACGCGTCAGCAACAAGGTGTTCGACACCCGCACGGATTTCCGTGTCAAAGATAGATACATCGGCTGGAGCAAGGACAGTGTCGACTTCATCGACAGCGACAAGATATTGCCCGAGGTGATGAAGCTACGCAGCCGTAACCCTCTCTTCACCGAAGTGAGTGGAAAAGACGAAAAGGTGTTACTATACCGCAAAAAAGTCCAGCTTTGGCCTGCCGAATTGGCCAAGGCCAGCCCTTATCCGCTCAGAGGTATCAACGACATCCTACGTTACAACATCACGGAATACACGCGCAAGATGGACAATCCGAGTTTCCCGCTCTCGGGCACTTGGGAGGACGAAGAATACAAACCCATCGAAGGAAAGAAAGTATACCATATTACTTTCGTCATCCAATGCGTTTACGAGGGCAAGACCGAGTACAAGCGCGTAGTGTTGCGCTGCGACAGGAACGGGATTGTTAATGTAAAAGTTAGCTGATTACTTCAGTTTGAAACTACTGGAAAACACAACATTTTCAGAGCGTCCACCTATCATAATTGTAAACTCCCCTGGTTCCAAATGCCAGCCTTTTTCAACTGAATACACCGCCAAATCGTGTTCAGTGAGGTAGAAAGTGACCTGTTGGGTTTCACATTTATTAATATGTATCCTTTGGAAGCCTTTCAGCAGTTTTGAGGCTGGGGCAATGCTGGCCACCTCGTCACGGACATAGAGCTGAACGACTTCTTCGCCGTCATAAGAGCCAATATTTTTCACGTTGCAGGTGACTTTGCATATTGTGTCGGCCATAGATCCCCGCCTACCCACATGCCCCTGCTGGGATGACATGGCCTTAACTTGTTCAACCTTTAAATCGCTGTATTCGAATTGAGTGTAACTCAGTCCGTAGCCAAACGGATAAAGCGGGTTGGCGGATTCCTCGACGTAATCACCTGTGGCAGGTTGGGAATAATAAACTGGGATTTGTCCCACTGAGCGTGGCACGGAGATAGGCAAACGGCCAGAAGGGTTGTAGTCGCCCCAAAGGATGTCAGCCAAAGCGGAACCGCCCTCCATGCCAGGATACCAAAGCGTCAGCAAGGCATTGGATTTTTCTGCGGCGAGATTCATGTCCAAGGGACGGCCTTGGATGTAGACCGTCACAACGGGCTTGCCCGTGGCGTAAATGGCCTGCAACAGTTCCTCCTGTTTGCCCAAAAGCTTCAAAGTGGAGCGATCGTAACCCTCGCCGCAGTCCATGTCGGAGATGGACTCATTGACTTTAGCGGCACCCGTCTCCTCGTAACTCGTCTTGAAATCGCGGGCGGAAGAGCCGCCCACAACCAATACCACAACATCAGCTGATTGGGCGATTTTCACTGCCTCGTCAATGTTTGCATCATTCTCGTCGCGGATGGCACAACCTTTGGCGTAAGTCACCTCTGCCCTGCCTTTTTCGCGGATGCCTTCGAGCATGGTCACGATGCGGTCGGGGTCTTGAGGCGCGGTGTAGTCGCCGAGTTGGTTGTACATATTATCCGCATTCGGCCCGATAACGGCAACCTTTTTGATGTTTTCGCCAAAAGGCAAAACGCCGTCGTTTTTCAGCAAAATGGCGGATTCCAAAGCTACCTGCTTGGCCAATTGGGCGTTTTCTTTCGTGCCCACTTCTGCCTCGGCCAATGCCTCGTCCACATACGGATTTTCAAACAGTCCGAGGTCGAATTTCAGTTGCAAGACATGGCGCACGGCGCGGTCAATTTCGGCTTCGGTGACGAGACCGCGTTGCAAGGCTTCTTTCAAGAAGCCACCATAGTTGTAACCGCCCAAGTCAATATCGACACCTGCTTTCAAAGCCATGGCAGCGGCCTCGGCTGGGTCGGCGGCCACATGCTGCGTGGCATAAATGGCGTTGACGGCATTTAGGTCGGAGAAAACGACACCCTTGAAGTTCCACGAATTGCGCAACACCTCTTGAAGCAGCCATTGATTCGCCGAGCAAGGGACGCCATCGATGGTGTTATAGGATGTCATCACGGTTTTGGCGTTGCCTTCGCAAATGGCTTTCTCAAACGAAGGAAGATAATCAGTCATCAAACGATTCTGGCCCACCTCCGCCGTGGCGGCATTATGTCCACCTTGCGGAATGCCGTAAGCAGCCAAATGTTTCAAGGTAGCGCAAACGTTTTTCTGCATTCCTTGCACGATTGCGGCACCCAAAACACCGGAGAGATACGGGTCTTCGCCCATGGTCTCTTCCACCCTTGACCAACGCGGGTCGCGGGCGATGTCGAGGACGGGACCATAGCCGATTTGTGCGCCTTGAAGGCGCACCTCCTTCCCCATCACCTCGCCCATCTGCTCGAGCAATTCAGGATTCCATGTGCTTGCCTGGCCTATCCCTGTCGGGAAAACGGTCGTACCCACTGCCATGTGGCCATGGGGTGTTTCTTCGCAAAACAAAAGAGGAATACCTAATCTTGTATTTTCAATGGCATGGCGTTGCATCATGTTCAGCAGCCTTACCGACTCACGAGGCTTCAAGCCTGTTTCCACCGTCTTCCTTGACCAAGGGTCAGCACGGAGCACTGCCCAGCAGGAACCGAGTGGAAGCGTGTCCATTATGCCAATGAAGTCATCGGCCAGCCAAAGAGAATCGCCGTCCTTGCCATAGTAATTGAAGCCAATGGGGCAACTCAATTGACCACATTTTTCTTCTATGGTCATTTGCGACAAAAGGCTGTCGATTTTGTCTTGCTTTTTGGCGCAGGAAGAAAACAACAGTAAAAACACAGCCACGAAGGCAGAACACAGACCCTTATGCCTCATGGCGGACAAGGATCCGCCATCTCCTTTGCGCGAAGACGTATCCCTATCGCGTAGGAGATTGCGGGTCAAG
>JAEEGH010013509.1_pt1 | contig 18094 bp, 11 predicted proteins | sample 9134181 | NCBI WGS metagenome assembly JAEEGH01 (sample SAMN16246544, study PRJNA631951) | gut metagenome | biome: gut microbiome; feature: rumen; material: DP-attached | host: Bos | place: Iran: Karaj | collected 2018-10 | reverse complement strand
GCATCTTCCTGGCTTTCGAACACCACGGCAGGGCCGGTGAACTTGAAGATGGATTCGTCGACGCCGGCAGTCTTCACGATGCAGCCGTCGATTGCGAGGTTACCGTAAAGAACAGCGAGGCCGCCGTCCTTGGTGTAGGCGTGTTCGCCGTCGCGGATAGCGCCCGTAGCGCGGTCGAGGTCGTGGTCTGGGTACATGAAATTCTGGGAGAAGGCGACCAGGTTGTACTTGCGGCCCGGGCCTGCGAGGTAGCGCTGCTTGGCTTCTTCGCTCGGGTTGCGCTTAAGGTCGTTGACTTCTAGGGCTTCGCCCATCGTAGCGGCGTGAACGGTCTTTGCATTCTTGTGGATGAGGCCCATGCGGTCGAGTTCGCCCATGATGCCCATGATGCCACCGGCGCGGTTCACGTTTTCCACGTGGATGTTGTGGACCGTCGGGGCCACCTTGCAGATGCACGGCGTGTTGCGGGAGAGGCGGTCGATGTCCTTCATGGTGAAGTCGACGCCCGCTTCCTGGGCCACGGCGAGCAAGTGAAGCACGGTGTTGGAGGAACCGCCCATGGCGATGTCGAGGCGCATGGCGTTCTCGAAGGCGTCCTTCGTGGCGATGCTGCGCGGGAGGATGCTGTCGTCGTTCAAGTCGTAATACTGGTGGCAGAGTTCCACGATGCGCTTACCGGCGGCTTCGAACAGCTTCTTGCGTTCGGCGTGGGTCGCGACGATGGTGCCGTTGCCCGGGAGGCTAAGGCCCAAGGCTTCGGTCAGGGAGTTCATGGAGTTTGCGGTGAACATGCCGGAGCAGGAACCGCATGTGGGGCAGGAGTTTGCCTCGATGGCGGCCACGTCTTCGTCGCTCACAGAGCTGTCGGCGGAATCGATCATGGCGTCAATCAGGTCGAGGGCGCGGTCCTTGCCGTCCTTCGTGGTCACGTGACCGGCTTCCATCGGGCCGCCGCTCACGAAGATGGCGGGGATGTTGAGGCGCATTGCTGCCATGAGCATGCCCGGAGTCACCTTGTCGCAGTTACTGATGCACACAAGGGCGTCGGCGCGGTGGGCGTTAGCCATGTATTCGGTGGAGTCTGCAATCAGGTCGCGGCTCGGGAGACTGTAAAGCATGCCGTCGTGGCCCATGGCGATACCGTCATCGACTGCGATGGTGTTCATTTCCTTCGCGACACCGCCGGCGGCTTCGATCGCTCGGGCGACCACCTGGCCCAAGTCCTTCAGGTGAACGTGGCCCGGAACAAACTGGGTATAGCTGTTCACCACGCAAATAACGGGCTTACCAAAGTCTTCCACCTTGGTTCCAGTTGCGTGCCACAGGGCGCGTGCACCGGCCATTTCACGGCCTTCCATAGTCTTGAGCGAACGAAGTTTCGGCATAATAATCCTCTTTTGTGTCTTAAACTTTTTCAAAAAATGTAGAAATTTTGGTATTGTGAGGAGGGTGTCGAAAAGAAGCTCGAACGTGTAAGGCTAAAATTTGACCTAAATCACATAAAAATCAAGGACTTACGCGAAAAAAGGGGCTTTTTTCGTGACGGAGGGCACGTTTGAGCCCTCTGTTTCTGTTTTTTTTCGTAAAATTATTGTAATTTCCTTATTTTTTTCTATTTTTGAAAAAAAACGAGGTAATGTATGCGAAAATTTACAATTACAGCTACTTTGTGTGTGATGTTTGGATTGCTTGCCGTGGGGCAGGCGTTTGCTGCTGGTGAAAAATGCGCAGCAGGTACAAAATGGGGCGGATTCACAACAGTAATCCCAGATACGACTAGCGATGGGGTTTATAAGATTTCATCTCCTGATGAGTTGGCGTGGTTTGCTTGCGAAGTGACGAAGAGGAATGTTGCGTCAGTAGCGTTGAATGCGAAATTAACGCAATCAATCGATTTGCAAGGTAAATTGTTTATCCCCATTGCTGCGGGAAAAGGAACGCCTTCATATGGTGGTACATTTGATGGGCAGGGATATACCATCAAGAACCTTTTTATAGACGCATCTGAAATCGTAAAATCTGGAAATGGAGGAAATAAAGCGTTTGCGCAGAACGTTGCCCTATTTGCATCCATAAAAGGCGGGACTGTACAGAATCTCTCTTTGGAAAGTGTTTCCATTTATGCGGCCTCCTCGGCAGGTGATGAAGGAACAAGTGGATCTGAAAATCCGATTTCTGTGGGTGCTATTGCCGGGTTTGTGGAAGCAGGTACAATTAGTGGTTGTGCCGCATCTGGCAAAATTGAAACGAGTGGGGCTACAAACAGAGTCGGTGGTATTGCTGGAAATGTTTGGGCTGCAACGATATCGAACTGCATAAGTGAAGTCAATATCTATGCGACTGGAGATAATACGCATGTCGGAGGTATTGTCGGAGTTGTAAGAGATAAAAATGGATCGGTGACTCTTGAATCTTGCGTGTATGCTGGTGAGACTTTGTTTAGCAACAACGGGGCAGCAGGGGCTGTTGCTGGGCAATATGAGAAAAAAGGGAATATAACTACAAATGATTTGTATTATACTTCGGATTATCCTGCTGTGGGTACTGGTTTAGGAGATAAACCGTTTGATTCCAAACCAGTAGAGGATTTAAACACAGAAGATGTTATTTGTGAATTGAATGGCGGCACTTGGAATACGGATGATCAAACTTGTACAGGGGCGTCTGCTGATGGTATTTGGTCTGAAGGGCAGAATGACCTTTCCATGAATGGCTCTGATGGGTTGAAGGTGACTTTTGATGCCAATGGCGGTGCTTTCGCCGAAGGTACTAAAGTATCTAAGTTCTTTGCGAAGAATGCCCCGATTACCGCAAATGAAATCGAAAATCCGACGTTCGCTAATAATAAGTTTGTTGGGTGGTCATTGACTCAGGGCGGAGCCGTCCAAGATTTGGGTGTTGCAGACAAGGCGAAAACAGTTTATGCAGTCTGGAAACCGATACGTACGATTATGTTTAATGCCGCTCCGGGGGCGTTTGACGGAGGTTCTAGTGTGGCCTCCAAGCTTGTTGCAGAAGGAGATGTTGTTACCGTTGAAGGTCTACCTGCTCTCCCAGTGAAATTCTGCTCTCAAGAAACCGCAGGTAATTGTGACAAATACGCATATTTCCATGGTTGGTCAACGGTATCGCATGCTCCGTATGGTGAAAACGAAAATATCCCTGAAGAGAATATTGTAGATTTGCCGACATTCGTGTTTAACAGCGACACGACTTTATTCGCGGTCTGGGTTGAATTTGAAACCTATACGGTGACATTTAATGCAAATGGCCACGGGCAAACTAAGGTTGCGTTTGTGAAGGTGGGCAAAGGCGAGACCACTGTGCAACCGCCTGATCCTAATGCAGATGATGGGTATATATTCACAGGCAGGTGGTGCAAAGTAGCCCCGTGCGATGAAAAAACAAAATTTGGTTTTGATACAACGGAAATTGACACTAGCATAATCCTGTATGCAGATTGGGAGATTTCTGAATACGATATCACCTATATTATTGATGGCGACACCAATACAGAGACTGGTAACCAGGCAAAATACAGTGTTGAAAGCGATCCAATAACACTTGTAAAACCGGATAGCGCCGGGTATGTGTTTGATGGCTGGTATGATGAAGATGGAAATGAAGCAACAACGATTCGTTCTGGTTCTACAGAAAATAAAACATTCCGTGGCTCCTGGGTCCCTGTTACCTATACAATCACGTACCTTGCGGACAATACCTTGTCTGCAACCACAGCCAGTGAGGAGAAAACACATGGTGTGGCAAAAAAACTGAAAGAAGCGACTTTTGTCCATGGCGGTTGTACGCAGGATGGATGGTCTAAGGTCAGTTATGGCAAGGATGGATATAATTTAGACTATGTTGTTGGAGGCTCTTATGAAGAAGATAAGGATGTGATTCTGTTCCCGCATTGGAATTGTGGAACATATAATATTGCATATGAAATGTATGGAGTAGAAGGTGTTATTAATCATGCAGATAATCCTGATCAATATACAGGACCTGCTGCGGTTACTTTGAAGTATGCGTATGATCCTAACGATTCAAAAAGAATGCCAATGAGATGGTATTTTGAATCGACGTTTAAAACAGTTGCCAGCAAAATTCAGGATATTAATAAAGATATCACGCTGTATGCTGGGTGGTATAATATAATTACAATCCAGCCCGGAACTAAGCTGAAAAATTTCAACAAAGATGCAGGCAAGGTAGAAAAAGAGAAAAAACTGAATGCATCGTATACTTTAGGCATACCGAATGACAAGTATAAAATTACAAACTATACTCTTGATGGCTGGTCTACGACTGATGGTGGCGAAAAAGTTTACGATGTGGGATTTGCTTATACCGATAACGTAAATATTACTCTTTATCCCCATTGGGTTGAATCTCGTGATTCTGTCCAATATGGTGCTGTGAAAATCTACACCTATGCCAGCGACGGCCGCAAGGAAGCCGTCATCAACGGCAACTACTCGGGTACAGACGTTGTGGAGATTTCATCCGACATCCCCGTTAACAGCGTGACTCTGGATCGCACGTTCAAACAAAACGTGTTGTCGTCCCTCTTCTTGCCGTTCTCCATCAGCGCTTCGCAGATTTCCGGTGCGACCAAGATATACAAGTTCAACCGCGTCGCCCAGAACGACGAGGGAATCTGGAAAGTCAAGGTCAGCGCCGTGACGGATTTGACTGCAAATACTCCGTACATGGTCTTGCCTTCTGACGATGGAAAGTTGACATTCAATATTGATGATCCTGTTGCTTTCAATACGACTACGGGTCCGGAAACCCATTCTGTAATCAATGGCACGTGGGAGTTCAAGGGTGTCTATGCCCATGTAGACTTTGACGAGAATTTCCCGGATGTAAGCCGTGTCTATGGTTTCGCTGCTCAGGCTGCAGATGGCTATAAAGCTGGCGACTTTGTCAAGGTCGGTATTGGTGCAGACATTCCTGCAATGCGAGCCTACCTGGTACACCATAGCGCCCCCCTTCAGAAGTCAAGTGCCGGTGTGCTTGGCCAGAGCGTCATCCCCGATGTGATTGAAATTGAAATCGAGAACGAGAACGGAATTGTTGTACAGACGGGTAAACTCAATACCGTTACGGGCGAGGTCCGCATGGACCGCTGGTTCGACTTGAAGGGCCGTAAGCTCAACTCGAAGCCGACCGTGAAGGGAACTTACTACAAGAACGGGAAAAGGGTCATTGTCAAGTGATTTGGACCACTATTTTAAAGAAAAATAGTGGCTCAGTCGTGACTTGACTCACGATTTCCCCTCTTGACGACGTTTTTTTCTGCAAGATTAAAATAATTTTACGGAAAAAAGCTAAATTTAGGAAAAAAGGGGAAATATTATGCGATTTGTAAGTAGATTAAAAACATTGATTCTTATGACCTGCCTCGTGTTTGTTGGGCAGGTGTTTGCTGTATGGGACGGAGAGTCAATAGAACCTGCGACAGAGGTGGGTGGTTATTATATCATCGATACTGAAGCGAAGTTGGCATGGTTCGCTAATGAATCAAATAAAAAACATGTAGGAACATTTGGCAAACATGCCAAATTGACAGCCGATTTGGATATGGGATCCCACCTTTGGATTCCGATTTGTGCAGGTCCGGGCGGGCAAGGAATAAATAACGTTACTTATTGCAAATACACTGGAACATTTGATGGGAATGGGCACACCATTTCAAACCTAAAAATGGTCAGCTCTGAGCTGGGAGACATAGATTCACTCTATGTCCAGAATGTTGGCTTTATCGGAGCTCTTGAAAACGGTACATTAAAAGGGCTGACACTTGAAAATGTAATTGTTCTCGGTCAAGGAAATGGAGGACGGTATGTTCAACAAAATTCTTCAAATAATGCTTATACAAAACCAGTTTCTATAGGTACTTTAGTTGGTTGGGCCAATGGAACGATTGAAAATTGTCGCGCGATTGGTGAGATTGTGACAAGTGGAGAAGGTCAGTCTGTTGGCGGATTGGTCGGTAATGCTGGTGGTGGTTCAATAAAAGGATCTGTAAGCGAGGTAAGCATTGATGCCAGTGGCGTTGCCTATGCGGGCGGAATTGTTGGGTATACAAAAAACAATGTCTCCATAACCTCATGTGTTTATGCGGGCTCTGGTGTCCATGCTGAAGGCTCAGGTGTAATTGCGAATAAAACCTATGTATCTGAATCTGGTGCCGTTGTGGGCAATCAATTTAATGGTTCAGTGACCGTTGCTCATGTTTATTATGATAATACGGTTGTTGAAAAAGGATGTGGTAAGTGTAATGTAGAAAATTCCATAACGGGAATGTCAAACCTAAATAATGAAGATGTTGTTTGTACATTGAATGGTGGAATTTGGAATGAAACGGATGAGATATGCAATGGAGCGACTTCAAATAGTTGGTCTGTTGGCTTGTCCGATTTGTCCTTTGAAGGGTCTGACGGATACACTGTGACGTTTGATGCTAATGGCGGTGAATTCTCACATGGCGCAAAGCATTCAAAGCCGATGGCCTTGAATGCCTCCATTAGTGCCGAAGAAATTGCAACGCCTTCGCGCGAGAATTATGCTTTTGCTGGCTGGGCTACATCTGCGGATGCTTCTGAACCGACTGATGATTTGGGCACGGTAGCGGGACCAACAACTATTTATGCTGTTTGGAAGCCTGTATATACCATTACGTTTAATGCTAACCAGGGAACTTTCCCTGATGGTGAAACGACAAAAGAAGTTCGTGTTGTCGAAGGGGGAGCGGTCTCAGAAGAAGGTTTTACTGTTCCCGAAAAAATAAATGTTGGTGGCAATAATTACTTCTTTACGGGCTGGGCTTTGGCTCAAAAAGATTTACTGCCGGCAAATGCTGTGCCGGATACAATTCATTTGGCTGATTTGACAGTTGATGGAGAAAAGACTCTTTATGCGGTTTGGACTGCTGCCAAGATTGTGACGGTGACATTTAATCCTAATGGGCATGGAACGACATCGATTGATTATGTCAATGTTGACAAGGGCCAACCCACACAGAAACCCGATGATCCTACTCCAAATAAGGGGTATAGCTTCTTGAGGTGGTGCGAAACTAGAAACCCTTGCGAAACGGAATTTAATTTTGGCTCTGGTATAGAAGAAAATATAACGCTGTATGCCTCTTGGGATACTGTGAAATATCATATTACGTATGATTTGAATGGTGTTGAGACTACTCACACTAATCCGCTTGAATATACGGTTGAAACGGAGACGTTTGATTTTGAAAACCCGTCTTTATTTGATGGCTATGATTTTATAGGTTGGTTCTACGATGAAAACCTTACGAACCCGGCTAAATCAATCACAAAAGGATCTACTGGGGACAAAACGATATATGCAAAGTGGTCCATTTCCACTTATACGGTTACATATCGTGCAGGAAGCCACGGTTCTGGCGAAGTGCTGCCGGTAACTGAACAATATGGCACTCCTGTTACGCTTGAAGGAGTTTCTTATACTCGAGAAGGTTATGTTCAGGATGGTTGGTCTAAGACTGATGATGGCGCAATGGCTTATGATTTGGGCTCGAATTATTCAGTCTACACGGATGTTATTTTGTATCCGCATTGGGCGAAAGTTGATTCGTACGGGGCTTTGAAAGTTGTTCACCACACAGGCGAAACGGAAGCCGTTATCGATGGCAACTACACTGGTTCAGAAACTGTAGAGATTACCTCCGACATCGCTGTCAACAGCGTGACTCTGGATCGCACGTTCACTAAAAACGTGCTGTCGTCTCTCTTCTTGCCGTTCTCCATCAGCGTTTCGCAGATTTCCGGTGCGACCAAGATATACAAGTTCAACCGCGTCGCCCAGAACGACGAGGGAATCTGGAAAGTCAAGGTCAGTGCCGTGACGGAATTGACTGCAAATACTCCGTATATGGTCTTGCCTTCTGCCGATGGAAAGTTGACATTCAATATTGATGATCCTGTTGTATTCAATACGACCACGGGACCGGAAACCCATTCTGTAATCAATGGCACGTGGGAGTTCAAGGGTGTCTATGCCCATGTAGACTTTGACGAGAATTTCCCAGATGTAAGCCGTGTCTATGGTTTCGCGGCTCAGGCTGCAGATGGCTACAAAGCAGGTGACTTTGTCAAGGTCGGTGTTGGTGCAGACATTCCTGCAATGCGAGCCTACCTGGTACACCATAGCGCCCCCCTTCAGAAGTCAAGATCGGGCGTACTTGGCCAGAGCGGCCTTCCCGATGTGATTGACATTGAAATCGAGGATGAAAACGGCATTGTTGTCCAGACGGGTACTCTCAACACGGTTACGGGTGAAGTCCGTATGGACCGCTGGTTCGACCTGAAGGGACGTAGGCTGAATTCCAGGCCGACCGTGAAGGGAACCTACTATAAGAACGGAAAAAAAGCTATTATTAAGTAAAAAGAAGGAAATAAAGCAAGAAATGAAACAAAAAATTGAAATGCAGAATTCCAAGAAGGAATATACCGCTCCGCAGATGGAGGTTATGGATTGCACAGTTCAGAAATTCCTGTGTAATAGTGACCCTGAGTATATGGGGTGGGAAGAAGAATGATTAAACCTGTTAAACAAAAAGAGCATCATTCAAAAGATGCGCGAAAAGCGTATTGTACGCCTGAAATTATGCAGGTTGCCATAACTTCGCATGCTAATTTGATGCAAGGAAGTTACCATCAGACTCTTGGATTACAAGATTTTGGAATGGATGACATACATACATGATTTATAACGGGATCGCTTTTGGTCCCGTTTTTTTGTTCTCATAAGACAGTGGAACAAAAGGATAATCTATTAGAAGGATGTTAATCCGATGAATAAAATGTTTCTGCTTTGCTCCGTACTTTTGGTAGCATCGGCATCTGTTTTCGGCAAGACGTGCGAGATTAAATCTGCTGATAAACTGCAGAGTCTCGGTGGCTGTGGATGTTCCGATAACATAGTACTTACGGGTGACAAGGATGTTATTGACATGTCGGGTGTCTATTTTACTCCATTGTGCCCAAGTGGCTTTAGTGGTGTTTTTGATGGTGGTAATCATATAATCTCTAATTTGACTATTTCTCAAAATATGGTTCTTCATAAGAATATTGCTTTTATTGCCGTTCTAAAGGGAGGAGTCCTGCGAAACGTATCCTTTGTTAATCCTACTATTGAAGCACATAATTACTTGCTTGGTGTAAGCGGAGTTTCTGTTGCTATCGCTGTAGGCGAATTAAATGGCGGCTCTGTAGAGAATGTCCATGTGACGAGCGGGGAGGTGTCAGTTAGCAGCCTGCTTAATAATGCATCAGCCGATGCTGGTGGACTTGTTGGTACGGCGGATTCCGGGGCTGTCAGTGAAAGTGGTGGAGATATAGATGTCTCCAATATGGGCGGTCGTAACGGAACTGTTGGTGGAATTTGTGGAAACATCATGGGAGATGTGCCCCTTTCTTCTGTGACATATAGTGGAAATGTTGAAGAAGTCGTTGGTGCGGTTTCTGCTAACGCTACATTGACTTCTAAATATGGTGCCGTAAATATTTTTCAGGCTCGCTCAGCAAACAGCGCTATTATTGAGGGCAGCTATACTGCTGCTGATTCTGTCAAGATTGTTTCGGATATCTCTGTAAGTAGCGTTGAACTGAATCGTACTTTTGAAAAAAATACGTTGGCTTCTATCATGTTGCCGTTCTCCATTAGCGCTTCGCAGATTTCCGGTGCAACCAAGATATACAAGTTCAACCGCGTAGCCAAGAACGACGAGGGAATTTGGAAGGTTAAGGTCAGCTCTGTGACCGAATTGAATGCGAATACACCTTATATGGTGCTGCCTGCTGAAAATGGCCGGTTGTCATTTAATCTTGAAGATCATGTCACTTTTAATACGACGACTGGTCCGTCGACAAGATCGGTCGTAAGTGATGATTGGGAATTTATCGGTGTCTATGCCTATACGTACTTTGATTTCGATTTCCCTGATGTAGACCGCGTTTATGGGTTTGCCGGTGTAGAGGGCGACGGATATAAACCGGGTGATTTTGTCAAGGTTGGTGTCGGAGCGGATATTCCTGCGATGCGAGCATACCTGATACACCATCGTTCGCCCATGACGAAGGCGGTGACGAAAACGTTTAATGACATGATTCTCCCGGACTTGATTGAAATTGAAGTCGAAGATGAACATGGTATGGTTGTTGGAACAGGCAGGCTCAATACAGTTACGAGCGAGACCCGTATGGACCGCTGGTACGATCTGAAGGGCCGTAGGCTGAATTCGAGGCCTTCTACGAAGGGAACCTACTACAATAACGGAAAAAAGCTATTATTAAGTAAAAGAAGGAAGGAATGTAAGAAATGAAACAAAAAATTGAAATGCAGAATTCCAAGAAGGAATACGCCGCTCCGCAGATGGAAGTTATGGACTGCAAGATTCAGGGAAGGTTGCTTCAAGAGAGTGATCCTCCTGTGGTTCCTGTGGAAGAAGGGCCGTAATGATGGTTCCGATAAAGGACTACTACGCCTAATGGCTTGATTGTTTTATTATGACGGGGCCTTAACCGGCTCCGTTTTTTATATATGGAGCAGATGCTGGACGTTTCGAACAATGAAGGGGCTCTGTTTGCCCTGCTGCGGCTAGGCCTGGGTACAGGCGGGGCCGCAACGGATGTACCTGCGCTGTCTGCGGAGGACTGGGAGCGTCTCTATTCCATGGCGGGGGAGCAGTCCGTGCTGGGGATCGTCTACGCGGGTATCGAGCGCTTGCCGAAAGATGCCCAGCCGCCGATGGAGCTTGCGTTCCAGTGGGCGAGCGAGGCGGAGACGGTCCGCGGGCATAACCGCCTGGTGAACGCCGAGGCGTCGCGGCTCACGGAGTTGTTTGCGGCGGCCGGGCGTAAGACGGCGGTGCTGAAGGGGCCTGCCAACGCGATGCTCTACCCGGACCCGCTTAGCCGCCAGTGCGGAGACATCGACCTCTGGGTAGAAGGCGGCCGCAAGAGCGTCTTGGACCTGCTTAAACAGAAGAACCTAGTTGCAGGGGTGCATTCCCTGATGATGCTGTATGCGGCTCCCCACCACGTGGACATCGCGCCCGGGCCGGATGGTATCCATGTCGAAATCCATTTCGAACCGTCTTCGGGCAACAAGGACCCGTTTGCGAATCGGCGCATGATGCGCTACCTTGCAGGCGAGATTGCCAAGGCGTGTATGGCGTCCGGCGGCTTTTGCGTCCCGTCTATTAGGTTCGCGCTCGTGATGCAGCTGTCGCATATCCAGAGGCATTTTATTTCTACGGGGATTGGCCTGCGCCAGATAGTGGACTATTATGTGCTGTTGCAGAATTCCACGGAAACGGACCGTGCCGAGGTGGCCGCGCGCCTGCGCGCTTTCGGGCTGTCGCATATGGCTGGCGCCCTGATGTGGGTGCTGGGCGAGAAGCTTGGCCTCGAGCGGAACCGCATGCTCTGCAAGCCGGACGCTTTTCGCGGGCGGTGGCTGCTCTCCAAGGTTTTTGCGGGCGGGAACCTTGGCCTCTATGCCGTAGAAGAACGCGGGCTTGTGCGCCGCTGGATGGCGCGCCGGTGGAGGCTTTTGCGGTGCCTGCCGTTTGCCCCGGCGGAAGTGCTCTGGACGGGAGTCGACTTTGTGGTGATGCAGGTGCGGTCCATCCCGGTACGTATCAGGTTGCGCAAGCTTTCGCTGGAAGGCGTTTAACCTAATCCCTTAATAAAAAAAGCCCGGCCTTGGTGGCCGGACTTAAATTTATGGACTTTCAGATAATTACCACTTTTGTTCGAGTTCCCACGGGCATTCCCTGAGCTCTTCGTACTTGAAGGTCGGGTTGTCGGCCGCGTTCAGCCAGTTGGCGAGGAACTCGCAGCCGGCCTGGAGCTTGGGGAACTTGCTCAACTGCTTGCACTTGTCGAGGAGGCAGCCCTTGTTGCCGCCACCGCATTCGCTGAGGTAGCCGCCGTACTGGGCGCCCATGGAGCCGATGCCGAGCTGGTTGCCGCAGCCGTTGAACGCGCCCACGCCGCCGCCCGGAATCATGATGTCGAACTGTCCCTGCTGCACGTCGCCGCCGATGTTGGACACCATCACGACCATCTTCTTGCCGTTGAGGCCGTTGCCACCGCCCTGGTGGTCACCGCCGTCGAAGGTGAGGAGGTAGCAGTTGCCGCACTTGGCGCCGTCGGCCGCGGGGACTGCCGCAAAGCCGAAGGCTATGTTGTCGTTGGCTGCCCACGGGGCCTGGAAATCGCAGACGCCGGCTTCGCCGCCACCGTCGCAAACACTCTTGTAACCGTTACCGATGACTTCCATCTTCTTGTCGCAAGTCCTTGTGGGGCTGATGGCTTCGCCGGCGTTGTTCTTGCTGACGTTGCCGTCCCATCCGCAGTGGGGCTTGCAGCAGTCCCAGTAACGGGTTCCCCAGCCGTGGCCCTGGTGGCCGCCGCTCAGCACCTTGAACTCGGTCGTGGTGGCGCGGCTGCTCGAGCTCTTGACGCTGGAGCTAGACTTGACGCTGCTCGAGCTCTTGACGCTGGAGCTGGACTTGGCACTGCTGGAGCTCTTCACGCTGCTGGAAGACTTGGCGTTGGAGCTGGCGGGCGTGACCACGCTGGAACTGGATCCCTGCAGGGGGAGTGCAGCGCTGGAAAGCTCGACAACCGCGGAAGACGGCGGAACAACCATGTTGCCGTCCTTGTCGTAGACGCTTCCGTCGGGATGGATCGTGGAACCGTCAGGATTGAGCGTGATGGCCTGGCTGAAGTCAACGGTAGCGATGGTCACGAGCTCGTCGTTCAATATGGCGCTGTTCGCGGGATCGAAAATACCGATGTAGGTGCCTTCGAAGTTGTAGACCGTGAACACTTCGGGGTTCGCCACGATGATGTATGTCTCTTCACCATGGCTGACCATCCACCTGGCGGGCATTTCGGCCTGGGTGCCGCCGACCGGAGTTTCTTCGGAAGACTCGGATTCTCCACCGCAGTTCCAGGCGAGAGCAATGATTGCCGTGACGGCCATGGTTCTCAGGAACGGAAATTTCATTTTTACCTCGATATTCTCTTTTTGTCTTTAATTAAACGTTTCCTAATATCCCACACCGAAAATCCAAACTAGTATTTTTGTTTCAACACTTCGGGGCATTCCACTTCGACGTAGTTGTGCATCGGGTTGCCCGCCGCGTGCATCCATTCGGCAAGGAACATGCAGCCCTTCTTGGCATCGGCGTCATTGCCGAACACGCTGTTGCACTTGTTCTTGAGGCAGGTCTGCGTTGCAGCGGCCTTGTAGTCGGATTCCTTTTCGCAGTCGCTAAGGAGTCCGCCGTACTGTTCGCCCTGGCCACCCCAGCCCATGCTGGAGCATCCGTTGAACATGCCGACGCCGCCACCCGGAATCATGATGTCGAACTGACCCTGCTGAACGTCGCCACCGATGTTGGTGGTCATGATGATAAGCTTTTTGCCCTTGATGGAGCTGATGTTGATGTTGTCGCCGTACTTGCCCTTGCCGGTGAAGGTGAGCTGGTAGCACTTGCCGCAGGTACCGCCGTCACTTGCCGGTACGGCGGCAAAGGCGAAGGCCATGTCGGTGCAACCGTCGATAGTGAACGGAATCTGGCTTGTGCATGCCATCATGTTTCCGCCGGAGCAAACACTTCCTGCGCCCCAGTCCTGGCTTTCGGACTTTCCGCTGTTTGTGCATTGCCTGGAATGATACGATGTGTTCGTCGCTCCGGAGCAATGGGGCTTGCAGCAGTCCCAGTAACGGGTGGCCCAGCCGGATCCGGTTCTGCCGCCGCCCGTGACGTTGATGTTCGGGCACTTGGAGTTGTCGCTGGCGGAAGACGCCACGCTGGAGCTGGACTTTACGCTAGAAGAGGACTTTACGCTGGAACTCGACTTGACGCTGCTCGAGCTCTTGACGCTGGAACTGGATTCTTCATCGATAGATTCACTGGATGCGGGAATGTCACCGCCCTCGGAACTCATGAACATTGCGCTGGATTCGGGAAGAATCGCTTCGGAAGAGCTGGACAGCAAAAGGCTGAGATCCGGGTTGTGGATGGTCCCGTCGGGGTCAACCTGAATGCATGCCGCCAGGTCGATATCGGTGGCAATGACTAAGCCATCCAGACCCAGGATGTTTTTAGAAACGATGTCGTACGACCCGATAATGTTCGCCCCTTCATCAAGGACGGTAAAACCGGTCTCGCTGGCGGCGATGATATATGTGACGTCGCCCTGGACATACCACCTTGTGGGCATTGTCATTGGGGTAGCTTCGATGTTTTCTTCGCCCTGGTCGGCGATAGGTTCGTCTGAACAATTCCAGGTGATTGCGGCTGCAGCCACAATTGCCAGGGCTTTTGCAAAGGAAGACTTCATTTTAACCTCAATTATCCTCTTTTTACTTCAAATTTAAGTATTCCTAACATCCCAAAATACCCCGGTTTTCACCGGGGCGAAAAAATTACCACTTAGCCTTGAGAGCCTGCGGGCATTCGACCTCTTTGAACGTGTGTTCCGGGTTGCCTGCGGCTTCCATCCAGGTGGCAAGGAACAGGCAGCCTTGCTTGGCCTGTTCGTCGTTCTTGAATACTTCGTTGCACTTGGAGGTAAGGCATTCCTTGCGCTTGGAGAGCAGGTCGCCGTCGTAGCCGACAGATTCTTCGCAATCGGAGAGAAGACCGCCATACTGTTTGCCCTGGCTGCCCCAGCCCATCTGGCTGCAACCGTCGAAGGCGCCTTTGCCACCACCGGGAATCATCACGTCAAATTGACCGTGGTTCACGTCGCCACCGATGTTGGAGGCCATTACGACAAGCGTCTTGCCGGCGAGCGCCTCGTGGTTAGCCTTGGTTTCGTATTTACCCTTGCCGGTAAAGGTGAGGGCAAAGCACTTGCCGCACTTGCCGCCGTCGGCAGCCGGAACCGCCGCGAACGCATAGGCGACCTTGTCGCTCGCAATTATAGGCATTTGGGAGGTGCAGGTGGTCTGCTGGCCGCCTGTGCAAATGTTCTGTCCGCCACTTACGGGGTTCTTGCCTTTGGCGTCACAAGTCTTGGTCGGGTTGCCGCCGGAGTTCTCGTTCCAGGCGCAGCTGGGCATGCAGCAGTCCCAGTAACGGGTTGCCCATCCGCCCTGACCGCCGCTGCCTGCATTTACGTACTTCGCGGCTTCGGCGTCGGTCTGTCCGCTGCCCTGGGAGCTGCTGGACTGCTGCTGTTGCTGTTGCTGGGAACTCGAGGACTTTACGCTGCTCGAGGACTTTGCGCTGCTGGAGGACTTGGGCTGGCCGCCCTGGCCAATGGTAATCGTTACCTCGAAGCTGCCGTCGTTGAAGGTGAACTTTTCGGTGTACTTGGAGCCGTCGCCAAGTTCGCCCGGGATTGTACCGGTGACGGTGTAGGTCTTGGCGTTCTGGTCGAGCTTGCCCTGGAGGAAATAGGCCTTCCAGTCTCTCTGCGGTTCCTGCGTGACATTGCTGAACACGATGGAGCTAATGGAGCTGCCTTTTGCAACGGTCTGGTTCAGGCTGCCGGTAGCGGTGATGGAGCCGGAGGTCTGCTTCTGTTCGGAACTGGACTTCGGCTGATCCTTGCTGCTGGAAGACTTGGCGCTGCTGGAGGACTTGGGCTGGTCTTGGTTGCTGGAAGACTTGGGCTGATCCTTCTGGACCGAGGAGGAAGACTTGGGAAGGTCGGCGATGGCCGAAGATGCCGGCAAGTCTTGGACGACGGAGCTGGAGGAGATTCCGGGAATCTGCTGGCCGGCGGGGTCGTAAATGATGTTGCCGGTCATGTCGGTGATTTTGCCGTCGGGGTAGACAATCGTCTTTTCGGGCGTGATTACCGGGTATTCGTCCAGGATGATTCCACCGGCGATGACGGCGCCTTCAGCGTCGAGGATGGAGCCGGTGCCGAGATCGAAGATACCGATGTTGTTGCCTTCGATGTCTGTTACGATGAAGGCTTCGTTTGTCGGGATAATGACGTAATTGACGTCTCCCTGGATGAGCCAGCAGTTGGGCACTGTTGGGGCATCGAGTTCGCCCGAACCCTGGTTAAGGGTAGCTGAGGCGGCATCGACGGAGTCGGAGGAACAGTTCCAGGCGACGGCGATAATGCCGACAAGAGCCAGGGTCTTGAAATAGGGAAACTTCATTTTTACCTCAAATTCGTAGTTTTTCCGCTTGAAAACTAGATTATTGGTTGACATATAGTATGTAAAAAAATGGTTAGCGTGACCCTAGTCAAATAAAGTGTTCCCGAGGTGTTCTTTTGGGTCTCGTTTGTAATTTTTTGATAACGAAGAAGCTTAAAAAAAGCTTTTTTTTGTGGCGAAAAGTGCCTTGCAGGGGGGGGGGCAGATTCTTGCAAAAATGGCGTTCAGGGAGAGCCCGCCGTGGCTCGTGACGATGCATTTTGCGTCGCGATTTTTTGCCGCGTCGAGCGCGGGACATTCGCGGAGCAGGTTCGCGGTGCAGGTATACTTTGAGCCTGGTCGCGGGTCGTCTTTGGGAGCGAGAATCGCGACCGTGAGAGGCTTGCCGAGAGGTGCAAGTTCGCGGGCGAGTTCGGCGAGTTTTTTGCCGATTTTCGTGTAGAGCTTGGGGGCGTCAAAATCGAGGCGCTTGCCGTATGGCGGGTTCAACACGATGACGGGGGAGGAACCTTCCGGGCATGCGTCGGCGATTTCAGCGGCGGTGTAGCTGAAGAAATCGCGGTGCTGCGGATTGACGGTTGGCGCCGCCTGCTCGCCGGTAGTGGACTTCGCGAGCGGGCAACATTCCACATTGTGCTGGATTATTTCAACTGCCCTTTCCGAAATATCGGAGGTGACTATTTTGAGAATGTTGTTTCCTTTCTCTCGTCTCTCGTCTCTCGTCTCTCGTCTAATCAAAAAATCCCACGTTGCTTGCTTGAACGCGGGCTGGTGCATGAGCGCGAAGTCGCGGCATTTGCCCGGGATGAATCCGTTTGCCATGTAGGCGGCCTCGAGGCTGAACGTGCCGCTGCCGGACATGGGGTCGATGAGGGTGATGGATAATGGATAATTGATGATGGATGATTGATGATGGATGATGTGGAGTGTGGAAATGGCTTCGAAGAGCATCGCGGCGGCGATGGTCTCCTTGAGCGGGGCGTCGTTCACGAACCGCTCGTGGCCGCGCTTGTAGAGTTCTTCGCCGGCGAGGTCGAGCCAGACGGTGCAGCGGTCGTCAACAAGCGTGACGTAGAGGTTTTGCGGCAGAACGTTCTCTTCGGCTTTCGGGGCGTTGCGGGGTGCCCCCGCAGAGGGGGTAGCGGAAGATACGGCTAGATGGCGGGTCGCGGCCCGCCATGACGACGTAGCTGAAGCGAGGGGGAGGCTTCCCCCTTCAATCACTTTTTGCAAACGTTCGGCGACGGCGTCGCTGTGGTACAGGCGCGAATGCTTGCAGGTCACGTGGAAGTGGACACTTCTCTCGTTCGGTAAAAAAAGTTCCCAAGGAATTTCGCATGCTTTGCGTTCAAGGTCGCGGAAATTTTCGGCCTTGAAGTCGGAGATGTGCATCAAAACGCGGTTCGCGATGCGGCTGAAAGCCACGATTTTCCAGGCTTCTACGAGTTTTGCGCTGAATTCGACTTTACCGTCTCCGACAATGTTGTATGTAGTGGAGTCGGGGCTGGATCCGAGCATCTCATGGACGAACGTCTGCTCGAACCCAAGCGGGACGACGGCCAAAAAGCGGTGAGGTTTTCCGATAACCTGCCGCTTTAATCGCTTTTCGAATGCAGAAATTTTTTCCGGGGCGCTGTCCACGGATTCAAATATAGGTTTTATGGCCGACTATTCAAGAGAATCGCAATCGGCGATATATTCATTGACTCTTTCGAGGGAGTTTTTGAATGAACTGCGCTTGAGCTCGTCTGCTTTCAGGAGGTTGTTGATGTACTTGTCGTCAACGATAACTTCATCGGAATAGGAACTACAGGGAATGACGCCGTAGTCCAATGCGCCTGCAGAAATCAGGTATTTGGCGGACTTGTAGCAGTTCCTTATGCTATCGGAAAGGGCTGCTCCT
>JAEEGH010013507.1_pt1 | contig 18095 bp, 18 predicted proteins | sample 9134181 | NCBI WGS metagenome assembly JAEEGH01 (sample SAMN16246544, study PRJNA631951) | gut metagenome | biome: gut microbiome; feature: rumen; material: DP-attached | host: Bos | place: Iran: Karaj | collected 2018-10 | reverse complement strand
AGCCGTTCCCGTGAAGTCGAGGAACAACCACGTGATGCCGATAAACATCACCGCAGCGAGTGTGATTCTAATTTTTCTCAGCATAATATTTTTAATTAGTAATGAGTAATTAGTAATGAGTAATTATGATTACTCTTGCCAACTCATCTTTGTTTATATTATTAACGTATTTCATTTTTTTTCTCTGTCTTCATATCAAATCATAATTACTAATTACTCATTACTAATTACTCATTAATTTAACAATCAGTATGCTCACTTCGTAGAGCAGATAGATGGGCAGCGCTACTACGAACAGCGTAAACGCATCTGTTGTCGGCGTGATGATAGCCGCTACGACGAAGATGGCCACAATGGCGTGCCGGCGGTATTCGCTCATCATGCTACTCGTAATGAGTCCCATGCGACCCAGCAGTCCGCTTACGACGGGCAGTTCGAACACGACGCCCATCACCAGACTCATGCCCAACAGCGTGTCTACATACGACTGCAACGTCAGCATGTTTGCCACGTCGGGGCTCACCTGATAAGTTCCCAGGAAGCGTACCGTCAGGGGGAACACCAGAAAATAGTTCACCAGCGTGCCCACGAGGAACATCAGGTAGGCAGCCCCCACAATCCATACGGCATAGCGCCGCTCGTTCTGGTAGAGCCCCGGACTGACAAAGCGGAACAGCTCATACAACACGTAGGGTGAAGCCACCAGCAGGCCTGCATACAGCGCCGTCCGCATGTGAATCATAAACTGCTCCGTCAGTCCTGTGTTCATAAGGTGCAGTGAGAAAGCGTCGACGCCTAGCAAACGGTAGGTCACGAAGTCGCTACTCCGTGGGGCCAGCACTACCCCGAATAGTTCGTCCTTCATCACGAAGGCCACGATGCCACATACGACAACGGCCACCGCCATACGAATCAGCGACGAGCGCAGCACATCGAGGTGGTCCCAGAAGGTCATCGGTTCACTTTTCACTCTTCACTTCCTCGTCGTCTGTTTCTATTTCTTTCATGCCGTCCTTGAAGCTCTTCACACCCTTGCCCAGGCCTTTCATCAGCTCGGGAATCTTCTTGCCGCCGAACAGCAGCAACACGATGAGGGCGATGACGAGAACTTCCTGCATGCCTATTCCAAACAAAAGTAAATTCATCATTTTATTATTGTTTTTGGGTTATTATTTTGCAAAGATACGAATAAGTGAGTAAAATGCAAAAAAAACTCTAAACTTTAAACACTAAACTCTAAACTTTTTATTATCTTTGCAGGCAAATAAACAACATTTAACTATGGAATACGAATTTATTCTACGAATTTTCATTGCCGCCATCTTGGGCGGACTCATCGGATTGGAGCGTGAATGGCGTGCCAAGGAGGCCGGTCTGCGCACTCATTTCCTTGTGGCGCTGGGCTCTGCCGTGTTTATGATAGTCTCGGCCTATGGCTTCAGCGACGTCCAGATGGACGGGATGACATCTCGCTGGGATGTCAGCCGTGTGGCAGCACAGGTGGTCAGCGGCATCGGTTTCATCGGTGCTGGTACCATCATCTTCCGCAAACAAGAGAATATGGTCAGCGGTCTCACCACAGCAGCTGGTCTCTGGGTCACTGCCGCCATTGGTCTGGCCTGTGGAGGTGGCATGTATGTGTTGGCCACAGCCAGCACCATATTAGTCCTCTTCGGTCTGGAAGCCTTCAACTACTTCCTCCACAAGATCGATAAGAAAAGAGATGAGAAGCATTCCTGACTTCTCATCTCTAAAAAAACTCTCACCTCTCACCTCTTTCCACTTACCTCTTATAACTCAGCGCCGCCCCGATGGCGGTGCAGAATTCTGCGTGCTTGGGAATGTGGAAATGCACCTTATACATCTTCTCAAGCATGGGGTAGATTTCCTTACACTGCGGCAGCAGCGTCAGGTTGCCGATGAGCACGAAGTCCTTGATGCCTGAGTTCAGCGCTGCCAGGATGGTGGCAGAGCCGATGGTCTGCAGTACCATGACAATCAGCCCCAACGCCACGTCCTCCTTGGGGGCGTCGTACTGCGCCTTCGAGAACAGTGAGGCGGTAGCGTCCATGGGCAGTCCGGGCAGTGGATGGGTCGAGATGTCGCCAATCTGCAAGTTGATGTGGCTGATGTCGCCCCGCATGGCCAGACTCTGAATCTGCTTCGGATCGCGCGTGTTAAGCATCACGCGACTCAACCCCATCAGTGTTCCTCCACCGATACCGATACCGCCGATGTGGCGGATGTCGTCGCCGTCGCATTGCACAAAACTCGTTCCCGTACCCATCGATACGACGATGGCTTTCGACAGACCGCTCTCGAAACGGGCTCCCAGACCGTCGGCCACGAACTCGTCGACCTTACTGGTTGGAATGCCATACAGCGACTCGTCGATGTAGCCTGCTCCCACGCCTGTCAGCATCACCTGTTCGACGTCCTTCAGCTCCACCTTGTTGTCGTGCAGATACTTGCCAAAGGCACCGTACAGCGAGGTAACCTGGTCGGCTGCCGTAATGCGGATAGGCGAGACGACACGTCCCTCGCGTAGTCCCACAATCTTCGTGGTCGATATGCCCACGTCAATTCCGATGATGATTCCCATAGTTTTCTATTTGTTTTTTCTTGTTTTCTTGTCTGGGTATTATTCTGCGTATTGGTTCAGCGCACTCTCTTTCTGCAGCGTCATCTCGCCGCGAAGTTCCTTGCCTTCGTCCAACCGCAGATAGTACGAACCCTGCAAATTGCCGTTCTTCATCAGCCTGAACTTACATTTGATGGCAGGATAGGTGTTGTTCTCCTCGGGGGCACTGACCTCGTACACATGCAGGAAACCGTCGTAGGCGTTGGCTGCTGCGTCGTACTCCGTAATGCCGTCGACGTTACATTCGGTAATGCCGCAGTAGGTCTCGTCGTTGTTGGTAATGGTGAACGACAGCTTGGGCTGGTCCGCTTCATGGCAGGTCCACGTGCCGTTCAGCGCCTTGGTCAGCTTCTCTTCGGAAATGGTACTCTCTTTCGAGAAATGCTGACCGTCCCACGTGAATAGATGGAAGGTGCCTTTGAAGTCCTTGTCCCTTTCCACAATGCTGATGTCCTTGCCCTCGTGAGGCAGTTCGTAGGTCGTCGTCATGTCCGCCGTCTGACGGAACCTGATAACGGCATTGCGCTCGGGAGTCATCGTCTCGGTGGCGGGGTTGTAGTCGTAGGCACAGATGGCCTGCATGGTCTTCACGCCCACTTCTCTGCCCGGGCGGACAATGTTGATAATCAGGAGCCGGTTGCCGTCCTTGCGGTTCCACATGGCTGCCGTCACATTGTCGCCAGGGGCATCGCCGCGTATCAGTTGTGCATAGCCGCCCTGGCGGTCCACCGTGATGCCGCCACCCGTTTCCTCGTTCATCCTTTCGGTAAATTGAGGGTCTTTGGCGTAGTCTAACAGCAGATCGACTGCCTCCGTGGGCCACGCCTGGTTAAAAGCCTGCACCAGCGTCATCACGTCGGGCGTCTTTCCACCCTTGGCGACGGGAATATCCTTGTTGGCCCAGTCCACCTCGATATCTTCTGGCGAGTATTTAGCTGCCTGTGCCATCACGGAGTCCGCTCTCAACGAGTCAGCCCGCAACGAGTCAGCCCCGTTGGCGCTGTATTCTGTCTGTCCCTGTTTTTGTTTGCATCCTGCTATCGCCAGCACGCAAACCACTGCTAACATGAGTTTTTTCATCAGTTTGATGGTAATTTGCCGACAAAGGTACGAATAAGCGAGCAAAATGCCAAATTAATTTGAGTATTTTCGAGAGAAAGATTGTATTGCTACGCCACACTTTGCACCTTCAGGTCAAAGAACGCCACCCTTTTTACCTTAAGGTAAAATTCGCTGAAAGACTAACGGAAAGGGTATTTCAGATTATATTATCTGCAGAGAGTCCATACAAATTCCAGACCGCCATTTTCGACAGAATGGGCGGTGATGGTACCGCCATGCAGGAGGACGGCATTCTTGACGATAGCGAGGCCAAGCCCGGTGCCACCCATCTGGCGACTGCGGCTCTTGTCGATGCGGTAGAATCGCTCGAATATACGAGGCAGGTGCTCTGGGGCTATGCCTGCACCATTATCGCTGAATCGGAATGTCCAAACATCCTTAGTGGATTCAGCACTGATATTGATAGTGGTGCCCTCGCCGGCATAGTTGATGGCATTGTCGATGAGATTGCGGAAGATGCTGTAGATGAGCGAGGGATTGCCTTGAATGATGATGTCTTGAGGCAGACAGTTGTTGAGTGTCATGTGACACTTTTCGAGGGCAATGGCAGTCTCCTGTACGATGTCACTGACGATTGCCGACACATCTGTACGTTCCATCGTCAGCTGGTGGGCGGCATAGTCCATGCGGTTCAGCGTCGAGATGTCTTGTAGCAGGGCTGTCAGTCTGCGAGCCTGAGCATTAGTGCGCTCGATGAACTGCCGCTGCGTCTCGCAGTTCATCTGCGGATCGTCGAGGATGGTGTCAGTATAGCCAAGGATACTGGCCACAGGGGTCTTCAGCTCATGGGCGATGTTCTGCGTCAGTTCACGGCGCATTTGGTTCTCTTTGGCAGCCTGTTCACGACTGATGCGCTCGTCCATATGACGGGCATAACGGTAGAGTAGGAGGGCAAGCCCAGCCATTACCACGAGTGAGAATAGCAGCAAGTGCCAGTCGCTGACTTCATCGAAAGGCTCCAAATACGCCCGATCGTAATCTTCGAACAGGATAAAGATCAGCGCATAGAGGGCAAACACCACCATTACGCTGATGAACATCTTGCAGCCTTCACTCAAATGCTTCATATTTTTCGAACACGAATATCACGAATCAAACGAATTATTCTTCAAACAAATATCCGAATCCCTGGCGGCTGACGATGCAGTTGCCATAGTGGCCTATTTTCTTCCGCATACGTGTGATGTTCACATCCACTGTGCGGTCGCTCACCACTACGTCCTCTGGCCACACGGCATCGAAGATTTGCTGGCGTGAAAATACCTGTCCACGATGTTGCATGAGAAACCCTAACAGTTCGAACTCTGTCTTGGTGAGACTAACGCTTTGGCCATCAACCATTGTCGTTTTCTTGCTGAGGTCAAGTACAAGGCCTTTGAAAGAAATGATGCTCTCCTTGATGGTGCTTGACTGGCTTCTGGCGAGCACAGCTTTCACTCGGGCCACGACTTCGCGCACAGAGAAAGGCTTGGTAATGTAGTCGTCGGCACCCAGTCCGAAACCCTGCAGCGTGTCGTCCTCAGCATCCTTCGCCGTCAGGAAGATAATAGGCAGTTTGCTTGTCTTCGGATTGCTCTTGAGCTTTTCCGCCAGTTCGAAGCCCGACATCCCAGGCATCATGACGTCGAGTATCAGTAGATCGAAACATTTACCATTTACGATTTTTTCCCATGCAGTTTCGCCTGTATACGCTGCTTCGGCCTGATAGCCTGCTGCTGTCAGGTTATAGAGCAGAATCTCACACAGGTCCTGCTCGTCGTCGACCACAAGTATCTTTTTGTATTTCATTCTGGCTGCAAATATATAAAAAAGATTTGATAAAGAAGAATATTATCGTCCAAATCTCGCCTCCACGACGTTAACCACATAGTCGCCCAGTTTTTCACACTCATTGATGATATCGGTAAAGATGGTACCTATGGCGTAGTCGTATTCATGGGCATTGATGGCACGGATATTTTCATTCCTCAGCCGTTGGCGCATGTGGTTGATGTCGTTCTCTATGCGGTAGGTGTCACGAATGGTACTTTCGCGAAGAGGGCCTGACAAGATAGAGATCATCTGTGTGAGGGCATCGTCGCAAAGCATCAACATGGCTTGCAGTTGATTATGCTTAGAAGGCGTAAAGCTGTTACCCGATTCGTTCAGGCGGTTCAGCGTACGGGCCAAATTATAGCAGGCATCACCAATCGACTCCAGTTCGCCAATCTCTCGCAACATCCGGCGTACCTTTGTTTTCGTTTCGTTACTCAGGCGGTTTGTGCTTACCTGTTCCAGGAAACGGGCTATCTCCAGTTCCATGTGGTCGGTCAGGTCTTCTTGATGCTCTATCTGGCTTAAGAGGAGTTTGAACCCTGAAGTGTCCTTTTCGTTCATCAGCTGACGTACTTGGTTAAACATCTGCTGCACATGAGAGCTAAAGTGCACTATTTCTTTCTGTGCCTGCAAAACGGCGATTTCGGCTGTCTGAATCAGACTGGATTCGATGTACTTCAAGCGAAGTTCATCATGCTTGGAATGTGACTTTTCGGGCAGCACCCAGCACACTACGCGCTCCATCTGCGGGATAAGTCCGATGAGTAGGGCCGTATTGGTCACGTTGAAACAGGTATGGAACATGGCCAGCACCACTGGCAGGCGTTCCGTCTGACCTGCCGTCGAGGGATCGTAGCCTACGAATCCGCATACCATATCGACGAAAGGATAGAAAACGCATAATACCCACGCTACACCAAAGACATTAAACAGAAGGTGGGCCAGGGCCGCCCTTCTTGCTTGTGTGTTGGTTCCCAATGCAGCTAGGTTGGCTGTCGCTGTGGTTCCGATATTCTCGCCCATTACCAAGGCTATGCCCAGATATATTGGAAGAACTCCTGTAGAACAGAGCAGGATAGTGATAGCCATTACGGCTGCTGACGACTGTATGATGCTGGTTATCAGTGTTCCGATGACGAGGAAAGCCAGTATGGTGAAGTGGCTGTTTGTGTCGAACGAAGCGAAGAAGTTTACCACCGTCTCGTTGTGCCCCAGGTCCATCTCTTTACCTGCCATACTTAGCATTACCAGCGAGAGCAGCATGAATGCGATACCAAAAAGGAAGTCACTCACGTTGCTGTTACGTTTGCGGTAGATGAGCAACATGCCGAAGAAGAAAGCCGGGAACACCACGTTCGTCAGGTCGAAATTGTAGCCCAACGACATAATCCAAGCTGTGAGTGTTGTGCCAATGTTGGCTCCCATGATGATACTAATGGCTTGCGAGAGTGTCAGCAGTCCTGCCGAGACGAATGATACTGTCATCACCGTCGTGGCCGACGACGACTGCACGACACTGGTTACCAACGTACCTGTCAGCATACCCGTCAGTCGGTTTGTCGTCATTTTTGCCAATATATGTCTCAGCTGCGGTCCAGCCATTTTCTGCAGTGCCTCGCTCATCATCTTCATTCCGAAGATGAGCAGTCCCAGTGCGCCCAGTATTTTCAGCGACACGATGAAATAATTTTGTGTTGTTTCCATATTGTTCTCTCGAATTAATTTGTTTACGAGTGCAAAGATACGGTCGTCCGTCGACATCGCAAAACAAAACCTGTTACGATATGGTTACGTAACAGGATTGTAACAACCCCCATCATGCAGGACGATAGGAAAAAGAAAAACCCCTGCTAGAGAAATCTCTGAGACAGGGGTTCATAATGAAAGGAGGAAAGTGGTACCTCCAGGAATCGAACCGGGGACACACGGATTTTCAGTCCGATGCTCTACCAACTGAGCTAAGGCACCAACAATGTGTAAAAGAGCGCTTTTGTTCTTTTGCGGGTGCAAAGGTACAACAAATAAAATAATTGGCCAAACTTTTAGCCAATTATTTTGCAGTTTTTAAGAAATTTCCCTATTTTCTTACTTCTTACCTCTTACTTCTTACCTCTAAAGCGGATTCCAACCCTGGGCTTTGAGTGGGAATTCCTGGTCGTCGCGCGTGACGAGGACGTGTCCGAGACTCTGCTGGGTGATATGTCCGATGAGGCGGATGTCGTCCAGTTGCTGTATCTTCTCGTGGTCGCCAATGGGGACGGTAAAGAGCAGTTCGTAGTCCTCGCCGCCATTGAGGGCACAGGTGGTGACATTCATGTTCAGTTCCTCGGCCATCACTGCCGTCTGGTAGTCGATGGGTATCTGCTTCTCGAAGATGCGACAGCCTACGTGGCTCTGCTTGCAGATGTGGATGAGCTCGCTGGAGAGTCCGTCGCTGATGTCCATCATGGCTGTGGGGCGGATGCCGGCTTCGCGCAGTCGCTGGATGATGTCGCCACGGGCCTCGGTCTTCAGCTGGCGCTGCAGGAGGTATTCCTTGCCGGCGAAGTCGGGTTGGAAGTCGGGGATGGCCCCAGCGGTTTTGCCGCTGGGCACACTACCAGTGGCAGCTTTCTTTTTTGCCTCATCCACCATTTGGTAGTAGACGGCTTTTTCGCGCTCGAGGAGCTGCAGGCCCATGTAGGCGGCACCGAGGTCGCCCGATACACAGACGAGGTCGGTTTCACGGGCTCCGTTGCGATAGACGATGTCTTCCTTGCGGGCCTCGCCAATGCAGGTGATGGAGATGGCCAGTCCGGTGTAGCTGCTGGTGGTGTCGCCCCCCACGATGTCGACGCCCCATTTGTCGCAGGCCATGCGCAGTCCGCTGTAGAACTGTTCCATGTCCTCGACGGTGAAGCGCTTCGAGAGTGCCAGCGAGACGGTCATCTGACGCGGGGTACCGTTCATGGCGAAGATGTCGCTGATGTTGACCATGGCGGACTTCCAGCCCAGATGCTGCAGGTCGATATAGGTCAGGTCGAAATGGACACCCTCCATGAGCATGTCGGTGGTGACGAGTACCTCTGAGTCGGGATAGTGAAGTACGGCGCAGTCGTCGCCTACGCCGTACTTGGTTGATGTGTTCTGGGGCTTGATGTCCTGCGTGAGGCGGTCTATCAAGCCGAATTCTCCTAATGATGCTATTTCCATCCTTCAGTGGGGTGATCTTGATTGAATTTCTCTTCGGTGGAACTTTCTACTTTCTCGTTGCGGATAATCATTTCGCGCATGATTTCGGTCATGATGGGCTGAGCCTTGTTGGCAGCCTCCTGTACCTCCTCGTGGCTTACTTCTACGGGGATGTCGAAGCCGCCCAGGTCGGTGATGACGCTGACGCCGAAGGTGCGGATGCCACAATGGTGGGCCACGATGACCTCAGGGACGGTGGACATGCCGACGGCATCGCCACCCAGCGTGCGGTACATGCGGTACTCGGCGGGAGTCTCGAACGTTGGACCCTGTGTGCCGACATAGACGCCATAGGTGAGACGGATGTTCTTCTCCTTGGCAATCTGTGTGGCCAGTTTGATGAGGCTGATGTCGTAGGTCTCGTGCATGTCGGGGAAGCGAGGACCCGTGGGGAAGTTCTTGCCACGCAGCGGATGCTCGGGGAAGAAATTGATGTGGTCGGTGATAATCATCACGTCGCCAATCTTGAAGGCGGGATTCATGCCACCGGCGGCATTCGACACGAAGAGCGTCTTGATGCCCAGTTCGTACATCACTCGGGTGGGGAAGGTGACCTGCTTCATGTCGTAACCTTCATAATAGTGGAAACGGCCTTGCATGGCCATGATGTCGACACCGCCCAGCTTACCGAAGATGAGTTTGCCGGAGTGGCCCTCGACGGTAGATACGGGGAAGTTTGGAATGTCAGCGTAGGGGATCTCGAACTTGTCAGTTATTTCTGAAGCTAATTGTCCGAGGCCGGTTCCCAGCACAATGGCTGTCTTGGGACTTGTTGTCATCCTTGCTTTGAGCCAGGATGCTGTTTCTTGAATTTTTTCGTACATAGCCTGTTATTTGTTGGTTAAAATTATCTTCCTGATCCTGCATGAATTTGACGCGGACGGGCAATACATAAAGATTCTTCTTCACATCTTCGCTCAGTCCCTCAGCGTCCTTCAGACGGGTTGCGTCCTTCTCGGTGGTGATGATGCATCGGGGCGATGGCAGGGCATTGAAGGTGTCGTTGATGAGCTGGATGTCCTTCTTGCGGAACCGATGGTGGTCGGAGAAGGTCAGTGGGGCGAGATGGGTGATGACGGGCGAGAGGTCATGTTCCAGTTGCTGGGGCGACCCGATGCCTGTCAGCAGCAGGGTATGATGGCCTTTCAAGTCGGTCAGCTGCCGTGTCTTGGCATGCTGAGCATCAGGGAATACGGCACGAAGGTCGTCGTACTCGAGGGTGGAGAAGTAGAGCCGCTGATAGGGATAGAGACTCATGGCCTTGGTGATGACGCGATACTCCATGGGTTTCAGGTCTTGCGGACATTTGGTGACTATGACGATGTCGGCACGATCCTTGCCTCGGAGCGGCTCGCGTAGTCGTCCGGCAGGCAACAGGGTGTCGTAGATGATCAGCCGGTGATAGTCTACCAGCAGAATGTTGATACCGGGCTTGACGTAACGGTGCTGGAAGGCATCGTCGAGCAGAACGACATCGAGTTTGCTGTCGTTCTCGACGAGTTTTTCTATTCCGTGACAGCGGTTCTTGTCGACGGCGATGGTTACGTTGGCGAATTTCTGTTTCATCTGGTAGGGCTCGTCGCCAATCATACGCATGGGCGTATCGGCGTCGGCAATGATGAATTCCTTGCTTTCGCGTTTATATCCACGGCTCAGCACTGCCACTTTGAAGAAGTTCTTCAGCACGTTGACCAGATACTCCACATGGGGAGTCTTGCCTGTTCCGCCAACAGTGATGTTGCCTACGGAAATGACTGGCACCTGGAAAGAGCGCGACTTAAGCGCTCCTGTCTCGAACAGCAGGTTGCGCAGCTTGACACCCACTCCGTAGCACCAGCTCAGAGGCAGCAGCCACTTGTTGATTTTGATGAAATCGCCCTCCACGACTTTAGACTTTGAACTTTATGATTACTTAATGTTTACGTAATACGGCAGACGGGCCTGGATGGCACTGTGGCGATTGATGTTCTTGACAAACAGGAACGGCTCGTAGTATTCGCCCAGCGTCTCTCGGAGCTGGCTGTCCAGATAGCTGCCTTTGGAATCCATGCTGCTCATCAGGCTTTCCCACCAGCTGGCCTCTTCAGGATAGTTGGTGGCATGATACTCATCGAGCTTAGCGAGTTTTGCTGCCTTCTCGATGGCTTTTTCGAGACCGCCAATCTCGTCGACCAGCTTGATTTTCAAGGCGTCGTTACCCAGCCATACACGTCCCTGGGCAATCTCCTCAATCTGCTCTACAGTCTGATGGCGTCCGTCGGCTACACGCTTGCGAAACAGCTCATAGCCGCGACCGATATACTGCTCGAGCAACGACAACTCTTCGGCATTAAACGGACGGGCTACCGTGCCGAAGGCGGCAAACTTGTTGGTCTTTACCTCGTCGAACTTAACACCCAGCTTGTCGGTCAGCAGACCACTGAAGTCGGGGAACATGCCGAAGATGCCGATAGAACCGGTGATGGTGGTAGGCTCGGCAACAATGTGATTGGCTGCACAGCTGATGTAATAGCCACCCGATGCTGCATAGCCGCCCATAGACACCACGACGGGCTTCTTGGCCTTGAGGTTCACGACGGAATTCCAGATTTGTTCGGAGGCATAGGCAGAACCGCCAGGAGAGTTGACGCGCAGCACGACAGCCTTGACATCGTCGTCCTTAGCCAGACGGTCGAGGTCCTTGCAGACGGTGTTGGCCACGATGCTGTGTTCGCTGGATGCCAGCCCGCCCGTTTCGGAGTCGACGATATCGCCATAGGCATAGTAAACGGCTACCTGGTCGCCTTCCTTTTTCTTTCCCTTGACACCTTCCATGTCGGCCAGTGTCAATTGTTTAATATCGTCCTTTTCGTCGGCTTTCAGCATTTTATTGATCTCGGCCTTGATCTCGTTGGTATACAACAGCTTGTCGACCATCTTCATCTTCACGTAGTCTGCAGGCTCGCTGAGCGTGATGAAACGGTCGGCATAGGTATTCAGCGTGTCGACGGGAATCTTACGGCTGTCGGAAACATCCTTCAGCATGACTTGCCAGATGCCGTTGATGTAGGCTGTCACCTGCTCGCGGTTGGGCTCGCTCATCTTGTCGGCAGTCATCATCTCAGGGGCACTCTTATATTTGCCCACCTTGCAGAGCTGGTATTTCACACCGAACTTGGCCAGCAGGTCCTTCACGAAATACGGATTGGAGGCCAGTCCGTGCCAGTCGATCATGCCCTGAGGGTTCAGGAACACCTTGTCGGCTACACTACTTATATAATAGGTGGACTGCTCGTAAGAGTCGGCATAGGCCACAATCCACTTGCCGCTCTTCTTGAAGTCGAGCAGGGCCTCGCGGATGGCATGTGTGGAGGCTGGAGTGTCAGCCGAGAACAGGCCGGCCTCGATATAGATACCCTTGATATTCTCGTTTTCCTTGGCCTTGCGGATGGCGCTGAGTATGTTGTCCAACCCCAAGTTCTCGCTGACCTGTCCCGTCAGCTGTGCTATCGGATTATCTTCCGTGCGCTCGTCCAGCTGTCCGGACAACATCAGGGTGAAAACGGAGTTCTCTTCCACATTGGTTGTGCTGGCACTCGACGCAGCAAGACCTACCAGTGAGATCACTGACAGGATTCCCATGATAATTGTTACAAGGATGATGCCCGTAACGGTTGCCAAAACGTATTTCAGGAATTCTTTCATAATTGTTTATAGTTTAATAATATTCTGCAAAGGTACGAAATAGAATGTATATAACAAAATATTTTTTTACTTTTTTACCTTTTATTGATAGTTACGGATTCTGACGTCGATACCCGTACCTCCCAACAGCAGTTTTGCCTTGTTGACGGGGGTGTCGTTGTAGTGGTAGGGGAACAGTACCTTGGGCTTGATGGTCTTTGCCGCTTTTGCCAACTGTTCTACCGTCATGGTGTAAGGCTGATTACAGGGCAGGAAAGCAATGTCGATATTGTGGATGTCGGCCATCTCAGGGATGTCCTCCGTATCGCCTGCTACATAGATGCGAAATCCGTCGATGGTCAGGATGTAGCCATTATCCCTGCCTTTAGGGTGATACTGCGTGCGTCCTTCCGAGTAGTTGTAGGCTGGTACGGCCTTCAAGGTAATGTCATCTGCGATGGTTATGCTGTCGCCGTTTTGCAGCACGCGGGCATTGCGGTATTGCTGGCTCACATTATAGTTGGTAAACACGATGGTGCTGGGGGTTACCAGTTGCGTCAGTGCCATGCGGTCGAAGTGGTCTGCATGCTCATGAGTGATGAAAATGTAGTTGGCACGTGGCATGACGGTATAGTCAGTCTGGGGCTTCAACGTGGTCACGGGATCCACATAGAAATAACGTCCGGCGTATTCTATCTGGAATGTGGCATGTTTGATACAAGTGAACTTGATTTCCTTGCCCGATTTGGTCTTAAAGGTATCTGTCTGACGCTGCTGGGCATGAGCCATTCCCACACAGAGTAATGCCAGGCAAAGGGCTGTTACGGTTTTCTTCATATTGTTTATTCTTTAGGTTTTTCAATCTTGTTTTTAACTACATATCGCTGGTAGTAGGTGATGAGCAGCGTGGTCATGGGCAGTGCGATGACCATGCCCAGAATGCCCAGCAGCGAGCCCCAGATGGAGAGCGACAAAAGGATGATAGCTGGGTTGAGTCCCATGACATGTCCCATGATTCTGGGTGTCAGAATGGTGTCCTGAATGATTTGTACTACAGCGAAGACGATGAGCACTCCCAGCATGATGAGCCAGAAGCTCTGTCCCGTATCCGCCGCTTTCACCACAGCGAGCAGGATGGCAGGAATGAATCCAATGAGCTGAAGGTAAGGCACCATGTTGAGCAGTCCGATGAACATGCCCAGTCCGATGGCCATGGGGAAGTCGATGATAAGAAATCCGATGCTGAACAGCACACCCACACAGAAGGCCACCAAGCCTTGTCCGCGGAAATAGAGGTTCATGCCCTGTTCCACGTCCTTGACCAGTTTCTGTGCAAAGGGGCGGTACCGCTCCGGCAGGAATGGCACCCAACCTTCGGCCATCGCCTCGTAGTCGAGCAGGATAAATAACGTGTAGATAGCCACCATAGTCATCGATATCATGCTCGACACGATGCCCAGCGACTGGGTAATCATGTCCCATATCTTAGGCAGTCCCTGCTTGACGGTATCGATGAATCCCTCCTGGGTGATAAACGCCTTTAAGTCGTCCATCGTGAAGTGCTCGTGGATGAAGTCTTCCAGCATGTCGGGGATGTTGCTCAGGTTGACGTTGTTTGCAATAAATATCTCGGCCAGCTCTTTTACGCGCGCCCCTTCTTCGATGATAGGAGGAACCATCAGCATGAAGAGCCCCGTCAGTACAAGTCCAACGACCAGGAACGTACACAGGATGCCTGCTAAGCGGAATTTCAGGTGACAGCGGTACTGGAAGAATTTCACCAGCGGGAATAGGATGTAGGCAATCAGCCACGCCAGGAAGAACGGCAGAAGCACTCCACTGAGCCTGTTCAGTAGCATGATGATGGCCACGATGGTTACTACGCCCAGAAAACCACGTACAAAGCTGTCGAATGTTATTTTCTTTTGTTCCATGCTGCAAAGATAGTGCAAATCGAGTGAAATGCAAAATAATTTTGCTGTTTTAATAAATATTTATTATCTTTGCACCATGATTATCGAACCCGTTGCTTTTTTCCGTTCACCGCTGACGACGAAATTCGGTGTTCCTCGTCAGAGCGGCATAGTCAGTGAATTACCAGGACGCATAGAGTTTGTGGCTCCCTATACGCAACCGGAGGCCCTGCGTGGATTGGATGACTACGAATACTTGTGGCTTATCTGGGGATTCTCGGAGCATGTCAACGCGGAAAAGCACCCAACGGTGCGTCCTCCCTTGTTAGGCGGCAACGAGCGGGTAGGGGTGTGGGCTACGCGTTCGCCCTTCCGTCCTAACAATCTGGGACTATCCTCTGTCCGCATCCGTCGAGTGCTGATGGACGAATTGGTCATCGAGGTGCAGGGTGCCGATTTGATGGACGGTACCCCGATTTACGACGTCAAGCCCTATTTGCCTTATGTGGACAGTCATGCTGAGGCACGAGGCGGATTTACCGACCAACACGTCTGGCAGCGTCTTGAAGTCTCGCTGCCTGCTTCCATGCAGCATGATTTCTCTGACGGCGACCTCGCTGTGCTGCGCGAACTGCTGGCTCTTGATCCGCGTCCCCACTATCACGACGATGAACAGCGGGAATATGGCATGCCTTTCATGGGGTACGACGTCCGCTTCCGCGTGGCCGACGGCGTCCTCTACGTTTTAGAAGTCTCTGCCATCTAGTCTCTCACCACTCACCTCTTACCTCTTACCTCTCACCTCTCACCACTCACCTCTCACCTCTCACCTCCATATGATGCTGACATGGTCGAAGCCCATTGTCTTCATCATTCTGCGGAACTGAGTTTCGCCATTTTCCCGTGCAATGCGCAGGTTTTCTTTTGTCAAACTGTGGCCTAGCATCTGCCGATAGGCTTTCTGATAGAGCTTGTCACGGTCTTGGTGCGACCATTTGCCACTCTGGTAGAAACTCTTCGTCCGTGCCTCGTCAATGAAGTCTTTGTCCAGCAGGCCTGGTTGGGGTAGAGTGACTGTGATGGAGTCGCCCGTTGCAACAATCCACCCTGGCTCCACTTGGTGCATGTTGATACCCAGGCGCACTGTGCCGTAGTAGATGCGCACCAGATGGTCGTCCGAGAGGAATCCCTTGCGGATGGTGTCCACCAGTTCTTCGCTGGCTATAGACAAGAACTCCCATTCGCCGATGGCCTTGATGCTGGTAATCTGCTCGGGGGTGACGTCGATGCTTTGGTCGACCTCGACGCCAATCTCTGCCTTACTGATACAACCTTTCATCCACCAGACGAGCAACCATGCAGCGATGAAAACCACCATGATGCCTGCTATTTTGTATTTCCAATTCATTTCCGTTCCAGATTAGAGTTGATGAGTGACATGATGTCCAGGTTCTTACGGAAGGCAATGGTCACATTCTCTTCTTTGTAACCCATTTCCGTCAGCATCGGAACCAATACACGGGCAGCATTCTCCTGAGCCTGTTGCTTGATGCCCAGTCGGGGTACGCTGTTCAGAATCGACTGGCGCCCCTGCTGTTCGTAGGCCGAGAGTTCCTTGTCGGTAAAGTGCGAACGGGTCAGTCCGACATATTCCCTGATTCCATTCTGGTTGATTTTCGAACTGGTGAGCACCACCTGCGGGTCTGGCAGCAGGATGGTAATCTTGTCGCCGCTTCGCTCGATATGCTGTTCCGTGAAGTTGGCAAAGTCGATGTATGCTTTCAGGGTAGCGTCCATGGGGATAGCTACCTTCCGCTCGCCTAAGGGCAAGGTGATGTCGATGTCCTGTTTAAGCAGGTTACCCTTCAGCTTGAGTACGTCGTCGTGCGTCACGATTTTGTGGATGTGGTACTCTGTGGTGTATAGACGGGCACATTTTTGAATCTGTGTCACCAGCATGGGTATGGTATCTATTGCTGCCGGTTGTTGCTCTTGAGGGGTGTCGCCCTCAGACGAACAGGCAGTCAATAGGAGTGTAATCAGCACAATAAATTGTAGGTATAATCTCATTATTTTCGTTTTTATTCTGCAAAAGTAATTAAAAAAACTCAAAACACGGAAAATATATCGAATTTATTTTTGGCGTCAACTAATTTTTTTATACCTTTGCAGCACAAAAACATTTTCCTCCTTTCTAGAATTAGAATTTGGTGAAAAAAAGACGAGAGCGTCTTTTAAAAAGTATAGGTATTATTCTAACTTAATAATGGAAGGTATAGATTGGATAACAAAAAATATCCCGCCAGTGATGGTGGGATATTCTTTTTTTTTCGTACCTATCATTGAACATGGAGAGATCTTAGTCGTAACAGTGCTTCTATGTAATAATAGTCAGCATAGATGATGCTGGCATCAATCTCACTGCCTGCAGGATGATGACCGGTGGAATGGAGTAGGAAGGCGCAGTTCTTGTCGCGGCTCTGGTATTTGTCAGTGCTGAGGTCGCGCAGCATATTCCCTGCTGCCTCGCGATACTGCTTACCTTTCTCGGCATCGACATATTGCTGCAATTCCAATAAGGCACTCGCTATGACGCAGGCGGTTGAGGCATCCTTGGGGGCCTGCTGACCACGTGGGTCATCCATATCCCAAATGGGAACCCAGTCATCAGATGTTTCCTTGAGGCGTTTCAGATAGATGTCCGTCACTTTCTGGGCATGGTCGAGGAAACGCTGTTCCTTGGTGAAGCGATACACCATCGTATAGCCATAGATGGCCCACGACTGTCCGCGACTCCACATCGAATAGTCCGCATAGCCCTGATGGGTCTGTCCGCGCAGGAAGTTGCCCGTCAGCGTATCATAGACAGCCACATGGTAGCACGAGCCGTCTTCGCGAAAGTGGTAGCGCATGGTAGTGTCGGCATGACTGACAGCGATATCCTTCAGTCGCTGGCTACCACCGTTTTCACTTGCCCAAAACAGCAGTTCCAGGTTAATCATGTTATCCATGATGGTGTTGTGGCCGCCATAATCCTTCACGTGACGTGGCCAGCTGAGGATAGTGCCTACTTTATTATTATACAAGGTAGATAGTGTATCGGCAGCGGCCAGGGCGATGCGCTTATATTCCTCGTTGCCAGTAGCTTCATAGCCCTTTAGGAAAGAGTTGATGACCAGAAAGCCCAAGTCGTGGTCGTAGGCGGGGCGTTCAGCCAGGAAATTGAGCGAAGCGGTATATCCCTCCGCCACCTTCCGCAAGGAATCAGTGGAAATCCCATTTCTCCTTTCTCATTTCTCATTTGCGCAGCATAGTCCATCCACAGCACGCCAGACCAGAATCCTGAACACCACTCTTCAGCAGCTGCCTTACGGCAGTTCCACGTGGTCTCACCTTCCAGAATGTTACGGGGCTCCATGGTGAAGTCATAACTGCCATCACCTTCGCACAGCGCATCTAGGGCCTTATTGACCTGCGCAGCACAATAGTCCAGTTCCTTGTCGGCATCAAAAGATTCCGCCGTCTGCGTCTGGCAGCCTACAAGCACGCCAAGCATCATTCCAAATAATACTTTTTTCATTCGTTTTTATGTCCTTTTCTATATACTACCAGGGGAAACGCATTATAATTTTTCCAAGAGCTTAAGGAGGTAGTCGTCATTCCATCCGGCTACCTTTTTTTTCTGTTTTGGAAACAGCGTAGAAACCTTT